>JAABUN010000240.1_pt1 | contig 145317 bp, 144 predicted proteins | sample 5559311 | NCBI WGS metagenome assembly JAABUN01 (sample SAMN10711877, study PRJNA513370) | rock metagenome | isolation source: Antarctica rocks | place: Antarctica: Victoria Land, Siegfried Peak sud
CCGGGTCAGCACCCCCACCGACACCAGGTCCGACAACCGACGATCCGACTCCGGCTTCTTCCAACCCGCTCTCGGCATACCACCAAACTACACCGATGTCACTCTAACTTAACGGTATTGGGGCTAGGTGCGCTGGTCGGCGGCTGGAGCGCCGAGCACTTCGGCATCCCCGTGACGATGTCGGCTGCCGGACTAGCCGGGACCCTCGCAGTCCTGTGGCTCATCCCGTCGCCCGTTCTGTCGACGCGCCGGGTCGACGATCTCCAGCAGGTCCTCTAAGCGCGTTCACCAACAACCCGCACCGTCGCACGTGCCTATACGGCGCTCGTAGGCGTCCCCCAGACGGATCGTTGAACGGTCATCGATCGGTGACCGGCGCGGGGGCTATAACCTGGAGGCGTGTCGAACGCACTCAAGTTCGTGACCGGGCTTGATCCGGCTCTCGAGCCAGGACCGGAGCATCCCGTCGTCGGGCAAGGCAGCAGCGAGCGGCCGGGGGTCGGTGAGTTCCGGTACGTGGCGGCGCTCACCAGTCCTGCGACACCCGGATCGAGATCAAGGATCGGTCGAGCGGGGCGACGACTCGGACCCTCTAGTGGCCAGAGACGGTCACGGTGGCATGAGCCCAGGAGCTGTTGACGTAACCCTTCGGGTTCCACACCTGTTGCGGCGATGCAGGTTGGGTGGCCGCCGAGGTGTCCCAGGCACGGACGCTGATCGACGCCTCCCCCTCTGGCAGGTGCAAGCGCGTTCGCCACAAGCACCACGTCCAGCGGTCCGCCTGGTCGTCCAACTGGGCCTGCACCCAGGTTCTGCCCTGGTTGAGGGAGACATCAACCCGGGTGATGCCGCGGTCGCCCGCGTACGCGTAGCCCCGCACATCGGTGTCACCGGCGGGAATCGTGGCGCCGTCGTCCGGCACCAGGATGGCGGAGTTCAACGCGACGGGCCCCAGCGAGATGCCGGCCCCCGGGCCAGGTGTGCCTTCGACCGGGAGCAGCCGATAGGCCGTCGCCTGGAAGAAGTTCTCCGATGGTTGCCGCGATGCAGTGACTCGGCCCAGCCACTTGACGCTACGGGCGCCGATGTAGCCGGGGACCACGACCCGTAGGGGACCGCCGTGCACGGCTGGCAGGTCCTGGCCGTTCATCTGCCAGGCCACAAGCACCTCGTCGGAGATGGCCTTGCCGACCGGGATGGACGACCCGTAGGCCTGGGGCGGGTGCGCCAGCTTGGTCACATCCGGGGCTCCGAAGTCGATATGACGTGCCTCGTCGTCGAGTCCTGCTGACCGCAGCACATCAGCGAGCCTTGCGCCGGTCCACGTCGCCGTCGACGTCGCGCCGGGCCCCCAGAGATCTTCGCCGGGAATGTCGCGGACGAGATTGAAATCGGCGCGCCGGTTCCCGGCACATTGAAGGGTCGCGGTGATGGTGTGGTGCTCGTACTCCCTCTCGAGGTCCTCCAGACCCAGGCAGAGGGGCCTGGTCACCAGGCCGTCGACGCGCACCCGCCAGGTGACCGAATCGATCTCGGGCACCGGACCGTGGTTGCGCGAGTAGAAGATGTCGATGGCAGTCACATGGTGCCCGGCGAGCGCGTGCCGGGCGGGTTCGGCGTTGTACGGGTCCGACCCGTGCACGACCATGTCGTCACGTTTACCCCACATGGCGAGGTCTGCGTCGGCGTGGCGACCACGAGACAGTCATCCGAGCACAAGGTCCGGTCATGCGTCATCTCCTCGCGCTGGGTGATCGACACGTGCATCTGTCAGAGCGGCCGCCGTTCGCCGCTCCGGCTACGCGACACCCTCCGCGGCTGACATCGGCTTGTGCGTCCCCAACAGCACACGGTGGCGCGCCGTCAGATCGTCGTACTCCATGTAGACATCCTGCAGGTGGCGGGCACCGCTGGTGACACCTGGGCATGCGGCTGTTCGAGCGACTGCCCCGAAGCCTGCGGTTGACCGAGATGGGCGAGGCGTACCTGCCTGCCGTGCGAGACATCTTCGAGGACCCTGTCCGCCGCGACCAGCGGGCTGTTCGGAGGTCGGAGCAAGCCAGCCTGACGGTGCGGGTCCAGGTCGCCTACGCCGCGACCTGGCTCGCTACACGGCTCCCCGACTTCTGTGAGTCGTTCCCGTACATCGACCTCAAACTGGTCAGCGCCATCTGGGCCGACGCGCTACCTCCATCCGAGATAGACCTCAAGATACGGCAAGGAAACGGCTACTGGCCCGGCCTCGTCTCGACCAAGCTGCACGACGACACAGCCGTCGCCATCTACGGGCCACAGTTCCTGGCACTGCATGGCCCGGCGAACCACATCAGCGATCTGGTCCTCACCGTGGACACGTCGATCGCAGCACTGGAGGTCGTTGCCAGCAGCGACTACTGGGCGCTCGTGCCCGAACGTTTCGTCCGCCGCGCCGTCCGCGCTGGGGACGTATTCGTGGCGCAGGACGCGTCGGTGCCGATGCGCCAAGATCACTATCTGCTCCGCAGGGACGATGCCAGCCAGCTCAGTGGCGAAGCGTCCGCGTTCATCCGATGGCTGCGCGCACAGGACCTGCTCGACCCGCCGGCACCGCATCGGCCGGTGCAGCCCAACCACGCCGAGTGAGTCGCGTGGGGAGGCACGACGGGCTTCCTTCGAAGACGCCCCGCTGGAATCCCGGTCGACCTCGAAACGCCGGGCACCTACGCTCGGTGATGCGATGCAGGACTTCCCCCCACAGGTCAGTGTGTTCCACCCGCTCCCGGGAGAAACCGCCACGCCGGCACCGGACCTGCGGTCGCCGGTGCGGTTCCTGCTGTGGCACGTGGGCCAGCAGGCGGGGGTGGTCGCCAGCGCCGCTCTCGTCGGCATCTTGTGGCAGCTGCCGTTGACCGTCGGGCCGTGGCTCGTCGGCCGTGCGGTGGACCGAGGCATCCTCGCCGGATCCGCGTCGGCCACGTTGCAGTGGGCCGGGCTCTTGCTCCTGGTGACGGTGCTCGGCGCGGCCTTTGGCATCGCGATGCACACGTTGGTGGTGCGGAGCTGGCTGATCGCGCTCTACGGCACGACGTTGATGGTGACCCGCAAGGCGGTGCAGTTGGGTCACGTGCTTCCACGGCACACGCCCACAGGCGAGGTGCTGAGTGTGGCGGCCAGCGACGCCGACGAGTTCGGTGCTCTGACCGAGATCACGGCTCGGGCGTTCTCCCAGTTCATCGCGTTCCTGACCGTCGCCATGATCGTGCTGTTGACCTCGCCCGTGCTGGGACTGATGGTTCTGGCGGCGGCACCGGTTCTGGTCGGCGTGGCACTACCGCTGCTGCGTCCCCTGCACGGTCGGCAGCAGACGGAAAGACAGCGCAACTCAACACTGACCTCGCTGGCCACCGACATCGTCGCCGGTCTCCGGATCCTGCGAGGCATAGGCGGTGAAAGCACCTTCGGTCGCAACTACGCCCGTCATTCACAGCTCACCCGGCAGGCCGGCGTGTCAGCGGGAATTTGGCAGGCCGCGATCGAGGCAGTCGGCGTCCTGATGTCGGGTTGCTTCCTCGTCCTGCTGATGTACCAAGGCGCCCTTGCCGTCGACTCCGGTGAACTGACGGTCGGCGAGCTTGTGAGCTTCCTCGGCTACGGGCTGTTCATGGTCGGTCCGATCCGGACGTTCTTCGAGTTCGCCCAGAAGCTGACTCGAGCCCTGGTGTCGGCTCGCAAGGCGGTTGCGGTGCTCGAGCTGACGCCGCCGTGGCGTGAGGCGGAGTCACCTGACGTCCTACCGGACGGCGGTGACCTGGTGGACGAGGTGAGCGGGTTCATCGCGCCTCCCGGGCGGCTCACCGTCGTGGTGAGCTCGGTGCCGGAGGCCTCCGCGGCACTGGCCGACCGGCTCGGGCGCTGGTTCACGGTGGAGGAGGAACCGCCGTCGCTGCTGGAGTCGACTGGTCGGAGCTGGGGGCGTCGCGCTCGAGCGGACCGTCAGGCGCGGCGGGAGGCATTGGCCGCCCGGGACGCCGCGCGCGCGGCAGACCTGTGGGGCGTGACGTACGGGGGTGTCGACCTCGCCCGCGTCCCGCTTGACGAAGTCCGCCGCACCATCCTCGTGAGCGACACCGGCAGTCAGCTGTTCGCCGGCACCCTTCAAGACGCCGTGGACCCGCACGGCCTACTCACCCGCCAGCAGGCCGAGCGGGTGCTGCGCACGGCCGACGCGGAGGACGTCTACGACGCGCTGCCCGGTGGTTGGGCAGGCGTACTCGACGAACGCGGTCGTGGGCTCTCGGGCGGTCAGCGACAGCGCATGGTGTTGTCCCGCGCCCTCGCCGTCGACCCAGACGTTCTCGTCCTCGTGGAGCCGACCTCCGCGGTGGACGCGCACACCGAGGCCCGGATCGCAGAACGGGTCGCGAGCTTCCGCCGGGGGCGGACCACGGTGGTCACCACCGTGTCACCCCTGTGGCTCCACCACGCCGACGACGTCGTGCTGCTGTCCAATGGCCGCGTCGTGGCGAAGGGCAGCCACGAGGAGCTGCTGGCCACCGAACTCGGGTACCGCCAGGTCGTGGTCCGCGACATGGAGGCGGAAGACAGCCATGTCTGACCTGCTCGCGACCTCGGCGGCGACGTGGCGGGACGGCACGCGCGAGGAGCCGGTGCTGCCTCGGGAGCTGGCCGCGCCCCCGGTCGAGGCCCCTCTCGGCACCCGCATCACGGCGCTGGGTGAGCGGCATCGCCTACGCCGGGAGCGGGCCGAGCGTGTGTACGCCGAGTCCCGCAGCCCGGCCCGGGGGTGGCCCGTGGCGGGGGAGCGGGCGGTGGTCGGCTTCGTCGCCGCGCTGATCCGGGAGAGACGCTGGTCGTTCGCCGCACTGGTGGCGCTCAACGCTTTGGCCGCGGTCGCCGCGGTCGCCGCGCTCGCCGTACCGCGACTCCTCGGACAGCTCGTCGACCGCGTGACCGCCCCCGGACCCGCCGTGGGTGTCGGGTCACTGGCGCTGGTCATCGTGGTGATCGTCGTCGCACAGGCGGTGTTCACCTTCGCCGGTCAGCTCACGTCCACCCTGTTCGGGCAGGACCTCCTGGCGTCGATGCGGGAGTACGTCGTCGACCGGATCCTGCGGCTGCCGCTGAGCCGGGTCGAGGAGGCGAGCACCGGCGATCTCGTCACCCGGGTCACGCGCGACGTGGGCACGATGAGCCGCGCGGTCCAGTACGGCTTGCCGATGGCTGTCATCGCCCTACTCACCGTCGTGCTCTCAGTGGGTGCCATGGCGCTGAACTCCCTCCTGCTCGCAGCGCCCGCGCTGCTCGTCATCGCGGCCTCGGTCGTCCAGGTCCGCAGGTACCTGCGTCGGGCCGCCATCTGCTACATCGCCGAAGGAGCGACGTACTCGCAGATCAACACCACGCTCACCGAGACGGTCGAAGGTGCTCGCACCGTCGAGGCGCTCAGGCTGGCGCAGCGTCGGCTGCGAGCCGGTGAGGCCGACGTCGCGGTGTCGGCGCAGGCCGAGCGCTACGGCATGACGCTGCGCAACCTGCTGTTCGCGGTCATCGATGTCACCTTCAACACCCCGCGGGTGGTCACGGTTCTCGTCGGGGCGTGGGGGTACTGGCACGGGCAACTGACCCTCGGCCAGATCACCGCTGCGGTGCTGTACGTCGAGGCGCTGTCCGGACCATTGGACCGCCTCGTCGGTGAGATCGACCGCCTACAGGTGGGCGCCGCGTCAACCGCGCGGCTGCTCGGCATCGCGACCGTGCCACAGGACCGGCAACCCGGGGACGTGCTACCGGCAGGTCGGGAGCTGGTCGGGGAAGATCTGCGCTACGCCTACCGTCCGGGTCGCGACGTGCTGCACGGCGTCGACTTCCGGCCGTGCGTCGGCGAGCGGCTCGCCGTCGTAGGCCCCAGCGGTTCCGGCAAGTCGACGCTCGGCCGGTTGCTCGCCGGGATCAACGGACCGCGCACCGGCTCGGTCCGCGTCGGTGGGGTCGATCTGGTCAAGCTTCCGCTGGAGTACCTGCGTGAAGAGGTCGCGCTCGTGACCCAGGAGCACCACGTGTTCGTCGGCTCCGTGCGCGACAACGTCGTGCTCGGCCGCGACGCCCCCGACGACGAGGCGGTGTGGGAGGCGCTCGACGCAGTCGGCTCCGCCGACTGGGTGCGCCGACTGCCCGGCGCGCTCGACACCCAAGTCGGGTCCGGCAACCTAGTGCTGACCCCCGCCCAGGCCCAGCAGGTCGCAATGGCGCGGCTGGTCATCGCTGATCCCCACACGCTGGTGCTCGACGAGGCGACGTCGCTGATCGACCCGCGGACCGCCCGCACCATCGAGGGGTCCGTGCACGCACTGCTGACGGGCCGCACCGTCATCGCCATCGCGCACCGTCTGCACACCGCCCATGACGCCGACCGGATCGCGGTCGTCATCGACGGGCGCATCGTGGAGCTGGGGACACACGACCAGCTCGTGGCCCGAAACGGGGAATACGCCCGACTGTGGCGGGCCTGGACCAGCTGAGCCGTCTGCTGCCATGTTCACCCGTCCGGCCGCGCTGCAAGACGCTGACATCGTGGCTGCCTTGCGCGAGCACTGGGCATTTGATGCGGTCGCGGTTGGCTATCTGGCGGTGGGCTTCGGCAGCCACCACTGGGTCGCAACAGCGGCCGACGGGTCGAGGTGGTTCGTCACGGTCGATGAGCTCGCCTCCAAGACCTTCCTTGGTGCCGAGCCGATGGTGTCGTTCGATGCCCTCGGCAAGGCGTTCACTGTGGCCCAGGCGCTGCATGACGGTGGTCTGGAGTGGGTAGTCGCTCCGGTGAGCACGCAGGACGGAGGCGTCCTGAGCTGGCTTGATGAGCGCTTCTCGATCGCCGTCTTCCCGCACCTGAACGGCTTCACCCGCGAGGAGTACGCGTCGGATGCTGAGCGTGCTGGCGTGCTGAGCCTCTTGGCGCAGCTGCACCAGGTGTCTGGGCCGGTGTTGGCGCTCGCTCGACGCGAGACGTTCGAGCTACCCAATCGTTCGGATCTCGATGCCGCGATCGCGTCAGTCGAGGACCGCTGGAGCGGTGGGCCCTACGCGGAGCCCGCTCGGTCCTTGCTGCGTCGACACGTCGTCGGAGTTCGGCGCCTGCTGGGCAACTACGACGACCTCGCCCGGCACGCGCTGCGGCAGCCAACAAACTGGGTGCTCACCCATGGGGAGCCCCATAGTGCCAACGTCTTGCGCACCCATGACGGGTTGCGCGTCATCGACTGGGACACCGCCATGCTCGCGCCACCAGAGCGCGACGTGTGGATGCTCATCCCGCAGCAGGGCCACGACCTGCTCGAAGGGCAGTACCTCGATCTCACCGGTCACAGGGTGAACCGAAAGTGGCTGAGCCTGTACGAACTGTGGTGGGACCTCAGCGAAATCGGGGGCTACCTGGCACAGTTCCGGGCCCCGCACTCCGACACCGAGGACACCCAAGAAGCTTGGCGCAACCTGGACTACTTCATCCGCGCCGATCAACGGCGCAACAACGGACCCAACCAGCACGCGTAGAGGCCGTCATGCCCGTCCGTGGCGCCGTAGCCACCTGCGCGAACCGGTGGGCAATCCAGCTCATCCCCGGCCTGACACCGCGGGGACGGGTGGTCCTACTCGGACGCGACCCACAACTCAGCCCGGATGTCCCGTGCGAACCGGTGTGCCGTTGAGGCACTGATTGCCGGGGCTGAAACGGACGTCTGGCGGTCCAGGGCGGCCGCGATCAGCGCCCTATGAGACCGCTTCCGCACCCGGTCCAGCGCCCATCGGCCTCCCTCGACCTTGGAGACGAGGTCTCCTTCGAGTACGAACTTCCACGCGCGGCAGGCGTTCAGAATCGCGTACTCGTTCGCGGCATGCTCGGCGGCCCATTCCAACTCCTCCACCAACTGGGCGAGGACAAGCGGGCGAGGAACGGGGCCGAAAACCTGCTCGCGGGGAAGCCCGCTGCCAATCAGCCGACCCGCAGCGCGGCACACTGCGAAGTGCAGGACCAGGTCGGGGTCTCCGGCCCGGCCGTGCCCGTCAATGACCTTGCTGTCTTCTGGTGCTGTGGTGATGTGCAGTTCGAAGGGAGGACGAGACGAGGGGTGGAGCGTCACCTCGTGGGTGAGGATGCTCAACTCCAGACCCTGAGCAGGGCACGGCAAGACGTCCTGGCTGAGCACCTGCGCCGCAGCTGACTGTCGCTCTGGTGTCATCGGGTTGCTGGTGACGACCAAGACGTCCACATCACTACGGCGTGGGTCAAAACCTCCCAGAACCATCGAGCCGTGCAGGTAGACACCCACCAGCTGGAAGTCCAGCACGGTGGTCATCGCGCTGGCGAGGGACTCCACGTAGTGATCCACACCGAGATCCACGCGGCCGAACGTACGCGTGTCGAGCGCCGCACCAATCGCCCGGCTCATACCGCTGCCGGGCCGAGGCGTCCGGCCATTCCGCCGTCGTCGCCGTCTCGCAGGGACCCCGTCCACCGGATCGAACCGGGTCTTGGCCGGCATGCCAGAGTGTCCGCTTGAGAATGGTCAATTCATCTACGTCAGCCTGGCTCAGCGCATCCACACCTTCGAGAACGCCAGGGAGCGACGCAGTGGAGCATCGAACGCGCGCAACCGCCGCCGTTCGCCCACCCTGGACCATGCCGCTGTGGCGCCGGAAGGCAACCGACGTGCAGCTGCGCGTCTAGGCCGTGCGGCGCCGCCTCCGGCCGGATCACTGCGCGCGGACACTCTGGGCAAGCAACTGGAGGTCCACTGGACGAGCGGTATCGACCTCCAGGCATCGGCGGACGCCGAGAAACTCGGGCGCCTCGGCTGCCTCAACTATGCGCTGAAGCGTTTCAGCGTCAGCGGGTCGGTGCGGTCCCGAGCGAGCTCGTCGACGATAGCGGTCGATCGCCAACTCCCCTGGAACACGACACAGCACTTCGATCACATCCGACGTGCTCTTGGCGAGGAGGTCCCTGACGCGGTCCGTGTCACGGGCCGGTTGAACCCAGATATCCAGGACCACGAGACCGACGGTTGTCTGGAGTGCCTCCGCCAGCACCTCCCCCGCGGCCTGTCGAAGTTCGGACCCGCCGAGCTGACCCCCGGAAGTGGCGTACAGCTGTTCCTTGACGACGTCCAGGGACAACAGAGGCGCTCCCAACTCCGCCGCCAGCCCTTGACTCAGGGTGGTCTTCCCGGCGCCGGGGACTCCTGCAACAGCTATGACCTTTGGGCCGTTGGAACTGCCGCCGCCTTGGTGCACATAGACATCATCGCGCTGACCAGGTCGTCCGACCCTGCCGCGATCAGGATTGTGAGCGCCGATGACCGCTACCGAACCGGGGAAGGCAGCAACCGACGACCTGGACATCGTGGACGAGGCGCTTCTGGCCTGTCCTGGCCGCCGAGCGACCACGAGCCTCGATCCCAACGGCCCCGCACCAGCGCACACGGTGACCTCGCTCGGCCAGCTGCCCGCGTTGCTCGAGCGGGCGAGCCCCGGCTGAGGCCTTCAGTCGAGCATCGCCACGTCCGCGGTCGCGGCGCTGATGTCGGGCAACTCTTCGAACTCGACCACGTCGTCGATCTCAAGGCCCATCGAGACGTTGGTGACCCGCTCGAGAATCACCTCGACGACGACCGGCACGTGGAACTCGGCCATCAGCTTCTTGGCCTCCTCCAGTGCGGGCGCGATGCCGGCCGGCTCACGCACCCGCAGCGCCTTGCACCCCAGGCCCTCCGCCACCTTCACGTGATCGACGCCGTACTCGCCGAGGCCGGGGGAGTTGTCGTTCTCGAACGACAGCTGCACCTGGTAGTCCATGTCGAAGGCCCGCTGGGCCTGTCTTATGAGTCCGAGGTAGGAGTTGTTGACGACCACGTGGAGGTAGGGGATCTGGAACTGCGCTCCGACGGCGAGCTCCTCGAGCATGAACTACAAGTCGTAGTCGCCGGAGAGCGCGACGACCGTGGCCTCCGGGGCCGCGGTCGCCACCCCCAGCGCGGCCGGGACCGTCCAGCCCAGCGGACCCGCCTGACCGCAGTTGATCCAGTGCCGCGGCCGGTACACGTGGAGGAACTGCGCTCCGGCGATCTGGGACAGGCCGATGGTGCTCACGTAGCGCACGTCCGGCCCGAACACCGAGTTCATCTCGGCGTACACCCGCTGCGGCTTCACCGGCACCTGGTCGTAGTCGCTGCGCCGGCCCATCGTCTGTTTGCGCTGGAGGCACTCCTGTGCCCAGACGGTGCGGTCCGGCAACGCGCCCGCGGTACGCCGCTCCCGGGCCACCTCGATGAACAACTCGAGGGCGGCTCTGGCATCGGAGGTGACGCCGTAGTCCGGGGCGAAAATGCGGCCGATCTGGGCGCTGCGGCCACGACACCAGTCCACGGTCACCTGCCGGCATGTCACCGGCGGCGAAGTTGAGCCCGACCAGGGCGACGCCGGCCTCGGACACGGCACGGACGAACGCGTCTGCCTCCCGGTTGCCCGGGACCGGGGCGTCGAACGGCCACCAGAACTCCACCGCACGGAACCCGGCCTGCTTGGCCGCAGCGGGGCGCTGCAGCAGTGGCAGTTCGGTGAACAGGATCGAGCAGTTGACGGCAAACCGGGGGCCGGCGATGGCGGGCACGGGTCACGACCGCTTCGCGCTGGCGGATGTGACCCCGACCGGTTTGTCGGCGCAGGCCTCGGTGACGGCGCGGGCGACCGCGGGTGCCACCTTGGGGTCGAAGACCGACGGCACGACGTAGGCGGCGTTCAGCTCCTCGGGGCGCACGCATGCCGCGATGGCCCTCGCGGCGGCGATCATCTGCTCGTCGGTGATCTCGTGGACGCCGGCGTCGAGCAGTCCCCGGAAGAAACCGGGGAAGGCGAGGACGTTGTTGATCTGGTTAGGGAAGTCCGAGCGGCCGGTGCCGACGACCGCCGCATGCTCGCGGGCGGCGAACGGGTCGACCTCCGGGTCTGGGTTGGCCATCGCGAAAACGATCGCGTCGTCGGCCATGGTGGCGATGTCGGCACCGGTCAGCAGCCGGGGCGCCGACACCCCGATCAGCACGTCGGCCCCCGCGAGGACGTCGGCCAGGGATCCCCGCACGCCTCGGGGGTTGGTGTTGTCGACGATCCAGCGCCGGAACTCGTCGGTCGCGCGGTCGGGCTCCAGGGCACCGACGCGGTCACAGGCGACGATGTCCCGTACGCCCTGCACGTGCAGCAACCGGATGATGGCGTGACCGGCTGCCCCCACTCCGCTCACGACCACCCGGACGCCCTCGTTGGTCTTGCCCACCACCTGCAGCGCGTTGATGAGACCGGCCAGCACCACGATCGCGGTTCCGTGCTGGTCGTCGTGGAAGACCGGGATGTCGAGCACCTCGCGCAGTCGCCGCTCGATCTCGAAGCAGCGCGGTGCGGCGATGTCCTCGAGATTGATGCCCCCGTACGCCGGCGAGATGGCCTTGACGATCGCCACGATCAGGTCGACGTCTTGGGTGTCGAGGACCACCGGCCAGGCGTCCACACCGCCAAACTGCTTGAACAGCGCCGCCTTGCCCTCCATGACCGGCAGCGACGCGGCCGGGCCGATGTCTCCCAGGCCGAGCACGGCGGAACCGTCGGTGACGACTGCGACCGTGTTGCGCTTGATGGTGAGCCTGCGCACGTCGGCGGGGTTGTCGTGGATGGCCATGCACACTCGGGCAACGCCCGGGGTGTACGCCCGCGAGAGGTCGTCGCGGTGCTTGAGCGGCACCTTGGGGGTCACCTCCAGCTTGCCGCCGAGGTGCATCAGGAAGGTCCGGTCGCTGACCTTGCGCACGCCGACGTCCGCGACGCGTGCGACGGCGTCGGTGAGGGCTTCGGCGTGCTCGCTGTCGGTGGCGTCGCAGGTGACGTCCACGACGAGGCGCTCGTGGTCGGACTCCACCACGTCGAGCGCGGTCAGGGAGCCACCGGCGTCCCGCACGGCCGCCGCCAACGACGTCGTGGCGTCTCGTCCGGCCGGGGCGTCCACGCGCATGGTGATGCTGTAACCGGGACTGTTGGTGGTCATCAGGCTGTTACCTCCTGGCGGTACGGGGGTTGAGGGTGGCCGAAGTCAGCGCTTGTGCGACGAGCTCGACCGGATGCCAGGCGTCGCGGTCGGTGCCGTGGAAGATCTGCTCACGGCACGAGGTGCCGGTCGCGGCAATGACGGTGTCGCAGTCCTCGGCCTCGATCGCGGGGAACAGCCGGTCGCGTCCCACGTGCAGCGACATCTCGTAGTGTTCGGCCTCGTAGCCGAACGACCCGGCCATGCCGCAGCACCCGGCGTCCAGCTCGATCACCTCGACGCCGGGGATGCGACGCAGCAGCCCGACCGTCGCCGCGGTGCCCACCTCCGCCTTCTGGTGGCAGTGCCCATGGAAGAGGATCCGGTGACCAGCCAGCCACGAGTCGTCTACGAGGACGAGCCGGCCCTCGTCGATTGCCGCACTCAGCAGCTCCTCCACCTGTCGGACTCGGGCGGCGACGGCCTTCACGTCCGCGTCCCCGGGGAGCATCGTGACGTGCTCGTCTCGCAAGGTGAACAGGCAGGACGGTTCGCACCCGACGATCGGGGAGTCTGCGTCGGTGTCTCGCATGAGGCCCTTGGCCATCGCCCGTGCTTGGGCGGCGGCTTGGTCCACCAGGCCCTTGGACAATGCGGATCGGCCGCAGCAGCCGCTGCTGGCCAGCTCCACTTCCCACCCGCAGGACTGCAGCAGGCTGATGGCCGCGCGACCGATGTGCGGCTCGGTGAAGGAGGTGAACGAGTCGGCCAGGAAGGTGACGCGCCCTTGGGCGGGCGCGCTCTGGTCCTTGTTCTCCCGCTTGTCCTGGTCGAACCAGCGGACCAGGTTCTGGCGCTGGAAGCGGGGCAGTGGCCGTTGGCGGGCGATCCCCAGGCGGCGCTCCAGCACAGCGCGAAGCGGCCCCATGCGCCCGGGCACGTTCGACAACGGCGCGGTCGCCGAACCGAGCCGGTTCAGCGTGCGGATGGAGCCGAAGAGGCGTGAGCGCAGCGGCACGCCGTGCTCGTCGTGGTAGTGCGACAGGGTCTCGCTCTTGAGCATGGCCATGTCCACGCCCAGTGGGCACTCGGCCTTGCACGCCTTGCACATCAAGCACAGATCGAGGATCTCGTGCAGCCGCTCGTCGCCGAGCGCTGCCTTGGGGTCCGGTTCGGAGAGGGCCTTGACGAGGGCGTTCGCGCGGCCACGAGTGGCGTGCTCCTCTTGACGCGTGGCGATGTAGGACGGGCACATCGCCCCGGTGCTGCTCTTGCGGCACAACCCGATGTTCATGCACCGGTCGGCAGCACCGCGCATGCCGCCCACGACCGAGAAGTCGAGCCGGGTGCGGAACCCCACGGCCGGAGGCAGCGCGGCGTCCCGCAGGTTCTCGGTCATCTTGGGTGCGTCGACGATCTTGCCGGGGTTGAGCAGGTTGGCGGGGTCGAACAACTGCTTCACCGCGCACATGGCCTCGTACAGCCGGTCGCCGAAGATCTCCTTGTTGAACTCGCTGCGGGCGAGCCCGTCGCCGTGCTCGCTGGAGTTGACGCCGCCGAACTCCCGTACCAGGTCCTTGACCTTCTCGGCGACCGCGCGCATGCGGAGCACCTCGTCGGGCTTGCTGACGTCGACGAACGGTCGGACGTGCAGGCAGCCCACCGAGCAGTGGCCGTAGAAGCCAGCGGTCATCTGGTACTCGTCGAGGACCTCGGCGAAGCGGGCTGTGTACTCCGCGAGCCGGGCCGGGGGGACGGCGGTGTCTTCGACGAACGCCAGCGGCCGGTTCGACCCCTGGCTGGCCGCCATCAGCAGTCCGAGGCTGGACTTGCGGACCTTCAGCAGCGCGCCCTGCTGTTGCGCGGTGACCGCACGCAACGTGTGGTAGCCGTGCCCGTTGGCCTCCCAGAGCGCGATCAGGGCGTCGAGCCGCGGTAGCACCTCGTCGAGGTCGTCGCCGGTGAACGACACGAACAGCAAGGCGGCGGGGTCCCCGACCAGGCTGTTGCCGAGCTCGGCGTACTCGATCTTGCGCCGGGACAGGTCGAGGATCGTCTTGTCCATCAGCTCGACCTGAGCCGGCTCGCAGGACAACGCGTCGCTGGTCGCCTCGATCGCCTTCTGCGTCGCGTCGAAGTGCCCGACCGCGTAGACCGTCTGCTTGGGCTTGGGTACGAGACCGACGACGGCCTCCGTGGCGATGGCGAGGGTTCCCTCGGAGCCCACGACGAACGTGGCGAGGTCGAAGCTCTGGTCACACACGAGGCGGTCGAGCCGGTAACCGCAGGCGCGCCGCCAGAACGGCGGGAAACCGGTCTCGATGGCGGTCCGGTTCGCTTCTACGAGCTGTGGCAGCTCCCGGTAGATCCGCCCCTCCAGCGTCCCCGTGCTCGCTCGGCGGTGCTGCTCGGCCTCGTCCACCGGTTCGAACCGGGCCAACGAGCCGTCGGAGAGGACGACGTCGAGCGCCCGGACATGGTCGATGGTCATCCCGTAGCGCAGCGAACCGCTGCCGGCGGAGTTGTTGCCGAGCATGCCGCCGATGGTCGCCCGGTTGCTGGTGGAGGTGTCCGGTCCGAACATCAGGCCGAACGGCGCCGCCGCCAGGTTCAACTCGTCCTGGACGACGCCGACCTGGACGCGCGCGGTCCGCGCCTGGGGGTCGAGCTCGAGGATCTGGTTCATGTGCCGCGAGAAGTCCACGATGATCCCGCTGCCGACGGTCTGTCCCGCCAGGCTGGTGCCGGCGCCACGCGGTGTCACCGTGACAGCGAACTCGTTGGCCACCCGCACGGTCGCCGCCACGTCCTCGGCGTGACGGGGGAACACCACGCCGAGCGGCGTGATCGAGTACATGCTCGCGTCGCGCGAGAACATGTGCCGGCTGTAGTCGTCGAACTGCACCTCTCCATCCAGCTCCGCCTCCAGCCGGCGCCCCACCTGCGCGGCGACCTCGTCGGCGCGGACGGGGGTCGTGATCTCGGACTGTGCGGTCATGGCCGTCCTTCGTGGCGTTCGGCGGGGGTTCGCGGGCTTGGCTACGGGGTTGCGAGGACCTCGAGAGCGGCGTCGACGCCACTGCCCTTCACCGGGACGCCCGCGAGGTACAGCCCCATCTGGACCCCGGCCGCGTCAGAGGCCGTCGGCGACTTCAGCAGCGGCCATCAGCCATGCCTCGCGGAAGGAGTCGTTGAGGGCGTTGATGTCGATCGGATCGCCGGCGACGAGCGAGGGGTCGTGCGGTACGTCGACCACGGTTCGGGTGACCCGCGAGAAGTGACCGTGGAGCCGTGCGTGCAGGGCCTTGTCCGGTTCACTCGAGGGCGCTGACAAGACGGTGACGGCCCGGCGCACCTTGTCGGCGTACCCCTGGGCAGTGAGGGCGTCGGCCAGCCACGCTGCGGAGTTCGCGGTGTCGTCGCGGATCGTGGAGACGATCACCAACTGGTCGGCGGCCTCGATCGCGGCCCGGTAGTTGGTGGCGCGCATGTTGTTGCCGGTGTCGACCACGAGGATCCGGTAGAAGCGCGACAGCGCCCGGTGCAGGTTGTTGAATGCCAGGTCATCGATCGAGGCGGCCGAGGCGGCGTCCTCGTCAGAGGCCAGCACGTCGAACTGTGCCTGGCCTTGGGCGCGAACGAAGTTGTCGAGATCCCCGACCATCGCTCGAGACGTGCTGAACCGCTCGAGGTCGTCGAGCAGGTCCACGGCGGTGTTGGTGTGCCTGGCCTGCAGCGCCCGCCAGCCGAGGGTGCCACGGGTCTCGTTGTTGTCCCACGCCAGGCTGTAGCCGCCGCGGTGGATGCCGAAGGTGGCCGCGAGCATGAACGTGGCCGTGGTCTTGTGGGCGCCGCCCTTCGGGTTGAGCACGACGATCGTCTTGGGGCCGTTGAGGCTTCGCTGTACGGCTGCCACGGCGCGTCGGTGGGCCATCTCGTAGCGGCCTGGCCTGGGGCGGACGAGGCCACCGGTGGCCCGGCGGATCTTGGCTTGCCAGCCCATGGTGGCCGGGCCGACCGCGGGCGGCGGGCGAGTGGCCAGCAGGTCGCCCAACGTCGGCACGGGCTTCCGGAAGTCCAACGAGGTGGGCTCGGGGTCCGGCTCGGCGGACCGACCGCTGGTCCGCGCCGGTTCGGTGGGATCGTGCTGGTCGGGCGGTCCTGGTTCCGGTGTCAAGGCCTGGTCGTGCGGTGGGGGTTCGGGTGGGAAGGCCTGGTCGGTCGGTGGTTCGGGCGAAAGGGCCTGGTTGGGTGGTGCCGGTTCGGACCACCTGGGCTGAACCGGCTGAGGCGGCTGAACTGGCTCAGGTGGTCGAGCCGGCCGGGGCGGTTGAGCCGGCCGGGGCGGTTGAGCCGGCTGCGGTGGTTGAACGGTCCGCGGTGGTGGAGCGGTCCGCGGTGGTGGAGCGGTCCGCGGTGGCTGAACGGGACTCGGTGCCGGGGCGGGCGCACCCACCGGAGGCGCGGGCAAGGTCGCCGCGAGCTCGGACCACGCGTCCGCCGCTGGAGTTCCGGCAGGGTCCTGGCCCTGCGCCTCGGGCCCGACGCCACCGGTACGCGCGGGTGCATCCCGCTCGTCGGGTGTACTCATCAGGGCTCCTTGGTGATCGCGCGGCGTCCTCGGAGCATGGCATAGCCGCGTGCCACCTCACGATGGTCCCGCGGATTCGCGTCGAGCTCGGTGATCGCAGGGTCGTGCACACGTGCCAGGCTTGGCCTCGGGCGGCGAGCCCATGGAGGTCACGATGACGGTCAGTGAGCGGGCGGCCGCCCGCACCCACGTCGGTCTGGTGCGCGACGGCAACGAGGACGCGTACGGCATCGAGGACAACGCCTGGGCGGTCGCCGACGGACTCGGTGGCCACGCCGGCGGTGAGGTGGCGAGTGGGATCGCGGTCGAGTCGGCGCTGCGTACGCTGCGGCAGGCCGACAGCAGCGACTTGGCGGCGGCTCTGGGGGCGGCCTTCTCGGCCGCGGCCAGTGACGTCGCCACCCGGGCCGAGGCGGATCCCGCGCTGGCCGACATGGCCACCACGCTGGTGCTCGCCGTACGTGATGCGGCGGGCGAGGTGTGCGTGGGCAACATCGGCGACAGCAGGGCGTACCTGTTGAGCGGCGGGGAGCTGGCGCAGGTCACCCGCGACGACAACATCGCGGAACTGCTGCGCGACCGGGGGGCGCTGACCGCCGAACAGGCCCGGGTGCACCCAGGACAGTTCCAGCTCACCAAGGCGCTGGGTCTCGGTGACTCCGAACCGGCGGTCCACCGGCTCACTCCCGCCGCTGGCCGGTTGCTGCTGTGTACGGACGGGGCCAACGGCGAGCTGTCCGACGAGCAGATGGCTCGGCTACTGGAGTCGGGGACCCCGCAGGAGGCGTGCGAACGTCTGGTCACCGCGGCCCTCGATGCCGGCGGTTCGGACAACGTCACCGTGCTCGTCGTTGACCTGTGAGGGCCGCCGGGTAGAGCGTGCGGGAGGAAGGAAGGAAGGAAGTGGCATGCGGGTCGCTGTGATGATCACCTGCATCAACGACACGATGTTTCCCGAGACCGGCAAGGCGGTCGTGAGTCTGCTCCGCCGGCTCGGGGTGGACGTGGAGTTCCCGGTGGCGCAGACCTGTTGCGCGCAACCGATGGTGAACACCGGCTACCTGGACGAGGCAGTGCCCGTCGTACGCACCTTCGTCGACGCGTTCGACTCCTACGACGCGATCGTGACGCCATCGGGCTCGTGCGCGGGCTCGGTGCGCCACCAGCACGCAATGGTCGCCCGGCGAAGCGGCGACGCCGCCCTCGTGTCCGGCGTCGCCTCGACGTCACCTCGCACATACGAGCTCAGTGAGTTCCTGGTCGACGTGCTCGGCGTGGAAGACGTGGGGGCATACTTCCCGCACACGGTGACCTACCACCCCACGTGCCACTCGTTGCGGCTGCTCGGTGTCGGCGACAAGCCGCGGCGGCTGCTGTCGGCCGTACGCGGGATCCGTCTGGTCGATCTGCCATCGGCGCAGGAGTGCTGCGGCTTCGGCGGGACCTTCGCGGTGAAGAACGCCGAGACGTCGGTGGCGATGGGTTCGGACAAGGCGACCCACGTCCGCAACACCGGGGCCGAGGTGCTCGTGGCCGGGGACAACTCGTGCCTGCTGCACATCGGTGGTGTGCTGTCTCGACAACGGGCGCGGGTGCGCGTCATGCACCTCGCCGAGGTCCTGGCCAGCACGGAGGAGTCACGATGACCGCGACGTTCGTGGGCATGCCGCCCTTTCCGGCTGCGGCGAGGGCCGCCCTCGCCGACACCCAGCTGCGCTCCAACCTGGCCAAGGCCACCAGGACCATCCGGGCCAAGCGTGACGCGGTCGTGGCGGAGGTCGAGGAGTGGGAGGAGCTGCGGCTGGCGGGTGCGGCGATCAAGGACAACACCCTGCACCACCTCGACGAGCACCTGGTGCGGCTCGAGGAGTCCTTGCAGGCGCACGGAGCGGTCGTGCACTGGGCCCGTGACGCTGGGGAGGCGTGCGCGATCGTCGCTGCGATCGCCCGTGAGCACGGGGCCGACGAGGTGGTCAAGGTCAAGTCGATGACGACCCAGGAGATCGGCCTCAACGAAGCCCTCGCAGCCGAGGGCATCGCGGCCTGGGAGACCGACCTCGCGGAGCTGATCGTGCAGTTGGGCGACGACCTGCCCAGCCACATCCTGGTCCCGGCGATCCACCGCAACCGGACCGAGATCCGCGAGATCTTCCGGTCCACCATGGGCGACGTCGGCCGCCCCGCACCCGACGACCTCTCCGATGACCCCGCCGCGCTCGCTGGCGCGGCCCGGCTGCACCTGCGGGAGAAGTTTCTGCGGGCAACGGTCGGTGTCTCGGGTGCCAACTTCGCGGTCGCCGAGACCGGCACGTTGGTGGTGGTCGAGAGCGAGGGCAACGGCCGCATGTGTCTCACCCTTCCCGAGGTGCTGATCTCGGTGGTGGGCATCGAGAAGGTGGTCCCCACGTGGGCCGACCTCGACGTGTTCCTCCAACTGCTGCCCCGCTCGAGCACCGGGGAACGGATGAATCCGTACACCTCGACGTGGTCAGGCACCACGCCAGGTGATGGACCGCAGACGGTGCACGTCGTGCTGCTCGACAACGGCCGTACGAACGTGCTCGCCGATGAGGTGGGTCGGCAGGCGCTGCGGTGCATCCGGTGCTCGGCCTGCCTCAACGTCTGCCCGGTCTACGAGCGCACGGGCGGGCACGCGTACGGCTCGGTCTATCCCGGTCCCATCGGCGCCATCCTCAACCCGTTGCTCAAGGGGGTGGGGGTCGACGAGCAGACCGACTCGCTGCCGTACGCCTCCAGTCTGTGCGGCGCGTGCTTCGAGGCATGTCCGGTCCGCATCGACATCCCGGAGGTGCTCGTGCACCTGCGGTCCAAAGTGGTGGATGCGCACCGTGGCGGCCGGCCCACCGCAGAGTCCGTCGCGATGAAGGTCACCGCGTGGGCGTTCAGCTCCGCGGGCCGCCTGGACCTGCTCGAACGGGCATCGGGCCGGGTGGGGGGCCCGGCGCGCAGCCTCGGCCGCCGGAGGTTCCCCGACGGGCGTCGAGCGCTGAGCCGGCTGCCGTGGCCCGGTTCGCTGTGGAGCGACGCTCGTGACCTGCCCGTTCCTCCCGCGGAGTCGTTCCGGTCGTGGTGGAAGCGGACCGGAGGCCGCCGATGAGCGCCCGTACGGACATCCTGGCCTCGGTACGCCGGGCGCTCGCCGCGGCCGACCGCACCGCCGTCCCGGTCCCCCGCGACTACCGGTCTGCACCGGCTCCCGTCGACGTCGCTGGTCTGTTCGCCCAACGGGTCGCGGACTACCGCGCGGTCGTGAGCCGATGCTCTGCCGCCGCGGTCTGCGACCACATCATTCAGGCTCTGGGCGCCTCGTACGTCGTGGTCGTGCCCGCCGGCTTCTCCTACCCGGTCCCCGGCGCTCTGCGCGACACCGGACAGAGCGCAGCGGAACTGGACCGGGTGGACGGCGTGGTGACCGAGGCGTCGGTGGGCATCGCCGCGACGGGGACGATCGTGCTCGAGCACGGTCCCGGGCAGGGCCGTCGGGCGCTGAGCCTGGTCCCCGACCTGCACGTCTGCGTCGTGCGCGAGAGCCAGGTCGTCCCGGACGTCCCCGCAGCGGTTGCGGTGCTCGACCCCGGCCGGCCGCAGACCTGGATCAGCGGACCGAGCGCCACCAGCGACATCGAGCTCAACCGCGTCGAGGGGGTGCACGGCCCTCGACGCCTGCACGTGATCCTGGTCGCCGAGTGAGCCGAGCTGACGACAGCGCCCTCCCCGACGGAAGGAAATCATGCACCTTGCCCGGATCCCCCGGCGCCGTTATACGCCCGCACCCACGCCGCTGGAGTACCTGCCCCGGCTGACAGAGCACCTGCGCGGTCCCCGGATCTACGTCAAGCGCGACGACCTCCTCGGCCTGGCCGCCGGCGGCAACAAGACCCGCAAGCTCGAGTTCCTGCTGGCCGACGCCCTCGCGCAGGGTGCCGACACCGTCATCACCACCGGAGCAGTCCAGTCCAATCACTGTCGGCTCGCGCTGGCCGCCGCGGTCACGGAGGGCCTGCGGTGCCGGCTGGTCCTCGAGGAACGGGTCGAGGGGTCGTACCGGCCGGAGGCGAGCGGCAACAACCTGCTGTACCAACTGCTCGGCGCCGAGCAGATCTCCGTCGTCCCGGCGGGCACCGATCTTGAGCACGAGATGGCTGAGATGGCGGCGGAGGTGACGGCCGCCGGCGGCAGGCCGTACGTCATCCCGGGCGGCGGATCCAACGCACTGGGGGCGCTCGGCTACGTGGCCTGCGCGCAGGAGATCCTGATGCAGTCCTTCGAGATGTCGCTGCCGATCGACCACGTCGTGTGCGCGAGCGGCTCCGGAGGTACGCACGCGGGTCTCGTCGCCGGGATGTTCGGCACCCAGAGCGGGATCCCCGTCACCGGCATCAGCGTCAGCGCCGAGAAGGCTGCCCAGGAACAGTGGGTGCTCGCACTCGCCAACGCCACGTCACGACTGGCCGGCGCCACCCTGCCCGTTCCCCCGGAGGAGATCGAGGTCAGGGACGAGTTCGTCGGGCCGGGCTACTCGCTGCCCACCCTCGAGACGACCGCCGCGATCCAGACCTTCGCCCGCGTCGAGGGGCTCCTGCTCGACCCCGTCTACACCGCCAAGGCCGCCGCCGGGCTCATCGCCTTGATCCGCGAGGAGACCTTCGGGGCGGACAGCACCGTGGTGTTCGTGCACACCGGAGGCTCCCCGGCGATATATGCCTACCCCGACGACGTCCTCGCACAGTCGGATGCCTGATCACACCGGCCCGTCTCGGATCGTGGGGGTCCTGGGCGGCATGGGTCCCGCCGCCACCGTCGACTTCTACGACAAGCTGGTGCGCGCGACGCCGGTCGGGCGCGACCAGGAGCACCTTCGGGTCGTCATCTGGGCGGACCCGACGGTGCCGGACCGACAGGTGGCCCTGCTGGCGGGCGGCGAGGACCCCACCCCCTGGCTGGAAGCCGGCGTCCAGCACCTCGTGCGCTGCGGGGCCGAGATCCTGGTGGCCCCCTGCAACGCGATTCATGCCTACCTGCCAGCCGTCGTCGAGGGCACGGGCCTGGAGTTCATCAGCATGGTCGACGTGACGATCGACGCTGTCACCAAGGCCGACTCGACCGGCAGGGTCGGCCTCTTCGCGACCGACGGAGCCCTGGCGGCCGGGATCTACCAGTCCGCCCTGGAAGCGGCGGATCTGAAGCCCGTCGTGCCCCCGCCGTCGTCACAGCGCAGGTTGATGCGACTGATCCGCGCCGTCAAGGCGGGCGGGGCCGGTCCACTCGAGCGACTCGAGCTCATCGCGCTGCTCACCGAGCTCGAGCGCGTCGGCGTCTCGACCGTGATCGCCGGTTGTACGGAGATCTCCGTGCTGCTCGCGGACCTCGACGTGCCGCAGCACGTCGTCGATCCCGCGCAGGTGCTGGCGCTCGAGACCGTTCAGCGCGCCCGCCGCTGACCCGCACCAGGAGGACTGATGGACCTAGGACTGACCGACCGCACCGCCGTGGTGCCCGGGGCCACGAGCGGGTTGGGTCTTGCGATCGCCCGTGCCCTGTCAGCGGAGGGGGCCAACGTGGTGCTCGCTGGACGACGTGGCCAGCTCGTCACCGAGCACGCCGCGGCCCTGCCGTCGGCGGTGGGCGTGGCGTGCGACCTCACCGCCCCGGACGGCCCCGACCGCGTCGTCGCGGCGGCTGAGGCGCAGTTCGGGCCGGTCGACGTGCTGGTGCTCAACGGCGGCGGTCCTGCACCGGGCACCGCGGTGGAGCTCGGCCCCGACGGGGCGGAGGCCGCAGTGCGCCAGCTGGTGCAACCCCACGTGCGACTCATCGGGGCGGTCCTCCCGGGCATGCGCCGCCGCGGGTGGGGACGGATCGTCGCGGTGGGGTCGAGCGGGGTGCAGCAGCCGATCGACGGGCTGGTCAACTCCAATCTGGGGCGGGCCGCGCTGGCCGGCTACCTGAAGACCCTTGCCGCGGAGGTCGCCGCGGACGGCGTCACCGTGAACATGGTGCTGCCCGGACGGATCGACACCGACCGCGTCGCCGCACTCGACCGCTCGGCCGCCGAGCGCACTGGGCTCAGCCCACAAGACGTGCGCCGCGCGTCGGAGGCATCCATCCCGACGGGGCGCTACGGCACTGCGGAGGAGTTCGCGGCCGTCGTCACCTTCTTGGCCGGGTCACCTGCTGCGTACGTCACGGGCGCCCAGGTGCGCTGCGACGGCGGTTACGTGCGGGCGCACTGACGTCGGTGCCTCCCCTAGAACCGAGGGCGCCTCGAGAGCGGTGCCGACGCCGCAGCCAGAAGCCGAGCCCTGCCACCACCACGAGGGCGGCCAGGACGGCACTGGAACGGCCCAGCAACTGCTCGACCCGGGCATAGGAGCTGCCGGCGAAGTAGCCCGCGAGCACGACCCCCACCCCCCAGACCAGCCCGCCGGCGGCGTTGAAGGTCAGGAACCGCGGGTAGGGCATCCGGCTCACCCCGGCCAGCCCGGGCATGACCGCACGCAGGAAGGCGGTGGACCGGCCGATGAAGACTGCCCAGCCACCTCGTTCTCGCAGGAACGCCTGTGCGCTGTCGATGCGGGTCTGGTGCTTTCGCAGCAGACGCAGGCCGAGCACGCGGGTCCCGAGGCGGCGACCAACCTCGTAGCCCACCGAGTCGCCGATGATGGCCGCGAGGACCACGACGAGGAGCAGGACCGGCAGCGAGATCCGGCCGGTGGAGGCGAGCACGCCACCGAGCAGCACCACGGTCTCGCCCGGCAGCACGAAACCGATGAACACCGCGGCCTCGGCGAAGACGAGGGCGGCGATCACCACGTACGCCACGGGCGCGGGCACCGTCAGTAGGTGCTGCACCAGCCCGTTCACGCGCCGGCCGCGCGGACGCTCAGCCGGGTGCTGGACCCGGTCACCAGGAGTGCGAGGGCGCCTGCGGCCATGGCGACCAGGTCGAGCATCGCCGCGGGCAGCTGCACCGCCACCGCCCGGACGTCGTGGGCGGTGAGCCCTGCGACGGGATGGGCCAGGGTCGCCACCAGCGTCAGGGCCATGACGGCCCACAAGGCCGCGTGGGCCATCGCCAGCCACTGGCGCAGGACCGGCTGACGGTGCCGCACCGACTGCCCGGCGAACTTGCCGGGCGCCCTGCCACCGGTCAGGAACGTCTTGTACGTCTCGATGCTGGCGACCGCGAACCCGGCGGCAGCGAGCAGGAGCACGAACCAGTCGGTGGTCAGCAACGACAGCGGCACCGCCCATGCCGTGGCCACCGCAGGGCTGCGCAGGAACTTCCAGCCGCTGAACCCCTCGACCGGCGCGTCCTTCCACGCCCCGCCGACTGCGGTCGCCCAGCCGCCGGCAGCGCCCGCTGTGGCGACGACCAGCCACGGTGGTGCGCCGGGGAACGCCCGCTGGGCGAGGGTGACTGCCATGCCCGCCAGCGCGACACCGCTGGCGACGAGAAACCCCACGGCGTACCTCGCGGCGCGCCGGTCCACCGGCCGCCCGCAGCAGCCGAGCCGCATCGGGATCGTGTAGGCCGACTGGTCGTCCTCACGAAGGATCGCCTTCCACCACTCCGTGGCCAGGCGCTCGACCGCGTAGACGAGCCCGACGCCCACCACCACCCCCGGCGCGTGTGGTCCGCGCAGCGCAACTGTGGCGACGACCGCGACCACCGTCGCCAGGACGAGGCTGCGCAGGTTGCTGCGCGGACGAAACCCCTCGAAGGGTGAGTCCTTGTAGGCGCCCCAGGTCGCGACGTGCAGACCGACCAGTGCGCCGAGTGCGAGCGCGGAACCCATGCTCATGGGTGTCTCCTGGGTCGGCGGACCAGGTGGGCGAGCAGGTGGGCCGAGGCGGGTGCAGCGTGCGCCGCGCGCTGCTGGAGCGAGGTGGACACCGCGAAACCGGCTGCCGCCCCGAGGGCGGAACCGACAGCGAGAACCGTCACGGCTCGCGTCCCTTCTGGGGCTGACGGCCGGCACCAGTGGCGCCGTCCCTTCCTCCAGTGACGGTAGGAACCCCGGGTGAAGGCGCGATGAAGCCGGACTCTTCACCGCCTCTTCACCGACGGCTCGGTACCGTCGGATTCACCGAGCCGGCGCAGTCATGCGACCGGTCGGTGGGGGCGGAGGAGGCAACACATGCGGGTCCTGGTGGCCGAGGACGACGTCCGGCTCGCCGCCCTGCTCTCCCAGTCCCTCGCCGAGGCGGGGTGGGAGGTCGACGTCCACCACGACGGTCTCAGCGCCTTCGACGCGGCGATGCCCGGTGGGCCCAGCGGTGACGCCGACGTGCTGCTGCTCGACTGGATGCTGCCGGGTCTCGACGGGATGACCGTGTGCCGCCGCCTGCGTGCGATCGGGGTCCGGACGCCTGTCATCGTCCTCACCGCGCGTTCTGCGGTGGCAGACCGGGTGTCCGGGCTGGACTCGGGGGCCGACGACTACCTGGCCAAGCCGTTCGACCTCGACGAGCTGCTGGCCCGCGTGCGCGCCCTGCACCGCAGGGCGACCGCCGACGACACGCAGGGGCCGGTGCGCATCGGCACGCTCGAGGTGGACCCGCTCGCGCGCCGCGCCACCCGCGACGGGCACGCGATCGACCTGTCCGCGCGGGAGTTCGACATCTTGCACCTGCTCACCACCCGGGCCGGCCAGTGCGTCACCCGGTTCGCCATCCTCGACGAGGTGTGGGACGGGGAGACCGACCTTCGCAGCAACGTCATCGACGTCCACGTCGCCAGTCTGCGAGCCAAGATCGACCGACCGTTCGGCACCCAGACGATCACCACCCTGCGCGGAGCCGGCTACCGCGTCGAGCCGGATCCGCAGTGAGCCCAGGGCAGCTCGGCAGGAACCGCCTGTCGCGACTGCCCCTTCGGGTACGATTGGTCGCCGGCTTCTCTGCGGCGATGCTGGTCGTGCTCTCCGCAGCCGGCGGGTTCGTGTACTGGCGAGTCCTGATCGCGCTGGACGCCCGCCTGGACGCCGACCTGGTCGCCACTGCCTCGGCCCTGGCGCCGCTGGTGACGCCGGCGGGCCGCTTGTCCCAGGACCCGTCGACCTTCCTCGCCCCCAGCGAGGGCTACCAGGTCCTCGACGCCTCGGGGCGCGTCCTGCGCTACGACCCGGCCCTCGGGGCGACGCCCTTGCTGGCCCCGTCGACCACCGAGACGGCCCTGGTCGAGCCGGTGTACCTCGACGTGGGCGACGTGCTGCCGGTGAGCGCTCGTCCGCTGCGTCTGTACGCGGAAGCGCTGCCCGCGGACCAGTCCGGCCCGGCCGCCGTGCTCGTCGTCGCGGTCCGCCGCGACCAGCGCGACGAGGCCCTGCGCGAGCTGCTCGGCCAGCTGCTCGCAGCCGGGCTCGGGGCCCTGGTCGTCACCGCCGTGGTGGGCGACCGGCTCGCGCGCGCGTCGCTGCGTCCGGTGGAGCGCTACCGGGCCCAGGCCGCGGACATCGCGGCAGGGGCCACCGGTGTGCGTCTCGAGGTCCCGCCTGCCCGCGACGACGAGATCACCCGGCTGGGTCACACGCTCAACGACGTCCTCACCGCGCTCGAGACCGCGCTCGACCACGAACGCCGCTTCGTCAACGACGCCAGCCACGAGCTCCGCACCCCGCTCACGTTGCTGCGGACGCGGGTGCAGCTGGCGTTGCGCCGACCACGCACCGCGACCGAGTACGAAGCGGTGCTCGCCGAGGTCGACACCGACGTCGACCGCCTCGCGCGCCTCGCCGACCAACTGCTCGCGGTCGGCGGGACGCACCATGGCCAGGCAGCCGACGACATGGGCGCCGACCTGGCCGAGGTCGCGCTCAGCGTCGTCGAGCGGCGGCGCACGCTGGCACCGCTGGGCAGCCCGTACGCCGAAGCTGGGGCCCTCCGGGTCGAGGCATCCGGCCCGCTGCCGGTGGCGCCGGGCGCTTTCGCGCTCGAGCAGGCGCTGAGCAACCTGCTGGACAACGCCGCGCTGCACGGTCGTCCTCCGGTCACGGTGGCGGTCGGACGGGCCGACGCGGTGGCCCGGCTGACGGTCACCGACGCCGGGGACGGCATGGACCGCGACACGCTGGCCACCGCCCCCCAGCGCTTCGCCCGGGCGACGGAGGCACGGGCCCGCCCAGGCGCCGGGCTCGGGCTGTCGCTGGTGGCCGGCACCGTCGAGGAGGTCGGTGGTGAGCTGCGGCTGTGCTCCCGCGGCCACCACGAGTCCTTCGGCAAGCCCCTGCCGGCGCCTTGCACGCACGGCGAGCAGACCACCGTGACCGTGCTGTTTCCCGTTGCCTGACCTCGATCTCGCAGCCCCGACCGTCGCAATCAGGTCATTGGCAGGTCGATCGACCCACGATGGCGCCCAGGAACACCAACCCAGAGACCAGAGGAGCCCCACGCGATGAACGTGGCGACACAGAGCCGGCCAACTGCTCGGCGCATGCTGAACAAGGTGCCGGAGATCACCATCTTCTTCTGGGTCATCAAGATCCTTGCCACCACCGTGGGCGAGACGGCGGCCGACTTCTTGTCGGTCACGCTCAGCCTCGGTCTCTCGCTCACGACCGCCGTGATGAGCGGAGTCCTCGCAGTGGCACTGGTGGCGCAGTTCCGCTCCAGGCGCTACGTACCATCGATCTACTGGCTCTCCGTCGTCCTCATCAGCGTCGTCGGCACGCTGATCACCGACAACCTGGTGGACAACCTCGGTGTCCCGTTGCAGGTGACGACCGCGTTCTTCGCGGTGGTCCTGCCCCTCACCTTCGCTGCGTGGTACGCCGCAGAGCGGACGCTGTCCATCCACACGATCGTCACGACGCGGCGTGAGGCCTTCTACTGGTTGGTCATCTTGTTCACCTTCGCGCTGGGAACCGCGGCGGGTGACCTCGTCGGTGAGAGCTTCGGCCTGGGTTATGGCCTGTCTGCGGTGCAGTTCGGCGGCTTGATCGCCTTGGTCGCGCTGGCCTTCTACGGCTTCCGCGCCAATGCCGTGCTCGCGTTCTGGCTCGCCTACATCCTCACCCGGCCGCTCGGGGCGTCGCTGGGCGACCTGCTCTCGCAACCACGCAACCTCGGTGGTCTGGGCCTGGGTACGACGGGCACGAGCGGTATCTTCCTGGTGACGATCCTGGCGCTCGTCATCTACCTCGCCAGGTCCCGACGCGACGTTGCGGTGGTCGAAGGGTGAGGTAGTGCGGGTCGGGCTGTGCGAGGACGACGCGTCGGTCCGTCGCGTCCTCCTCGATGCCTTGACGGCCGAGAGCCACAACGTGGTGATGACCCGAACCGGTGCGGAGGCGCTGCGCATGCTGGGTCCCGAGAGCTCCGTTGACGTGCTGGTGCTCGACATCGGCCTGCCGGACTCCGACGGCCGCGACGTCTGCCAGGCGCTGCGATCGGCCGGTCAGCACGCCCCGGTGCTGTTCCTCACCGCCCTCGACGCCGTGCACGAGCGGGTGGCCGGTTTCCACGCCGGTGGCGACGACTACCTGGGCAAGCCCTTCGCCGTCAGCGAGCTCGTCGTACGCGTGCAGGCCCTGGCCCGACGTGCACCGGCTCGCCCGGTCGACCACGCGCACGGGCTGCGCCTCGACCCCGTCCTGCATGCAGCGATAGCCGGAGGTCGCACCGTCTCGCTCACCCCGACCGAGTACCGCATGTTCGCCGCACTCACCTCGCGTCCCGGGGAGGTCGTTCGCCGCCGGGCAGTCGTCAGCGCCGCCTGGCCCGACGGCGCGCAGGTCAGTGAGAACACGGTCGACTCCTACATCCGCCGGCTGCGGGTCAAGCTCGAGGAGCTCGACGTACCCGTTCGGATCGAGACGGTCCGCGGCGTGGGCTTCTCGCTGCGATGACCTCCAACACCGGTCGGTTGAGACTGCCCGTCCGGCTGCGACCACGGATTGTCGCCACCACCGCAGCCGGCACGCTGCTGGCCATGCTGGTGCTCAGCACGCTCATGCAGCTCCTCCTCTCCGCAGCCGTGTCCGGTCAGGTGCGCCTGACCCTGGTGTCTCGAGCCCAGGCCGCCCAGGACACGCTCGCTGTGCGGAACGGTCGGCTGGTCTCTCTTGGCGGACAAGTCGGGATCCTCGACCAGAACGCGTGGGTCATCGACCGCTCGGGCCGAGTGGTCGAGGGGACGCTGCGAGACGACGACACCGCCTCGGCGGCGCGCGCACTCGCGGGCACGGACATCCAGCGGATCGTCGATGTCGGCGAGTCGACGCGGCTGCTGGCGCTGCCAACCCGCGTCAGGCAAGCAGGAACACCCGCGGGCACCGTAGTCGTAGGCGTCGACCTACGACCGTTCGAGCGGATCGAGACGTACGCGCTGGTCATCAGCATCGTGCTGGGGGTCTTCGTCGTGCTCGGCACGACGGCCGTGGCCTGGTGGACGGTCCGCCGCTCCCTGCGGCCCGTCGACCAGATGGCCCGGGCAGCCAGCGGGTGGAGCGAGCACGATCTCGACCGTCGCTTCGGGCTCGGCCCGCCTCGCGACGAGATCACGACGCTGGCAGAGACCCTCGACAGCCTGCTCGGACGGGTCGCGACCGCACTGCGGGCCGAGCAACGGCTCTCCAACGAGATGGCGCATGAACTGCGAACCCCGCTGACCGCTGTGAGTGCCGAGGCGGAGCTGGCGCTGCGGTCAGCCGACGACGCGTCGGTCGACCGGGAGCGCTGGGCACGTGTGCTGTCGGCCGCCGAAACGATGAGCAGCGCGGTGACCGCCCTGATGCAGATGGCCCGCGAGGCAGCGACGCCAGGTGGCGCCGTCGCCGTCGCTCTGGGTGCCGTGCTGGACGGTGCGCTGGCGGCCAGACCCGCCGACCCCGGCGGGGACCTCGCCCGTGGACGGGACGAGACGACCGAGGCGGTGGCCGTGTCCGCACCGTTGGACCTCGCAGTGCGCGCAGTCGTGCCGTTGCTGGACAACGCGTGGCGGCACGGGGACGGCCGGGTCGAGGTGGCTCTCGACATGACCGAGGGGACCGGTGAGATACACGTGCGCAACGGCGGCGCCGGCATCGGGGCCACGGATCCGGATCAACTGTTCGAGCCGGGCCGTCGGTTGGGCTCAGGCGCCGGTGGCGGGCTCGGGCTGGCCCTCTCCCGCCGCATCGCGCGCAGCCTGGGCGGCGACGTCACGCTGGCGGGTGGAGGAGACGGCGTGCACGCCGTCCTGTCGCTGCCGAGGGCGTGACGCCTGGTCTCGCCGGCTGCGGACTCAAGGCGTGTCCACACGGTCCAGGCGGTAGCCATACCCGCGCAGGGTGGTGATCGACGGCAACGCGGGCGGTTCGGGCGCTCGGTCCGCGGCAGCGGACAACTGGCGCCGTAGCGCCGCCACGTGGACGTCAAGAGTCTTGGTGGAGCCGAACCAGTGCTCGTCCCAGACGTCCTCCATCAGCGTCTGTCGGCTCACGGCTTCCCCCGGGGTGCGGGCGAGGCGGGCCAGCAGGTCGAACTCCTTGGGCCGCAGCTCCACCTGGGTGCCGCTGACGACGCAGCGCCGGGAAACCGGATCGAGGCGGAGGTCACCGTCGGTGAAGGCCGGGGCGGGCTGGCTGCTCGTCCCTCCTCGGCGCAGGTGGGCGCGGACCCGGGCCAGCAGCTCAGTGCGGCCAAAAGGCTTGGTGAGGTAGTCATCGGCACCGGCCTCCAGCCCGATGACGACGTCCATCTCGTCGCTGCGCGCGGTGATCATCACCAGGACGCACGCGGGGAGCAACGCGCGCAGCTCGCGGCACACGTCGACGCCGTCCCTGTCCGGGAGTCCGAGGTCGAGCAGCACGAGGTCTGCGCCGGACGCAGCGGCGTGGGCCAGCGCGCTGGCGCCGGTCCGCTGCCAGGTGACGACATGCCCGTTCGCGCGCAGCGCAGCCTCCAGCAGCGCGCCGATGGCGGCGTCGTCCTCCACCAACAGCAGGCGGGCCATGGGCGAAGGGTAGGCATCTCGGCGCCAAGGCTCAGCGCAGCTCACGCAACTCCTCCACGGCCGGGCGCCGGGTGCTGAGTGCGGCCAGCGTGCAGGCGACCGCCAGAGCGACGCCGGAGGCAGCGAGGACGCTGAGGACGTAGAGCCACGGCACGGCCAGAGCCGCGGGTGGCGGGTCGAACACCCCGGAGAGCACCGCCACGAGCATCCTGGACAACGCCGACGCCAGGACCGCCCCGGCGAGCAACCCAGCGAACCCCACGACAGCAGACTCGCCGAACACGAGGCCGACCAGCTGCCGGGGCGACGCGCCCAGCGCCGAGATGATGGCGAACGTGCGACGCCGCTCCGCCACACCGAGCCCGAGCACGAGCCCGGCTGAGGCCAACACCAACGCTACGGCGAAGCCGAGCTCGACCTCGCTGAGCCCTCGCAGGTCGACGGCGGTGAGGCTCGACCCGATCAGCCCACGAGTGGCGGTGATGTCGGTGACGGATGCCGAGGTCCCCAGCGCGTCGGACAACCGTTTGCCGACTGCCTGTTCGTCACCGGCGGCGGTGTCGACGAGGAAGGTGCCGACCGCGTCGCTGCCCGTGCGGGCCGTGACGTAGGAGGCGTTGGCCACCAGGAAGCTGTCCTTGGGGGCGCTGGGGAACTCGTTGACGACTCCGACATAGGTGAACGGGACGGTGACGAGGCTCTGGGTCCGGCTGTCCTGCAGACGCAGTCGCAACTGGTCACCTTGGTGGAGCTGGAAGTCGGTCACCGTCTCTGCGCTCACGAGCACGCCGTTCGGTGTCGAGGACAGGCGGTCGAGCAGCTGGCTGGCCGAGCCGCCCTGGAAGTACGCGTCCTGCAAGGTGGTGGCCTGGCCGATCGTCGTGGCATCCACCCCGTAGAGGTCCTGCAAATCGGCCCCGACATAGGCGTAGCGGTGCTGCAACGGCTCGACCGCCCGGACACCAGGCACCTGCGCGAGCGGGCCGGCGCCCTCGGGGCCGAGGACAGTACCGGGCGGCTCGGTCACGGCCACGTCGGCCCCGTTGGTGAGCTGGGCGTCCACCTCGGACTGCTGGACGTACGTCGCGTTGAAGGTCGCCGTCGACACCGCGAAGGTGAAGGACAAGGCGATCAGCACGACGCTGCGGCTGAGCAGTCGGCTTCGGCGCTGCATCGTCGCCGCCACCGTGCCTGCGAGCGGCCCTACCACCGGGCGCAGAACCCGATGGACGACGTGACGGCCCCGGCGCAGGAACAGATCATTGAGCCGCCACGTGAGAAGCCCGGCCCCGAGCCACAGCAGGGCGGGACCCCCGAAGGCCCAGTAGCTGACCGAGAGCTGGGGCACCCCCTCGGGCGCGAGCACCAATGCGTACTTGTTGCGGCCGGCCGCCCAGAAGACGGTCAACGAGGCGGCGAGCAGCAACAGGTCCACACCGAAACGCAGCCAGTACGGCCGTGGCTCACGGCCGACGACGGCGCGAGCCTCGAGCGCGGTGACGTCTCGCAGGTCGCGGCGTACTGGTGCCAGCACGGCGGCAACGGCGATGACGACACCGGTTGCCACCGCTGCAGCTGTCCATCCCAGCGCCGCAGTGGACGTGGCCCCGAAGGACGCCGTCCCGAAGCGGAGCCACCCGGTCACGGTCGCGAGCGCGATGCCGACGGCGCTGCCGAGCCCGCCGACGAGGAGCGCTTCCACGACGGCGAGCCGGTACACCTGACCCCGGGTGGCACCACGGGTACGCAGCAAGGCCTGCTCATGCCGGCGACGTACCGATCCCGCCGACGCCACCGTGGCGGTCACGAAGCCGGCCAGGACCACTCCGGGCAGCCCGAGGAAGCAGAACAGCACCAGCGAGTACGCCGCGTCCTCCCGGGCAGCGTCGAGAACAGCACCGAGGTTGTTGCCGACCTTGGCGTCGCCCGAGACGGCTGCCTCGAAGTTGTTGGCCGCCGCCGTGCTCTGCGAGAAGGCAGTGGCGGGATCTGGAGCGAGGTCAGGGGCGAGTGCGACGTGCACCTGGCTGGTCAGCGCCCGAGGGTTCGCGTCGGCCACGGGTGCGGACACCCGTCCGAATACTGCCTGGGGTAGCAGCACCACGTTGTCCGGCGGTGCCACCGGCTGGGACTGGGGCGGGGCCCCGACGCGTTGGAAGAGCGAGTCGGCCTGGGGCAGCTCGACGACGCCGTCGACGATGACCTTCGCGGGGCGAGCTCCGGGACGGCGGATGGTGATCTGGTCCCCCGGTGCCGCGTGCAGGTTGGCGGCGGTCTGCTGCGCCAGCAGGACACCGGTGTCCGAACCCACCAGGGTGCGGATCGCGGCCGGGAAGGCGTCGCGGTAGCCGGTCGGGACGCCGAGCACAGCGGCGCCACCGGTGGACTGCTGGGTCCCATGGCCCGACGTGGAGAGCCCCTTGCTGGCGAGGAACGACACGGGCAGCGCGGCGCGCACACCCGACGTGCCACGCAGCGCCGAGACGATCGTGGCGGTGGACTGTCCGGGCCGCACCTCGACCTGCCAGTCGACGGCGACGCTGGAGGCAGCGCGACTGGTCATGGTCGCGCGGGACGCGGCCTGGAAGCTGCCCAGGCATGCCAGCAGTGCCACCGCGACCGCCACGCCGAGAGTCGCCGCCACCAGCCGACCACCACGCCGGGTGACGAGGCCCCGCGCCCACGACCAGGTCATGTGCCTACGCCGATCTGGAGGCGGCCGTCATCGACGTGCCACTGGGCGGTCATGCGCTCGGCTGTGCGGGGGTCGTGCGTGGCGACGACGACCGCGGCGCCGAGCTCGGCCGCGGTGGCCAGCAACACGTCGATGACGTGGTCCCCAGCAGCTCGGTCGAGTTGTCCGGTCGGTTCGTCGGCGCAGATCAGCGACGGTCTGCTGGCCAGCACGCGGGCCACCGCCACGCGTTGGGACTGACCGCCGGACAGCTCCTGGGGCAGAGCGTGTTGCAGGCCCGTGAGGTCCAAGCTGGCGAGGGCGGCGGCGGCGTCTCGGCTCGCTGACGTCTCGTCGCGGCCTTGCAGCAGCAGTGGAAGTGCCACGTTCTCCAAGACGTCCAACGGTGGCAGCAGGCTGGGTCCTTGGAAGACCGTGCCCACCAGGCCGGGCCGCTGGGCCGGGTTACGGCCGAGTGCGGGCCACGTCAGTCGACCCGACGTGGGCGCCAGCAGCCCTGCCATCAGGTGCAGCAGCGTGGACTTCCCCGAGCCCGACGGCCCGGTCACCGCGATGCGCTCTCCGGCTCGGACCCGGGCAGTGGCGCAGTGCACGGCGACGACCGCGCGTGCTCCTTCCCCGAAGGTGCATCCGACTCCCTCGAGGTCGACCAGCGGGGGTGCCTTGGTGTCGACCGTGCCCGGGCGAGCCGCGGCGCTCACTGCCGTACGCCGTCGACGAGGGTCAGCACATGGTCGGCAGCGGCAGCGACGTATCGACTGTGGCTGGCCACCACCACGGCGCTGCCGGCCCGCGCGCGGCGGGTCAGGAGGTCGAGGATGCCGCGCTCGCTGGCGGCGTCGAGTTCCCCGGTCGGCTCGTCGGCGATCAGCACGTCGGGATCGTTGGCGAGGGCGACCGCCAGTCCCGCGCGGGCCGCCTCGCCTCCCGACAGCTGATCTGGCCAGGCAGCTGCCCGAGCCGCGATGCCGACTTCGTCCAGCAGGGCGTGGGGCTGCACCGGACCGGCCCGCAAGCGGCGGGTGGGGAGTGAGCGGACGAGGCGAATGTTGTCGACGACACGAAGATGGGGGAGCAGGTTGCCGGACTGGTAGAGCACTCCAACGTGTCGCGCCCGCAGCCGGGCCCGTTCTGCCTCGCTGCGATGGCTGAGCCGCTCGCCGCAGATCCGTACGGTGCCGCCGGATGGCTCTTCCAGTCCCGCGAGGCAGGACAGGAGGGTCGACTTGCCCGAGCCCGAAGGGCCCGTGACGGCGACGATCTCGCCGCGGGAGCACCACATCGACACGCCTTGCAGGGCCAGCGTCTCCTCCTCGCCGGCCCGGTAGAAGCGGTACAGCCGGTCGGCCTCGACCCCGGGGTGGGTGCCCGTGCGGGCGGTCGGCACGTCCACGGTGTGCCGACGGGTCAGCATGATCGACTCACTTCCAGGTGAAGGAGTCGCTGACGATGCGCCACGGGTCGACGTTGTCGGCGCCGACCGGACCCGACAGCGTCAGCACCGCTTCCTCGCCATGGTGGAAGAACTCGTACCGTTCGACCGAGTCGCGAACCACCTTGTGAGTCACCGGCTCGGGCGCGCTGTCCGCCTCGTACGTGATGAGAACGGTCCTGCCTGCCTTGCGGTCGACGGTGGTGACGTCACCGGCCGAGTAGTTCGCTGCCGTTGCCTCGATCTGCGGAACCTCCTGCGACGTCGCCGACGCGACGGTGGGCGCAGCCGCCGCGGGCCCCGACTGGATCTTGATGCTGTTGAGCTTGTCGGTGAAGGCGACTACGCCACCTTCGGTGGACCGGGACCACCCCTCGGGGACCTCGAGGCTGTAGTCCGCGCCCGGCGGTGAGTAAGGCACGAACACCTGATCGTCGGGGATGTCCCCAGGTGGGCTGTACTCCTTCACGGTCGCTGAGGAGCTCGCCGTGGAACTCGTCGCGGCCCCCGACCCGGGTGCGCAGGCGGTGAGCGCCAACGACGTCAGCACGGCGGCACCGGTGAGTCCGAGCGCGCGAGTCGAGCGGACGGTGAGGTGAGCTGCATGCACGATGTCCTCCAGCGGTCACGGTGGCCCGGTCGGGCGGGTTCGCGTTCGACGCTAGGACCGACCCGGTGAGGGCGCGAACAGGGCAAGGTGAGCGGACGGCAAACGCTCTGGCGCTCAGTCGCCGGACAGTGCAAGGGTCCGGTTTCAGGAGGCGGTGCCCGTGCGCAAGCGGATCCTGGCCGTCGTGCTGACGACGACGGTGCTGGCCGTGATCGTGTTCGGTGTGCCGCTCGCGGTCGTCTTGCAGCGACTCGTCGTGAGCAACGAGCGCTCGGAGCTCGAGTCCCTCGCACTGCGGGCAGCGAGCACGGTGTCACGACCTGCGCTGACCGGCACCGACACCGTCGAGCTGCCCTCCGCGAAGCAGTCGGTCGAACTAGGTGTCTATGACCGCGCCGGCACCTTGATCAGCGGCAGCGGTCCCGCTGGCGGCGACGTGGCGGTCGATGGTGCAGCGGTCGGCCGCATCGTCGACACCACCGTCGATGACCGGCTGGTGGTCGCCGTCCCGGTGTCCTCCGGCGAGCGGGTGGTGGGCGTCGTACGGGCGGCCACCAGCACCGCGGCGGTGCGCTCCCGGGTGGGGCTGGCCTGGGCGGCCATGGTCGGGGTGGGTGCCGCAGCCGTTGCCATGGTCGGCGTGATCGCCGACCGCCAGACCCGCCGCCTCACCGCGCCCATCGAACGGCTGGCCCAGCGTGCGACCGACCTCGGGGCCGGCGACTTCGCCCAACGTTCCAGCCGGTCGGGCATCGGCGAGATCGACCGGGCGGGTCAAGCTCTCGACCGGACCGCGCAGCGACTCGGTGACATGGTGACCCGCGAACGGGCGGTCACCGCACACGCCTCGCACCAGCTCCGTACGCCCTTGACCAGCCTGCGTCTCGCCCTGGAGTCGGCGCTCGCCGCCGCAGACGACGCCTTGCGGCCGGCTGCCGTCGAGGCTGTCCTCGCCACCCACCACATGTCGCGCACCATCGACGACCTCCTGGCGCTGGCGCGCGCGGAAACGCCGGGGACCCGGCCCCTCGACGTGCAGCGCCTGCTCGACGGACAGTGGCAGTCCTGGACCGGTGCGCTCGCCGCTCAAGATCGTCCGCTTCGGCTGCGTCTGGACGATCCGCCGACGAGCGGCGCCGACGAGGCTGCGGTCAGACAGGTACTCAATGTCTTGTTGGACAACGCGCTACGTCACGGGCGAGGCGCCGTGACGGTCGTGGCTCGCGACGCGGGCGACGCCCTGGCGATCGACGTCACCGACGAGGGGTCCACAGCGGAGCGGATCGACACGGCCCCAAGCGCTGATCACGTCACTCGTCGGCCCAACGCGGGTACGGGTATCGGTTTGCACTTGGCGCGCGACCTGGCGTTGTCCCAGGGCGGGCGGCTGGTGCACGCCACCACCTCGCCGACGAGGTTCACCGTCTACCTGCCGATCTCCTCGGTGACCCAGCCGAGCACGCTGGACCTCCGCGCGGATGAGGTTTCTCGACCGGGGCGCCGGGTACTGCCCAAGGGTCCGACCACCGATCAAGGAGAGCCATGACGACCAGTGTCGAGAAGTCCATCCAGGTCGACGCGCCCGTGAGCGCGGTCTACAACCAGTGGACCCAGTTCGAGGAGTTCCCGCAGTTCATGAACGGTGTCCAGCAGGTGACACAACTCACCGACGACCGCCTCCACTGGGTCGCCGAGATCGCCGGTGTGAAGCGGGAGTGGGAAGCCAGGGTCTTGGAGCAGGTGCCGGACCAGAAGGTGGCCTGGGCGGCGACTGAAGGCGCCACGAACGCCGGCGCGGTCTACTTCACCGCACTGGGCGCCGACCAGACCATGGTGCGGCTCTCGCTGGAGTACGAGCCCGAGGGCATGGTGGAGAAGGCCGGTGACATGCTCAACATCATCGGGCGGCAGGCCCAGTCGGACCTCGAGAAGTTCAAGACCTTCATCGAGGCCCGCGGCCTGGAGAGCGGCGCCTGGCGTGGCGCGGTCAACGAAGGAGCGAGCGTCGGTGCTCCCGGCGTCGAACACGCGCGTTCGTCCGAGGGCGACAGCGGCAAGGCCGGCCTGTCGGCCAAGACGGTCGCGGCTGGTGTCGTCGCCGGTGTCGCCGGTGTCGCCGCGGCCAAGGCCATGAGCAGCGACGACGAGGAGACCTCGAACGAGGTGACCGAGGACCTACCGCCGGTGTCCCCCGCCCCGGTGGTCGAGTCGGAGGTCGTCGACGTGGTGGTCGTGGAGGAGGAGCCGCTCGGCAACCAGCCGCTCGTGCACGAGGAGCAGCTCGGCTACCACCCCGACGCCCCGGACACCCCGGGCCGCACCATCTGAGTCGACCCGAGCCCGGGCACCGCCAGAATGGGCCCATGGAAGTCGGTCCGCAGCAGGCGTCGACGCAGGTGCGGCTCGGTGAGCCGGCAGGACGCTGGGTGCTGGTCGCGGCGGTGCTCGGCTCGGGCATGGCGATGTTGGACGCCACGGTGGTCAACATCGCACTGCCCGCCATCGGCACCGACCTCGGCGCCGGGCTCGCCGGTCTGCAGTGGACGATCAACGGTTACACGCTCACGCTGGCCGCGCTGATCCTGCTGGGCGGTTCCCTGGGGGACCGGTACGGCCGCCGCAGGATCTTCCTGCTCGGCGCGGGCTGCTTCGCCGTGGCCTCGCTGCTGTGCGCGGTGGCACCCACCATCGGGCTACTGGTCGCTGCCCGCGCGCTGCAAGGTGTCGGCGGTGCTCTGCTCACTCCCGGCAGCCTGGCGATCATCGCCGCGTCGTTCGACCCGCGGGACCGGGGCCGGGCCATCGGAGCGTGGTCGGGGCTCGGGGGCATCGCCGCCGCTGCCGGACCTTTCGTCGGTGGGTACCTCATCGAGGCCCTCTCCTGGCGGTGGATCTTCTTGCTCAACCTGCCGATGGCCACCGCGGTGGTCGTGCTCGCCGTACGCCACGTGCCGGAGACCGTCGACCCCGACGCCGTCCCGCACCTGGACCTGGCCGGTGCGGTGCTCGGGGCGTTCGGACTCGGTGCGCTCACGTACGCCCTCGTCGCTGCCGGCGACCAGGGACCATCCGTGCCGGTTCTGGCCGTCGGTGCCGCCGGCGTCGCCGGCCTGGTGGGCTTCGTGCTCACCGAGCGGCGCAGCAGCCACCCGATGCTGCCGTTGGACGTCTTCGCGTCCCGGCAGTTCAGCGCGGCGAACCTGGTGACGTTCGCGGTGTACGGGGCGCTGGGTGGCGTCTTCTTCCTGCTGGTTCTGCACCTGCAGGTGGTGGCCGGCTTCAGCCCGCTGGTGGCGGGCACCTCCCTGCTGCCGATCACCGTCATCATGCTCCTGGGCTCGTCTTCGGCCGGGGCGCTGGCCCAACGGATCGGCCCCCGGCTGCCGATGACCGCCGGGCCGCTGGTCAGCGCCGTCGGCCTGCTGCTGATGCTGCGCATCGGCCCTGAGGCGTCGTACGCGGCGGACGTGCTTCCCGCGGTGACCGTCTTCGGGCTCGGACTCACCCTGACCGTGGCGCCGTTGACCACGACGGTGCTGGCCGCAGCCTCGACCCGCCACGCCGGTGTGGCCTCCGGGGTCAACAACGCCGTGGCGCGTGTCGCCGGCCTGCTGGCGGTGGCCGGGCTGCCGCTGCTCACCGGTCTGTCCGAGCAGGACTACCGCGACCCAGGTCGCTTCGCCGACGCCTTCACCGTGGCGATCGCCGTCTGCGCCGGCCTCCTCGCGGCGGGCGGCTTGCTGGCGGCCACCACGATCCGCAACGACCTGCGGCCGTCCGGCGTGAAACCCACAGCCCCGGCTGTCCCGGCGCCGAGGGTTCCAGAGCCCGCCGCCATCGGCTCCCCGCCACGTAGTCACCGCGTCCACTGCGCCGTGGCCCGCCCACCGCTGGCCGGCCCGCGTCGTTGACCCCAGCCGGTCCGTCCTCGGGATCTGCTTCCACGCCGAGGCCTGGACCGGCAGGCTGGCCGGGTGAGAAGCGGCGCGGACGACGACCGGTGGATCGAGCCGATGCTGGCGACGTCGACCGACCGGCGGTTCTCCGACCCCGACTGGCTGTTCGAGCCCAAGCTCGACGGCGTGCGGACGCTGGCCGTGCGCAGCGAGGGCGGGACCCGGCTGGTCTCCCGCAACCGCAACGACGTGACCGGCAGCTATCCGGAGATCGCCGCCGCCCTGGACGCCTCGCTCGACGTGGACGAGGTGCTGCTCGACGGAGAGATCGTCGCGTTCGACGGTGACCGGACGAGCTTCAGCCGGCTCCAGCAGCGCATCCACCTCACCGGTGAGCGCCGGATCGCGGCCACCGGGGTCCCGGTCTTCTACTACGTCTTCGACCTGCTGCGGTGGGACGGGCACGACGCGACTCGGGTACCCCTGCGGCAGCGCAAGGTCCTGCTGCTCGACGCCCTCGACTGGCGCGACCCGTTGCGCTACTGCGAGCACGTCGACGCCGCCGGGGAGGCGATGTACGCGCAGGCGTGCGCCGCCGGGATGGAGGGCGTCATCGCCAAGCGCGCGTCCAGCCGCTACACGTCCGGGCGGTCCAGCGACTGGCTGAAGATGAAGTGCGTCCGCGAGCAGGAGGTCGTCGTCGGCGGCTTCACCGAGCCGACCGGGTCACGCTCGGGCCTCGGCGCCCTGCTGATCGGGTACCACGACGACGGGGGTGACGGGCCGCTGCGGTACGGCGGGAAGGTCGGCACCGGTTTCACCCAGGCGACGCTGGCTGACCTGCGGGCGAGGCTCGACCCGCTGCGGACCCCGATGCCGCCGTTCGCGGACCCGCCACGGGAGCGGACCGCCCACTGGGTCGCGCCGCAACTGGTCGTCCAGGTCGCCTTCCAGGAGTGGACATCGGCGGGGCGGCTCCGACACCCGTCGTACAAGGGCATGCGTACCGACAAGTCGCCTGCCGACGTGGTCCGCGAGGGCTGAGCGGCGCGTCTGGTCTCAGTCCAGGTCGAGCACCAGCGGTGCGTGGTCCGAGGGCCCCTGACCCTTGCGGGCGTCGCGGTCGACCCACACCTCCCGCGTGCGCTCGGCGAGTGCCGGGTTGGCCAGCGCGAGGTCGATCCGCATGCCGCGACCCTTCTGGAATCCCAGCATCCGCATCTCCCAGAACGTGTACGGGTGGCGGACGTCGCCCGGTGTCGCCGACGCCCGCGGCACGACGTCGGTCAGGCCGAGCGCCTGTACGGCCTGCAGCGCCGCCCGCTCCGGCGTTGAGACGTGGGTGTGGCCGGCGAAGGCGGTGATGTCCCACACGTCGTCGTCGTGCGGCGCGACGTTGAAGTCGCCGAGCAGCCCGTAGGCGCCAGGGAACTCGGCGAGCTCCCGCCGCGCCTGCGCCTGCAGGGCGGCGTAGAACTCGAGCTTGTAGTCGTAGTGCAGGCTGCCGACGGTGCGGCCGTTCGGCACGTACACGCACCACAAGCGGACACCGCCGCAGGTGGCGCCGATCGCGCGTGCCTCGGTGACGCCGTCGTACGCCGGTTGCTCGGGCAGGCCGTACGTGACGTCGGACAGGCCCACGCGCGAGAGGACGCCCACGCCGTTCCAGCGACCCGAGCCGAGGTGCGCCGACTCGTACCCGCGGTCCTCGAGCAGCAGCGCCGGCCAGCCGTCGTCGGCACACTTGGTCTCCTGGACCAAGAGCACGTCCGGTTGGCGCTGGTCCATCCACGCGAGCAGCCGGGGCATGCGGGCCTTCATCGAGTTGACGTTCCAGGTGGCGATGCGCACGGGCAACAACCTCGCAGGCGGTGTGCCGGGCGGCTGCCCCCACCCGGCCAGTGGTGCCAGACGGAGGGCCTGGCCCACGCGAGTGGTGCCAGACGGGGCCCGATCCCCGCGAGTGGTGCCAGACGGAGGGCCTGGCCCACGCGAGTGGTGCCAGACGGGGCCCGATCCCCGCGAGTGGTGCCAGACGGGGGCCTGGCCCACGCGAGTGGTGCCAAGCAGGGGTCTGGCGGCTACGTTCAGCCCGTTCTGGCACCAGTGGGTGGGTGTTGCCCCGGTTGGCACCAGCGGGCGCGCGGACAGTGCCGACCGGTGTGCGGGGAATGCCTGCACGCAGGTGACCGTTGAGCAGACTAGTTGAGAACTCAACTACATGGACCCTGGAGTGAGACATGCAGTTCGGAGTGTTCACCGTCGGCGATGTCACCACCGACCCGACCACCGGGCGCACGCCCACCGAGGCGGAGCGGATCAACGTGATGGTGACCATCGCGCTGAAGGCCGAGGAGGTCGGGCTGGATGTCTTCGCGACGGGCGAGCACCACAACCCGCCGTTCGTCCCGTCCTCTCCCACCACCATGCTCGGTTACATCGCGGCCCGTACGCAGCGGCTGATCCTGTCGACGGCGACCACGCTGATCACCACCAACGACCCGGTCAAGATCGCCGAGGACTACGCGATGCTGCAGCACCTCGCCGACGGGCGAGTCGACCTGATGATGGGGCGTGGCAACACCGGACCGGTCTACCCATGGTTCGGCAAGGACATCCGCGACGGCATCGCGCTTGCGGTGGAGAACTACCAGCTGCTGCACCGGCTGTGGCGCGAGGACGTCGTCGATTGGGACGGCACGTTCCGTACCCCCCTGCAGTCGTTCACCTCGACACCGCGCCCCCTCGACGGCGTGCCGCCGTTCGTCTGGCACGGCTCGATCCGCAGCCCCGAGATCGCCGAGCAGGCGGCCTACTACGGCGACGGCTTCTTCGCCAACCACATCTTCTGGCCCACGTCGCACTACACCCGGCTGATCGGGCTCTACCGGCAACGCTTCGAGCACTACGGCCACGGCCGCGCCGACCAGGCCATCGTCGGCCTCGGTGGGCAGGTGTTCATGCGCCGGAACTCCCAAGACGCGGTCAAGGAGTTCCGGCCGTACTTCGACAACGCCCCGGTGTACGGCCACGGCCCGTCCCTCGAACAGTTCACCGAGCAGACGCCGTTGACCGTCGGCAGTCCGCAGGAGGTCATCGACAAGACCCTGACCTTCCGCGAGCACTTCGGTGACTACCAGCGCCAGCTGTTCCTCATGGACCACGCCGGCCTGCCGCTGAAGACGGTGCTCGAACAGCTGGACCTGCTGGGGGAAGTGGTGCCGGCTCTGCGCAAGGAGCTCGACTCCCTGCGTCCGGCAGACGTCCCGGACGCCCCCACGCACGCCAGCCGGAAGGCGGCCGCTGCGCTCGATCGGGCGGCGGTCCGATGACCGCGCGTCGCCTGGCCGTGGTCACCGCGGGACTCAGGCAGCCGTCCTCGACGCGGCTGCTGGCCGACCGCCTCGCTGCCTCCACGCAGGCTGCCCTGGAAGCTCACGGCCTCGAGGTCAGCACCGACGTGGTGGAACTACGCGACCATGCCGCCGACCTCACCAACATGCTGCTCACCGGCTGCCCCGTCAGCGACCTGCGCACGGTGATCAGCGACGTCGTCGACGCCGACGGCCTGATCGCGGTCACACCGATCTTCACCGCCTCGTACAGCGGGCTGTTCAAGACGTTTCCGTTCGAGGAGCTACTGGCCGGCCGGTCGTAGGGCTGGCGTCGCGCCGGATGAGCACGTCCCGGCCCTGGCGACCTGGCGACCTGGCGACCGAGCGTCACCGGCTGTCGGCCGTCGCGCCGAGTGATCCCTCCTCGGAGCTCTGCCGGGTGCGCGGGATCTTGGTGATGAAGGGCAGGACGAGGGCCGCCAGCGCGATGATGCCCAAGGTGGTGTACGCGAGTCCGTAGCCCTTGTCCTCGCCGATCAGCGCGGAAGCGATGAGTGGCCCGATGACTCCACCGAGGCTCCAGCCGATGATCATCAGGCCGTAGATCGCCCCCGCGTTCTTGACCCCGAAGTAGTCACCGGCGGTCGCCGGCATCGTGCCGAAGCCCCCGCCGTAGCACAGGTAGACGATGGCGGCGAGTGCGAAGAACAGGATCGCGTTGCCGGCGTGCGGGAGTAGCAGCAGGCACAGCCCCGACAGTCCCAGCATGGCCGCAAAGGCCGGCATCCGGCCGGTGTAGTCGGAAGCCGCGGCCCAGACGACGCGGCCAGCCCCGTTGAAGACCGCCAGGATGCCCACCACGGTGGCCGCTCCGGTGGCCGAGTAACCGGCGATGTCGGTGGCACTGGCCGCGGCCTGCGAGATCAGCGCGATTCCCGCGGTGACGTTGAGGGTCAAGATCGCGGTGAGCAGGTACCACTGGGGGGTCCGAAGCGCCTCGCCCTGGTTGTAGTCCTTGCCGCTGTCGACGACCCGCCCGGAGGTGGCCGGGGTGTAGCCGGGCACGACGTAGCCGGCAGGCGGGTTGCGGAAGAACGAGGCCCCGATCAGCGACATCACGAGGTAGGCGATGCCCAGCGGGAGGAACGCCCTGGTGGGTACCGCGGCGTTGGCGTCGATAAGTCGTTGGGCGATCGGGGAGGTGAGGACAGCGCCGAAACCGAATCCGCCGACGGCCAGGCCCGTGATCAGGCCGCGCTTGTCGGGAAACCACTTCTGCAGCATGGCGATGGGCACGATGTAGGCCACCCCGAGGCCGAACCCGCTGATCACGCCGTAGCCGAGCACCAGCAGCCAGAGCTCGTCGCGACTGCCCGCGAACGAGGCGATCAGCACGCCCAAGGCGTAGATTGCGCCACCGGTCAGGGCGACGATGCGCGGCCCCCTGCGGTCCTGGATCCGGCCGCCCACGTAGGTGCCGATGAAGATCATGCCGATCGTCACCTCGAACGGCAGCGACGCTTGCAGCTTGCTGAGCTCGAACGCGGGGGCTGCCTGGAGGGCCTTGCTGAAGATGTTCCACGCGTAGACCGCGCCGATGGAGAACTGCAGCAGAAGCGCCGCCGCGACGATGAACCATCGCCCCTTGGTCGGGTTGTCTGTGGCCTGGGAGGTCCCCGAGTGCCGTCCGTCGTCGGCCATGGTGTGTTCCCTTCTTCGCGCGCCCGCGCGGCGCGGCTGGACTAACCGTGGTGGCGCACAGGTTCCCCGCGCTCGATGCGTTCACGCTGTGGTACGACGGTGTACTTCGGGTCGCGCGCCGACTGCTGGCCCGCCTCGAACACCCCGAACCTGGTGCAGACCGACCCTGCCATCAGCGCAGCACCGGAGAGCACGGCGGCAGGGCGGCTCCGGCTGGACAGCAGCGATCCCAGCGCACCGCCGACGGTCAGCGCCTTGGCCGCCTTCATCCAGCGCCCGGCCCTGCCGTCGTGGAGCGGCTCGGCGGTGATGCCCATGGAGCGCTCCATGCGCCGCTCGGCGAGCAGCTCCACCAGCGCACCTCCCAGGGCCAGCCGCCTCGCCGGCCCGGCCTGGGCCAGCGGGGCACCGAGCATGCCGAGCCCCCCGGAGGCCGCCGCCGCGGACCCGGTGAAGACGAACGGCAGCTCGCGATACGCCTCGTGCCACGAAGGCGTGGCGGTGTCGGCGAGCAGGACCGCGGTGTAAGCGGCGACCGGAGGTGCGGTGATCGCTGCGATCAAGCCGGCGGGTCGGCCGGCAGCGGCCACGAGCTGGAGCGGGCCGCTGGTGGGGCCCAGCATGCCGGCGACCTCGGCGGCCGCAGCCACCCCGGCGAACGGGCCGTAGGTCGACAAGATCCAGGTGCCCACCGACATCGGTGAGGTGAACTTGGCGGTGCGCAGCATGTTGAGGAAGCGCTCCGGCCGGCCCAGGTCGTGGACGAGCGCTCCCATGCTGAAGGTCAGCGCCGTGATCGCGCCCAGTCGTCCGACGCGGCGCAGGGCCGGACGGTCCGTCAGGTCGGAACCCCCGGCGAGCAGTGAGGACCCGGCGGCGAGACCCCCCGCGAACAGGTAGGCCGGGATGTCGGCCTCCCACGGTGACGGCTTGACGACTGGGCGGCCGTAGTACGACGTGAACGTTGCCTCGGGCACCATGGCGCGCTCCCCGCCGCCACCTCCCTTGCGCCGTCGACCACCCTTGGAACCGGGCACGGCATCGCGCCCGGGGTCGGTCCCGCTCCGGCCTGAGGTGTCGACGGAGGCGGTCACCCGCGCCTGCCCACGAACGAGACGACCGCGCCCGCGAGCAGCGCCACGGCCGCCGTGCCGGCGCGTTTGTACATGCTCGGCAGGTCCCGGGTCGTGACCACCGGGTCCGGCGGGAAGCCGTAGACCTCCGGCTCGTCGAGCAGGAGGAAGAACGCGCCCGCTCCGCCGACGCCGTCTTCTGGGTCGTGGCCGTAGAGGCGGGCGTCCATCACCCCGGCCTCGTGCAGCTTCTCCACCCGCCGGTTGGCGCGTTCGCGCAGCTCGTCGACGTCCCCGAACTGGATCGACTCGGTCGGACACGCCTGGGCGCACGCCGGTCGCTGCCCCGCGTCGAGACGGTCGTAGCACAGCGTGCACTTCTGGGCGATGCCGACGTTCTTGGTGCCCTCCTCGCCCTTGCGGCGCTCGATCACGCCGTACGGGCAGGCGGGTACGCAGTAGCCGCAGCCGTTGCAGATGTCTTCCTGCACCACGACCGTGCCGAACTCGGAGCGGAACAGCGAGCCGGTCGGGCACACGTCGAGGCACGCGGCGTGAGTGCAGTGCTTGCACACGTCCGAGGACATCAACCAGCGGAAGTCCGGCGTCGCGTCCTCGACCTCGGCGGCTCCCGACCCCATCGTCGGCATCCCGAGGTCGACACTGGCGCGCAGCCCTGGCTCCTGCTCGCCGAGTGGTTTGGTCTGCTCGATGAAGGCGACGTGCCGCCAGGTGTCGGCGTTGAGCGAGCCGGTGTTGTCATAGGAGTAGCCCAACAAGTCGAAACCGTCGTCAGGGACCTCGTTCCACTCCTTACACGCCACCTCGCAGGCCTTGCACCCGATGCACACGCTGGTATCGGTGAAGAACCCCTTGCGCGCCGGCGGGTCCTCGTAGCCGGCCTCCGGTGCCGGGTCCACCGGGCCGAACAGGCTGTTCCTACCGATCATCGACTGCTCCGCTCGGCTGGGAGGCATGGTCGCCGTCCGGGGCGACCGAAGCACCGGTCGTCACGATGGGCGCGTGGTGGTCGTCGTCCACGCCGGCTCGCTGCTGGTATCCGGCAACGTAGTCGAGCAGGGCCCTGCCGGTCGGTCGACGACCCGGCCGCACGTCACAGGTGCCGACCTTGGTCTCCTGGATCAAGACGTTGGGGTCCAACGAGATGCCGAACAGGTCGTTGGCGGAGTCGCCGGTGACCATGCCGCCCGCACCCCAGTGGAACGGCAGCCACACCTGGTGCACGACGCGGCCCTCCACCCGCAAGGGCGTGAGGCGGTCGGTCACCATCACCTTTCCCTCGACGGCCGCCCGCGCCGTGACCACGTGGCACCACCCCATGTGCTCGAGCCCTCGCTCGGCGGCCAGCTCCGGGGAGACCTCGACGAACATCTCGGGCTGGAGCTCGGACAGGTACTGGAGGTACCTGCTCATGCCGCCGGCGGTGTGGTGCTCGGTCAGCCGGCTGGTGGTGAAGACGTACGGGAAGACCTCGCCGTGCTGCTCTGGAGGACTCGGGTTCATGCGGTTGTCGCGGCGCGCGTACTCCTTGCGGGTGGGATTGGACTGCTGGCGGTACAGCGGGTTGCGGAAGGGGGACTCCACCGGCTCGTAGTGCGTCGGCAGCGGACCGTCGATCAGTCCCTGGGGCACGAACAGGGAGCCCTTGCCGTCGCCCTGCATGATGAACGGGTCGTCCCCGTTGATGGCCGTCGTGCCGCTGGAGCCTTCCGGCGCCCGGTACGACGGGGGCTTGGTCTTCTCGAAGTCGGGGATGTCGTGGCCGGTCCACTCGCCGGCCGCGCCGGCTTCGGGGTCCCACCACACGTACGCCTTGCGCTCGCTCCACGGGCGGCCCTCCGGGTCGGCCGACGCGCGGTTGTACAGGGTGCGCCGGTTGGCGGGCCACGCCCACCCCCACTCAGGGGCCACCCACGACTGCTCGTGTCCGGGCTTGCGGCGGGCGGCCTGATTGACGCCGTCTTTGAAGACACCGGAATAGATCCAGCAGCCACCCACCGTGCTGCCGTCGTCCTTCAGCTCGGCGAAACCCGACAACGGACGACCGGTGGCCACCTCGTAGCCGTTGATCTCCTTGAGGACGTCCAAGGCGCTCGGCTCGGCGTGGTCCCCGTGTACGGGGTAGTCCCAGGCCAGGTCCTGGACGGGCCGGTCGCGCTCCAGCGTCGAGTCGGCCAGCCGCTCGCGGACGAGCCGACCGAGGTGGTAGAAGAACCACAGCTCGGAGCGGCAGTCTCCGGTCGGTTCCAGAGCCTTCTCACGCCACTGCAGCATGCGCTGGGTCTGGGTGAAGGTGCCCTCCTTCTCCACGTGCGACGCGGCGGGCATGAGGAAGACCTCGGTGCGGCACTCCTGCGGGACGATCTCCCCGGTCTCGATCTCCGGCGCGTTCTTCCAGAACGTCGCACTCTCGATCTCGAACAGGTCGCGCACGACCAGCCAGTCGAGGTTGGCCATGCCCAGCCGCTGGGCCCGCCCGTGAGCCGAGCCGACGGCCGGGTTCTGGCCGAGCAGGAAGAAGCCCTTGACCGTGCCGTCGATCATGTCCAGCACCGTGCGGTAGGTGCCGTGGTCTCCGGTGATCCTGGGCAGGTAGTCGAAGCAGTAGTCGTTGTCCGCGGTGGCGGCCTCGCCCCAGTAGGCCTTGAGCAGGCTGATGCCGTAGGCGCCGGCGTTGCCCCAGAACCCCTTGGCGCCTGGGTGCCGGACGCTGTCGATCCACTCCTGCAGGCTGGTGTGCTGCTGGGCGTTGGGCATCGGGAGATAGCCGGGGAGGAGGTTGAACAGCGTCGGGATGTCGGTGCAGCCCTGGATGCTGGCGTGGCCACGCAACGCCATGATGCCGCCACCGGGCCGGCCCATGTTGCCCAACAGCAGCTGCAGGATCGCGCCGGTACGGATGTACTGCACGCCGACGCTGTGCTGCGTCCAGCCGACGCTGTAGACCAGGGCCGTGGTCCGCTCACGGCCGGAGTTCGTCGTCCAGGCCTCACACACCTCCGCGAAGGCCTCGGCGGAGACGCCGCAGGCCTGCTCCACCATCGCCGGCGTGTAGCGGGAGAAGTGCCGCTTGAGCACCTGGTAGACGCAGCGGGGGTGCTGCAGGGTGTCGTCTCGCTCCATGTCGCCGTCGACGCTCATGCCGTGGCTCTCGTGCTGCTGCGCACTGGCAATCTCTCGCTGCAGCTCGTGGTCCTGCCGCTCGTCGCCGTCCTGCTCCTGGCCGTCGTACTGCCAGCTGGTCGGGTCGTAGGTGCGCGTCTCGGCGTCGAAGCCGGAGAACAGCCCGTCGAGGTCGTCGGTGTCTTGGAAGTCCTCGCTGAGGATCGTCGCGGCGTTGGTGTAGGCAACGACGTACTCGCGGAAGTCGAGCTCGTTGGCGAGGACGTGGTTGATGATCGCCCCGAGGAACACGATGTCGGTCCCGACCCGCAATGGCACGAACGTGTCGGCCAGCGCGCTGGTACGGGTGAAGCGGGGATCGACGTGGATGATCTTCGCGCCGCGCGCCTTGGCCTCCATCACCCATTGGAAGCCCACCGGGTGGGCCTCGGCCATGTTGGAGCCCTGGATGATGATGCAGTCAGCGTTGGCGAGGTCCTGTTGGAACCCGCTGGCGCCGCCGCGCCCGAAGCTTGTCCCCAGACCGGGGACGGTGGCGGAGTGTCAAATACGCGCCTGGTTCTCGATCTGGATCGCGCCCATCGCGGTGAAGAGCTTCTTGATGAGGTAGTTCTCCTCGTTGTCCAGCGTCGCGCCGCCGAGGCTGGCGATGCCCATCGTGCGCCGGACCTTCTTGCCGTCGTCGATGTCCTGCCAGGAGTCGGCGCGGGTCTTGACCACTCGGTCGGCGATCATGTTCATCGCCGTGTCCAGGTCGAGGTCCTCCCACTCGGTCGCGAACGGTGGCCGGTAGCGGACCTTCTGTTGGCGCAGCGGACTGGTGACGAGGTTCTTGCTCGCCGATCCCTTCGGGCACAGCCGACCCCGCGAGATCGGGCTGTCCGGGTCGCCCTCGATCTGGACGACCTTCTCGTCCTTGACGAAGACGCGCTGCCCGCAGCCGACCGCGCAGTAGGGGCAGACGCTGCGGGCCACGCGGTCCGCGGTGGTGGTGCGTGCGGTGATGTGCTCGGAGCGGACCGACTTGACCGCCGGCCCCCGCCCCAGGGGATCGGACCCGGTCAGCTGACGCAGCACCGGCCAGGACAGGAACGTCTTGCGGGGATCCATCAACGCTGCCCTCCTGCGGTCATCGGTCATCTAACCAGCCACTGCCGGCTCTCGCACCGCCAGGGGCCGGTGCCGGTGCGTCGCCGAGTGCGCGGGCGGCACTCTAGGGTCGGCGGCGTGGAGACCTTCGACTCATTCGACCCCGGCACCGGTCAGGTGCTGGCCACCTACCCCCAGCAGGGCGCGGACGAGGTCCGAGCGGCAGTCGTCCGGGCTCGCGAGGCGGCCGGGTGGTGGCGCGAGCAGGGCTTCGCCGGTCGCCGCCGGCACCTGCGGGCGTGGAAGGGCGTGCTGGCCCGGCGGATCCACGAGCTGGCGGACCTGGTGCACCAGGAGAACGGCAAGCCGCACGCGGACGCGATCCTCGAGGCGGTCCTGGCGATCGACCACATCGAGTGGGCCGCCAAGAACGCCCCCACGCTGCTCGGGCCGCGGCGGGTGCCGTCGGGACTGCTGGCCGCCAACCAGGCGGCCTCGGTGGAGTACCAGCCACTCGGTGTCGTCGGGGTCATCGGTCCGTGGAACTACCCGGTCTTCACCCCCATGGGCTCGCTGGCGTACGCGCTCGCGGCCGGCAACAGCGTCGTGTTCAAGCCGAGCGAGTTCACGACCGGCATCGGCAGCTGGCTCGCGCACGCGTGGCAGACCGCGGTGCCGGAGCGGCCCGACGTGCTGGCGGTGGTCACCGGCCTGGGTGCGACCGGCGCGGCACTGTGCCGGGCCGGAGTCGACAAGGTCGCCTTCACCGGCTCAGCGGCGACCGGCCGCAAGGTGATGGCCGCCTGCGCGGAGAACCTGATCCCGGTCCTGATGGAGTGCGGCGGCAAGGACGCGATGATCGTCGACGACGACGCGGATCTCGCCGCCGCGGCGGACGCGGCCATCTGGGGCGGCATGGGCAACGCCGGTCAGACCTGCATCGGCATCGAGCGGGTGTACGTGACCGACCAGGCGTACGACGAGTTCGTCGCCGAGCTCACCACGCAAGTCCGGCGGGTCCGTCCCGGCTCCGACGCCGACGCGTCGTACGGGCCCATCACGATGCCCGGCCAGCTCGACGTCATCTCCCGCCACATCGCCGATGCGCTCGAGTCGGGTGGCCGGGTGCTGACCGGAGGCGGCATCGACGGCCCGTACGTCCAGCCGACCATCCTCACCGACGTCCCGGAGAGCAGCGCCGCGGTGCAGGAGGAGACGTTCGGACCGACGATCACGGTCACCCGCGTACGCGACGCCGAGGAGGCGCTGGAGCGTACGAACGCGAGTTCGTACGCCCTGGCGGGGTCGGTGTTCAGCGGCTCCAAGGAGCGCGGCATGGACCTCGCCCGGCGCATGCGGTCGGGGATGACCAGCGTCAACTCCGTCATCGCGTTCGCCGCGGTCCCGGCGCTGCCGTTCGGTGGCGTCGGGGACTCGGGCTTTGGGCGCATCCACGGCGAGGACGGCCTCAAGGAGTTCACCCGGGCCAAGGCCATCACCCGGCAGCGGTTCGCGCTGCCGACGCCGCTGTTGACCTTCGCCCGCAAACCCACGCTGACCGACCAGCTGGCCAAGGTCGTCGGCCTCGTCCACGGACGCACCTGAGCCACTTCCGCGCATGCGCCTTCGGGGGGCCGGGTACGGGTCGGGAGCTGCCGACGTCTCGGCGGCGAGGTCGAGGAGGGCCCATGATCACCACGGAGCAGGCCGGCGACATCGCAGGCACCACCGCCTATGACGTGAACGGCGACAAGATCGGCACGGTCCGCCAGGTCTACCTGGACGACCGGACCGGCGAGCCGGCCTGGGCCAGCATCAAGACGGGCCTGTTCGGCACCCACGAGAGCTTCGCACCCGTCCACGATGCCGCTCTCACCGACGGCGGGCTGTTCCTCGGCCACGACAAGGACAAGGTCACCGGCGCGCCGCAGATCGCCGACGACGGCCACCTCTCGCCCGAGGACGAGGCCGGCCTGTACGACTACTACGACGTCGCCTACGTCACCGGCGACGCTGGCGACGCTGGCGACGCTGGCGACGCCGAGTCCTACCACCGCGACGAGGCGCGGTCCGATGCCGCTGACCCGCCCTCGGACGGTGCGATGACCCGCTCGGAGGAGCGGCTGGAGGTCACTGGCACCGAGAGCTCCGTGGCCGGTCGCGCCCGGCTGCGCAAGTACGTCGAGACCGAGAACGTCACGGTCACCGTGCCCGTACGCAAGGAGAAGGTCGCCCTCGAGACGGACGAGGCCGTTGCCGCGGACCACTCCGAGCCGGTCACCGACGCTGAAGCCGCCGCCTTCTCCGACGCGGTCGGCAATGCCCCGAGCGGCGAGGCGCCCGAGGTGATCTTGCACGAGGAGGTCCCGGTGGTGCACACCGAGGTCAAGGCGACCGAGCGGGTGCGCCTGGGCACCGAGGAGGTCGTCGAGGAACAGACGATCAGCGGCGAGGTACGCAAGGAGCGGATCCTGGCCGAGGGCGACGGCGTCGACGGCCGGGAGACGACCGACACCGCCCGCTGAACCCGCGGAACCGGGCGGAGACCCGCTGCGTCACAGCCTCGACGGGCGGCCCGCGCCCGAGTGGGGATGGTTGGCCATGAGTTCGACGGTCTCGGTCAGCGTACGAACGCTGGTGGCAGCGGGGGTGACGGCGGTGGCCGCGGTCCTTGCTTTCCTCGCCGGCTCGGCCCAGCCCGGCGCCTCGCCTGCCGACGCCGCGGCACCCGTCGCGGCAGCTGTGTCGCCGGAGAACGCCAGCATCGCCATGAGCGGCACCGGTGAGACCACGGGCGTGCCCGACCAGGTGGCCTTCACGCTCACCGTGCGCGGCCACGCAGCGGACGTCACGGCGGCCCTCGCGTCGGCCAACGCCACCACCCGCCGCGTGCTGGAGGCGGTGCGCGGGCAGGGGGTGGAGGTCGAGGACCTGCAGACCACGGGCCTGTCGCTGCACCCGACGTACGACTACAGCAACGGTCAGTCGGTGCTGACCGGGTATGCCGCGACCCAGCGGCTGTCGGTGCTCGTACGAGCGTTGCCGGACGCCGGCGCGACCATGAGCGCGGCCGTCGAGGCGGGCGGCAACGCGGTCCGGCTGGGCAACGTGCGCCTGCAGATCGGCGACAAGGACGCCCTGCTGGCGCAGGCGAGGGATGCCGCGATCGCCGACGCCCAGGCCAAGGCTGAGCAGTACGCCGAGGCAGCCGGTCGCCCGCTCGGTGACGTGATGTCGGTCCGCGAGGTGAGTGCGCCCTCGCCGTCACCCCAGCCGGCGGCGCGTGACGCCGAGGACGCGATGAAGCTGGCCGCCGTGCCGATCCGGGCGGGCACCGACGACCTTCGGGTCACCGTGTCGGTCGTCTGGTCTTTCGCCTAGGTACGCAGCGGGAGCGTGCGAGCCAGGGGAACTCCCGGCCGGTAGGCCAGGTGGACGTACGACGGGGCGTCAAGCACCGCGAGGTCGGCTCGGGCGCCGACCCGGAGGTGGCCAATGTCGTCGCGGCGCAGCGCCTGGGCGCCTCCCGCGGTCGCGGCCGTCACCGCCTCGACCGGCGTCATGCCCATCTCCCGCACCGCCAGTGCGACGCAGAACGGCATCGAGGTGGTGAAGCTGGTGCCCGGGTTGCAGTCGCTGGCCAGGGCGACGGTCGCGCCGGCGTCGATCAACCGCCGGGCGTCCGGGTACGGGTGCCGGGTGGAGAACTCCACCCCGGGCAGCAGCGTGGCCACCGTGCCGCCGCCGGCAAGCGCGTCGACGTCGGTGCCGCTGAGGTACGTGCAGTGGTCGACGCTGGCGGCGCCGAGCTCGCAGCCGAGCACGACTCCTGGCCCGGCCGAGAGCTGGTTGGCGTGCACGCGCAGCCCCAGCCCGGCCCGCCGGCCCGCCTCGAGCACCGCCCGGGCGCTGTCGGCGTCGAAGGAGTGCGGTGACGTGGGCTCGCAGAACACGTCGATCCACCGCGCGTACGGGGCGCACGCATCCAGCATTGGCCCGGTGACGAGGGCGACGTAGTCGTCGCGGCGCCCGGCGTACTCCGGTGGTACGACGTGGGCGCCGAGGTACGTGGTCTCCGCCGTCACCTCGCGGGCCAGCCGCAACGACCGCGCCTCGTCGTCGACGGTGAGTCCGTAGCCGCTCTTGACCTCCACCGTCGTCGTGCCCTGCGCCCGCATCTCGGCCACCAGTCCGGCCAGCCGGGTGCGCAACTCGCTGTCGGAGGCGGCCCGGGTGGCGTGCACCGTCGAGGCGATGCCGCCGCCGTCGTACCGCACCCCGGTCATCCGGGCCGCGAACTCCGCGGACCGGTCGCCGGCGAAGACCAGGTGTGCGTGGGAGTCGACGAACCCCGGGACGACCGCGCGCCCACCCACGTCGACCCGCTCGTCGGCAGCCGGGGCCGCCGTCGCCGGTCCCACCCAGGCGACGAGCCCGTCGGCGGCCACCAGGGCGGCGTCATGGACCACCCCGAGTGGTCCGGCACCGAGCAAGGGGTCGTTGGTGACGAGCTCGCCGATGCCGGTGACGAGCGTGCTCACGAGTCCTGCCAGAGCGGCTCGATCGTGCGGGCGAGCAGTCGGCCGACGTCGCCGAGCACGTGGCGACCCTCTCGGACGACGACGCGGCCGTCCGCGACGACGGTGTGCACGTCGGCGGCGCCCGCCGCCATGACCACCTGATCGGGGGAGGACCCGGCGGTACGCGGGGTGTCCAGCCGCACCGCGACGAGGTCGGCCCGTCGGCCGGCGGCGATCCGGCCGGCGTCGGTCCAGCCGAGCGGGTGGTGCCGGGTCAGCACCGCCACCAGCTCGGCGGGGGAGAACCTTGCGCGCTCGCCGGTGACGAGCCGCTCGTACGACTCCAGCAGCCGGGCCTCGCCGAGCAGGTCGGTGACCGCGTGCTGGTCGCTGCCCAGGCACAGTGGCGAGCCGGCGTCGTGCAGCGCCCGGAACGCCCCGATGCCGTCGGACAGGTCGGCCTCGGTGCTGGGGCAGGCGCACACCGCCGTGCCCGATCCGCCGAGCAGCGTCACGTCGTCGGTGGAGAGGTGCGTGGCGTGCACGGCCGTGGTCTGGGACCCGAGCACGCCATGCTCGGCGAGCAGCGCGGTGGGCGTGCGCCCGTAGTGGGCCAGGCACGCGGCGTTCTCGGCCGGCTGCTCGGACAGGTGCACGTGCAACGGCCTGCCCGCGGCGGCGTCGACCACCTCGCTCAGCTGTTCGGCCGGCACCGCGCGGACGGAGTGGATGGCAGCGCCGTGCCGCACCCCGTCGCCGTCGGCGAGCCCAGCCGTCCGATCCGCCCACGCAGCGGCGTCGCCGTCGGAGAAGCGCAGCTGCACCTCGTCCAGCGGGAGGTGCCCACTGCCGTCGAGCCCGCCGGCGAGGTAGCAGGAGTCGAGCAGTGTCAGCCGTACGCCCGCGTCCGCGGCCGCCTGCACCAGCGCCGCGCCCATGGCGTTGGGGTCGGCGTAGCGTCGCCCGCCCTGGCCGTAATGCAGGTAGTGGAACTCCCCGACGCAGGTGACCCCCGCCAGCGCCATCTCTGCGTACGTCGCCCGAGCCAGCGCCAGGTAGGTGTCGGGGTCGAGCCGGGCGGCGACCGCGTACATCTGCTGCCGCCAGGTCCAGAAGTTGCCTCCCCGGTCGTGCGTCCGGCCGCGCAGCGCCCGGTGGAAGGCGTGCGAGTGTGCGTTGGCGAAGCCCGGCAGGACCACCCCCGGTAGCCGGTCGTCCCCGGGCTCGGGATCCACGTCGGTCTCGACCGAGGTCACCCGCCCATCGGCCACGGCGACGCGGACGCGGGCGACGGGCCCGGAGTCGAGCCAGGCGTGCTCGCACCAGTACGCGGTCACCTCAGCGCCGCCACGACACGGGCGAGTGCCTCGACGCCGGCGAGGCAGTCGGCGGTGTCCGCGTGCTCGTGCGGCGAGTGGGACACACCGGTCGGGTTGCGCACGAACAGCATGGCCGTCGGGATGCCGGCGGCGGCGAGGATCCCCGCGTCGTGCCCCGCGCCCGTCGCCAGGACGGGCGCCGGGGTGCCGTCGGGTGTCGCCAGCAGGGCCGCCAGCCGCTCGCGGAGGTAGGTGTCGAACGGCGTGGCCCCGGTCCACGACTCCTCGACTGGGACCGCTCGGCTGGCGGCCGCGACGTCGTCGACCACGACCCGAACCGCCGCAGCCGCCGGTGCGCGGGCGTCCAGCCATGCGGTCAGCGCCGAGGGGATCGCGTTGACGCCGCCGGGCTCCACCCGCACCTTGCCGATCGTCGCGAGCGCGTCGTGTGCCTCCGCCGACGTACGCGCAGCGAGGACCGCGGCGGCCAGCCGCAGCATCGGGTCGTCGCGGTCGGCGAGCCGGGTGGTGCCGGCGTGGTCGGCCCGCCCGGGCAGGTCCAGCCGCCATCGCCCGTGCGGCCAGATCGAGTCGGCGACCCCCACGGCGACCCCGCGGTGGACCAGCCCGCGGCCCTGCTCCACGTGCAGCTCGACGAACGTGCCGACGCGGCGCAGCGCCTCGTCGTCACGGCCGAGGCGGTCGACGTCGACGGCGCCCCCGGCGGCCTGGGCCAGCGTGGTCCCGTCTGCGTCGGTCAGGGCGCGCGCGCGGTCGGGGTCCAGCGCGCCGGTGAGCAGCCGGGAGCCGGCACAGGCGACCCCGAACCGGGCGCCCTCCTCGTCGGCGAAGCAGACGATGCCGAGCGGCCGGTCCGGCTCGACGCCGCGCTCGTCCAGCAGGTCGAGGGCGGCGAACGCGCCGACCACTCCCAGTGGCCCGTCGTACGCGCCGCCGTCGGGCACCGAGTCCAGGTGGCTGCCGAGCACCAGGCCGGGTCGGGCGTCGGCATCGGCGGTCCATGCCCACAGGTTGCCCGCCCGGTCCGACACGACCTCCATCGAGCGTCGATGCGCCTCGCCGGCGAACCACTCGCGCAGCGTCGCGTCCTCGCGGGTCCACGCGAAGCGGCGGTAGCCGCCGGTACGCGGGTCCTGGCCGACCGGCGCCAGGTCGGCCCACATCGACTGGAAGCTCACGGCCCCTCACGCATCGGGACCCGCACCCCGCGCTCGGCGGCGACCTCGTCGGCGCGCTCGTACCCGGCGTCGACGTGGCGGATCACGCCGGTGCCGGGGTCGTTGGTCAGCACCCGGTCGAGCTTGCGCGCCGCCAGCGCGGTGCCGTCGGCGACGCAGACCTGACCGGCGTGCAGCGACCGGCCGATGCCGACGCCGCCACCGGAGTGGACCGAGACCCAGGTGGCCCCCGAGGCGGTGTTGACCAGGGCGTTGAGCAGCGGCCAGTCGGCGATCGCGTCGGAACCGTCGGCCATCGCCTCGGTCTCGCGGTACGGCGAGGCAACCGAGCCGCAGTCGAGGTGGTCGCGCCCGATCGCCAGCGGGGCCGACAGCTCGCCGGACGCCACCATCTCGTTGAACCGCAGGCCGGCCCGGTGCCGCTCGCCGTACCCGAGCCAGCAGATCCGCGCCGGCAGGCCCTGGAACGCGACGCGTTCGCTGGCGGCGCTGATCCAGCGCCGCAGGTGGTCGTCGGCGGGGAACAGGTCCAGCACCGCCCGGTCGGTCGCAGAGATGTCGCGGGGGTCGCCGGACAGCGCGGCCCAGCGGAACGGACCGAGCCCAGCGCAGAACAGCGGGCGGATGTAGGCCGGTACGAAGCCGGGGAACGCGAACGCCCGCGCGAAGCCCCCCTGCCGGGCCTCGTCGCGGATCGAGTTCCCGTAGTCGAACACCTCCGAGCCGGCGTCGAGGAAGCCGACCATCGCCTCTACGTGGCGCGCCATCGACGCGCGGGCGCGGTCGGTGAACTCCTCCGGCTTGGCCGCGGCGTAGCCGTGCCAGTCGGCGACATCGACACCCTCGGGCAGGTACGACAGCGGGTCGTGCGCGGAGGTCTGGTCGGTGACCACGTCGATCTCCACGCCACGGCGCAGCAGCTCAGGGAACACCGTGGCCGCGTTGCCCACCACGCCGACACTCAGCGCCCGGCGGGTGGCACGCGCGCCCTGGCAGCGGCGGACGCCGTCGTCGAGGTCGTCGGCCACCTCGTCGAGGTAGCGGTGCTCCACCCGGCGGCGCAGCCGCTCGGCGTCGACGTCGACGACGAGGCACACGCCGCCGTTGAGGGTGACCGCCAGGGGCTGCGCACCGCCCATGCCGCCGCACCCGGCGGTCAGCGTGAGCGTGCCGGCCAGGGTGCCGTTGCTGTGCCGATACCGGCCCGAGGCCGCGAGCTTGGCCGCCACCGCGGCGAACGTCTCGTACGTGCCCTGGAGGATGCCCTGGGTGCCGATGTAGATCCACGAGCCGGCGGTCATCTGGCCGTACATCGTCAGGCCCATGCGCTCGAGGCGGCGGAACTCCGGCCAGGAGTCCCAGTCGCTGACCAGGTTGGAGTTGGCGATCAGCACCCGAGGTGCCCACTCGTGCGTGCGCAGCACCCCGACCGGGCGGCCCGACTGCACGAGCATCGTCTCGTCGTCGGCGAGCGTGGTCAGCGTGCGCACCATCGCGTCGAAGCTCGCCCAGTCCCGCGCGGCCCGTCCGGTGCCGCCGTAGACGACGAGGTCGTCGGGGCGCTCGGCGACCTGCGGGTCGAGGTTGTTCATCAGCATCCGCAGCGGCGCCTCGGTCTGCCAGCTGCGGGCGGTCAGCTCGGTGCCGCGAGGTGCGCGCACCGGTCGCGCTCCGTCCATGGTCGTTTTCCTCCTCAGGTCGGCTGCACTCAGGCGAGCGGTCCGATGACGGTCTCGGCGGCCGCCAGCACCGCACCGGTACGCACGGCGGTGACGACCGCCTCGATCTCGGGGGCGAGGTGGCGGTCCGGTCCTGGCCCGGGTACGCCCGCGGCCCGGACCGCGTCGCGTACCGCCCCCGTGGCCGGTGCCGGCCCCAGGGGCGCCCGCAGGTCCAGGGCGCGGGCGGCGGTGAGGACCTCGATCGCCAGCACCCGGGTCAGCCCGTCGACCGCCCGGCGCAGCTTGCGGCCGGCGGCCCAGCCCATCGAGACGTGGTCCTCCTGCATCGCGCTGGAGGGGATCGAGTCCACGCTGGCCGGCCCCGCGAGGCGCTTGAGCTCGCTGACGATCCCGGCCGCCGTGTACTGCGCGATCATGTGCCCGGAGTCGACGCCGGGGTCGGCGGCGAGGAAGGCGGGCAGACCGTTGCTTCGGGTGGCGTCGAGGAACCGGTCCGTGCGCCGCTCGCTCATGCTCGCCACGTCGGCCACCGCGATCGCGAGGAAGTCGAGCACGTACCCGAGGGGGGCGCCGTGGAAGTTGCCGTTGGACTCCACCCGGCCGTCGGGGGTGACCACCGGGTTGTCGACGGCGCTGGCGAGCTCGCGGTCCGCGACCGTCTCGGCGTGCACGAGGGTGTCGCGGGCGGCACCGTGCACCTGCGGGGAGCAGCGCAGCGAGTAGGCGTCCTGCACCCGGGTGCACGCGGGTCCCCGGTGACTGGCCATCACCGCGCTGCCGGCCAGCAGAGCGCGCAGGTTCGCGGCGGCGTCGGCCTGACCGGGGTGGGGGCGCAGCGCCAGCAGGTCGGCGGCGAAGACGGCGTCCGTGCCGAGCAGCCCCTCCACGCTCATCGCGGCGGCGACGTCCGCGGTGCGCAGCAGCAACCGCAGATCGCAGGTGGCCAGCGCGAGCATGCCGAGCATCCCGTCGGTGCCGTTGAGGAGCGCGAGCCCCTCCTTCTCCGCGAGCTCGACCGGGGTGAGCCCGGCCGCGGCGAGCGCCTCGGCGGCGGGTCGCAGGTCCCAGGTGGCGTCGCGTACCTCACCCTCGCCGATGAGCGCCAGGGCGACGTGCGCCAGCGGGGCGAGGTCGCCGGAACAGCCCAGCGAACCGTGCTCGGGCACCACCGGCGTGATGCCCTCCGCCAGCATCGCCGCGTACGCCTGTGCGGTCTCGACCCGCACACCGGTACGTCCGGTGGCCAGCGTTGACAGCCGCAGCAGCATCAGGGCGCGGACGACCTCGCGCTCCACCTCGGGCCCGGACCCGGCGGCATGCGAGCGGACCAGGCTTCGCTGAAGCTGCGCGCGGGCCTCGACCGGGATGTGCCGCGTCGCCAGCGCGCCGAAACCGGTGGAGACCCCGTAGTGCGCCCGCTCGTCGTCGGCCAGCGCCTCGATCACCCGCCTGCTGGCGGCGATCGCAGCCAGTGCCTGGTCGGTCAGCGTCACCCGTGCACCGCGCCGGGCCACCGCGACGACGTCGTCCACGTTGAGCGCCTCGACGCCGACCCGTACCTCCTGCGTCTGCTCGATCACCGTCATGCCTGCCCATCACACACGCTGGGGGCTCGCGACGACAGGCGTGCAGGTGGAATGCTGTCTGGGATCCCAGACGCTCATCTGTGAGGCTTCGATGGCCACCAGCAGCCGGGTGCCCGCGGCTGAGCAGACGCTGGCGGTGCTCCGCCACCTGGCCCGCCAGGTGAGCCCGGTCACGGCCGCGGCCGTCGCCCGCGACCTCGCACTGCCGCGCTCCACCACGTACCACCTGCTGGCAGTGCTCGAGCGCGAGGGCTTCGTCGTGCACCTGCCCGAGGAACGGCGCTACGGCCTGGGCGTCAGCGCGTTCGAGATCGGCACCGCGTACGTCCACCAGGAACCGCTGGCCCGGCTGGCGCGGCCGGTGCTCGCACGGCTGGTCGACGTGGCCGGGCACTCCGCACACCTCGCGGTCCTGCACGGCCGCGAGGTGCTCTACGTGGTGGAGGAACGAGCGCCGGGCCGCCCGCCGCTGGTGACCGACGTCGGCGTACGCCTGCCGGCGCACCTCACCGCGAGCGGGCGCGCGCTGCTCGCCGACCTGCCGCTCGCGCAGGTGCGCGCGCTGTTCCCCGACGCAGGTGCCTTCGTCGACCGGCACGGGACCGGCCCCACGTCTCCGACCGCACTGCGCCGGTTGCTCGCCGACGTACGCCGCGAGGGGCACGCCAGCGAGGACGGTGAGGTCACACCCGGCTTCGCGTCGGTCGCCGCGCCGTCGTACGACCACACCGGCCGTCCGGTCGCCGGGGTGGCGGTCACGTTCCCCGCCTCCGACGTGTCGGCCAGGCAGCGGGCGGGCATGACCCGGGCAGTGGCCGCGGCGGCCGCCGAGCTCACCCGACGCATCGGGGGGCACCCGGCGCGGGGATGACGACGTCCGCCTCTTGTGTGACTATACCCCAGGGGGGTATAGTCACAGCAATCATCGAGGAGGTCACCACCGTGACGACTGTTCGCCACCACTCACCGCCCACCGACCGTGAGCTGACCCGCACCGCGGTGTCCGCCACCGCGCACTGCCTCACCGGTTGCGCGATCGGGGAGGTTCTCGGCCTGGCCCTGGCGACCTGGTGGGGCTGGTCCAACGGTCCCAGCATCGCGTTGGCCGTGGTGCTGGCGTTCTTCTTCGGGTACTCGCTCACGATCACGCCCGTGCTCCGCTCGGGGCTCGCCCTGCGGGCCGCGATCGGCGTCGCCCTCGCCGCCGACACCGTCTCGATCCTGACCATGGAGCTGGTGGACAACGGCGTCATGCTCGCCGTCCCGGGTGCCATGGCGGCCGGGCTCGCCGACCCGCTGTTCTGGGCGACGCTGGCCTTCTCGCTGGCCGTTGCCTTCGCCGTCACCGTGCCGTTGAACCGGATGCTGATCGCTCGCGGCAAGGGGCACGCGGTGGTGCACGAGTACCACCACTGACGTCGAGCGAATCAGCCCTGCGGCTGGGTGATGTTGACCATCCACGCGATGCCGAACGAGTCGACGCACATGCCGAACTCGTCGCCCCACATCTGCTTCTCCAGGGGGAGGGTGATAGTGCCGCCCTCGGACAGCCCCTCCCAGTAGCCGCGCAACTCGGCAGCGTCGTCCCCGCTCAGGCTCACCGCGAAGTTGTTGCCAGGACTGTGTTCGGTCCCGGGCGGGTTGTCCGCGCCCATGAGGGCGAAGCCGCCGTCGGTCTCGAGCATCGCGTGCATGATCTTGTCGGCCTCCGGGGCGTCCTGGGCGCCGAACTCACCGAAGGTGGTGAGCGACAGGGTGCCGCCGAGGACGCGCTGGTAGAACGCCATGGCGTCCCGGGCGTCGCCGTCGAAGTTGAGGTAGGGGTTCAGACGAGTGGCCACCGGATGCTCCCTTGGTCGTGACGTCGGTCAGCCTGGGTAGACTAGCGAGGCAACGCCGGGACAGTCCCGCGTCCTGGTCGAGCTGATCGCAGAACCCGATCGGCTCAGTCGCATCGAATCGACGATTAGTGCTCGAACTGACGTAGTGAGGGCAGGTGACGTCGCGCCCGAACAGGCTCTTGGGCCTGCTGCTGGCTGTCGGTTTCGTGGTCCTTGGTGGCTGCGCCGATCCCGACGGCGAAGCCCTGCCTCCGCCACAGGTGTCCCCATCGCCGACCGCCGCGTCGCCGACCGTCCCGTCGCCGACCGGCTGCGCAGGCACGGTGACGACGGCGCCCTTGCCCACCTGGGCGCGCGCCGGGTTCAGCCCGCCGAGCGTGGACGTCACCTACGTGCAGGGAGCCCGGGGAGACATCGTCGGCGTCCTGTTCGGGCAGCCGCTGACGTCACCGCCGTATCCCCGGGGCCGGCAGAACAAGATCCTGTGGGTGGCACGGGTCAGCGGGGTCGGGCCCTTGAGGATCGCGGCACACCTGATGAACTCCGACGTCGCCGTCGTGAGGCACGTCCGAGGCGGTCCTGGCCCCTCGATCATCGACCTGCCCGCTGCTGGCTGCTGGCGCTTCGACCTGACCTGGTCCGGTTACTCCGACCAGGTGTACGTCCCTTACGAGAAGAGAGAGAGACCGTCGGAGAGGAACCTGGCGTAGCGGACACGCATGTCGTACGGCTATCGGGCATGTCGGCAGGTCACAGGTCGAACCGGGTGGCTGGGGCGGCGTCAACGGCGCAGGCGATCCGGGCGCGGAACTGCTCACGCCGCGACGAGCAGTCCCGTCCCGTACATGAGCAGCACGCCGAGAGCGATGCCGGCGAGTACTGCGGGGTCGAGGGGCTGGGTGCGGCGTTCTCGCATGCTCGGTGCGATCTGGACGATGACTTGGGCGATGGCTCCGACACCGATGCCGAACAGCAGCGCGGAGAGTGCCGGATTGTCGACTGTCACGCCGATCAAGGCGCCGACGATGGCCGGCGCGCCGGCGAGCACGCCGAGGCCGAGCAGCTGGGGTAGGGAGACGGGCCGGTTCGCCAGCGGCGCAATGATCGCGACGCCCTCCGTGGTGTTCTGCAGCGCGAAGCCGACGACGAGCGCGGAGCCCAGCGCGAGCGCGCCGACGGCGTAGGCCGAACCGATCGCGAGGCCTTCGCCGAGGTTGTGCAACCCGATCCCGATCGCGACCATGAGCGCCAGCCGGCCGCCGCTTGGAGCGTCCTCGCCCTCGGCCGACGACCGGGAGCGCAGCCAGCGGTCCACCGCCATCAGGCCCAAGAACGCGAACGCGGCGCCGAGCAGGACCAGCAACACGCCACCGAATGCGGCGCCGGCCCCTCCTGCCAGCTCGAACCCCTCGATCGTCGCGTCGACTGCGAGGAAGACGAGCACCCCGACGGTGAGCGCCAACAGGACCCGGACGCCCCTCCCGCCGGACCGGCGCAGCACCGGAAGGAACAGCATCCCCAGCACCACCGGGATGACCCCGACGTAGAGCCCGAGCAGCACCATCGAAGCGAGAACGCCACCGCCCCCTGTCGGGGTGGCGACGGCTGCTGGGATCTCGTGCTCGATCACCGCTCCGGTCGAGGTCAGCATCGACACGAGGTATGGCTGCCCGTCGTGCCACGGATAGTCCAGCCGCAGTGTGGTCGAGCCGAGGCGGTCGACCGGAACAGCGCCGCCGCTGAACCCGACGTAGCTGTCGTTGACGAAGACCTGTGCAACCTGGACCGGGTCCGGCCCGGTGTTGCGCACGGTCAACTCGATCGTGCCGGGGGACAGCACGGTGCGCTCGACGGCAAGCTCCTCGACGGGCGGCCCCGTCCGCTCGGGAAGGCTCGCGCCGCCGAAGGCCGCGAGGGCGGTCAGCGCGGCTCCGATCACGATGACGACGGCCAGTCCGAGCGCCCACACCGGCACTCGAATGCCGCGATCGTCATCGACGGCTCGACTCTGACCAGGACGCCTCTCGGCCTCGATGCGTGGGGTCACGGGACGACCTCGAAGAAGCCCATCCAGCCCAGGTCGGCGAATTCGGTCTTGTGCGCGTGGAACATGTATTTGCCCAGATGCGGAAACCGCATTTCGCAGATGCCGCGCTGACCTTGCCCGAGCACGATGGTGTCGGTGAAGTCGGTGGGGGTCAGCCGGGTACCGGTCGGGTAGTAGTCGAAGAAGTTCGCGTGCAGGTGGAAGCTGTTGATCGGGTCGTACTCCAAGATGTTGACCAGATAGATCCGCACCAGTTCACCCCGCCGCACGCGCACCGGCTCGTTGTTGTAGTGAAAGGGGATCCCGTTGACCGCATAGAGCTGGTTGCCCTCGGCGTCGAAGGTGGTGTTGTAGCCCATCATGACCATGACCAGCTCATCGGCCAGCGGCCGCCCCTGCACCGGGTCGACGATGAACGTGCCGTACATGCCGCGAGCGATGTGTTCTGCCAACGGCCCCACATGGCAGTGATAGAGGTGCAACCCGAACGGCTCGGCGTCGAACTCGTAGACGAACTCCTCGCCCGGCAGGATCACTCCCCGGCCGATCATTGGGACCCCGTCCATCTCGGCCGGGTGGATGCCGTGGAAGTGCATGGTGTGTGGATGCTCGGAATCGTTGGTGAACCGTACGCGCAGCCGGTCGCCCTCGGTGCAGCGCAGCGTGGGCCCGGGGATCCGGCCGTTGAACGTCCATGCCGGGAAGGTCATGCCGGGCGCGACTTCGATGTCCTTGTCGGTGGCGGAGAGCGACCACTCACGCAGCGTCCGACCGTCGGGCAGCGTGGAGGTCTCCCCGTAATCGAAGCTGCGCAGGATGTCGGTGGGGTTGAACCCGTTGGCCACGTGGTCCACGGTCAAACCCTGGGCGAAGACAGGACCGTTGATGCCGCCGCCATGCGCGCTGCCGGGGGACGACCCGCCCACCGCAGCACCGTCGTGCCCGCTCGCGGCAGCACGGAGCGGCACGGCGGCCAGGGCTGCCCCCGCCGCGCCGGCCAGGAACCCGCGGCGGGAAGGCATGGGGCCGAGCGGCCGGCTCATCGGGGCACCACTTCGGTCGTCACGGGCTCGGAGCGGCCGTAGACCAAGGTGGCAAGCACGTCGCCCACGGCTGCTTCGTTTCCGTCGACCCGCAGCCACAGCGGCCCCCCGAACGGCGCCCGCTCCACCACCTCGAGGCTCACACCCGGCCCGATGCCGATGCTTGCTAGGTAGCGCAGTGCGGCGCTGTCCCGGTCGTCGACCCTCTCGACCCGGAACACAACGCCTGGGTGGGCGCGGTCCAGGCGCTGGCCCCACTGCTCGGAGTGGGCTCCGGAGGGCGGCGGTATCGGGTCGCCGTGCGGATCGCTCGCTGGATGGCCGAGGTGTTCGTCGATGCGCACCAGCAGCCGGTCGCTCACCGCATGCTCGAGGACGTCGGCCTCCGCGTGGACCTCGTCCCACGGCACGTCGAGCACTCGGGCCAGAAACGTCTCCAACAGCCGGTGCCGACGGATCACCGCCCTGGCATGGTCGGCCCCGTGGGCGGTGAGCGTGGCCGTGTGGTCCGCGCCGCGCTGCACGAGGCCGTGCGCGTCCAGGCGCTTGAGCATCGCGGAAACCGTCGGCGGAGTGACTCTCAGGTGCTGGGCGAGCGAGGAGGTCGTCGCCGGTTCGCCATGGCCAGCCATCTTGAACATCGTCTTCAGTGCGTCCTCTGCTGCTTCAGTTGGGCGAAGTCCGCAGCATTGGCTGTGCTTACGCTTCGATGTGATGACCATGCATGAGGACGTTAGCATGCTCTAATCTCCTGCGCGAGCCGGGGAGATGGGCGGTGCTATCGGGCATGTCGGCAGGTCACAGGTCGAACCGGGTGGCTGGGGCGGCGTCGACGGCGCAGGCGATCCGGGCGCGGAACTGCTCGCTCATCGGCGGCAGCGTGGTCAGCGCGTACCAGCCCACGTCGGTCGACTCGTCGTCACCCACCCGCGCCGCACCGCTGACGTAGCGGCACCGGAAGGTGTGATCGAGATACAGCACTCGGTCGCCGTTGGGATGCACCACTTCGGTCTCGGCGTGGACCCACGACAGCTGCTCGACCTCGACGACGACCTCGGTCTCCTCGTGCACCTCGCGCACCGCGGCGGCGGCCGGCTGCTCACCGGGCTCGACGATGCCTGTGACGGGTGTCCACTGGCCGTTGTCGGCGCGCCGGCACAGCAGCACCTCGTGCGCACGCAGGACGACGGCGGTGACGCCGGGGAGCAAGAGCGGGGCGTGCCCGACGGAGCGACGCAGCTCGAGCACGAACTCCGGGACCGCCACGCCGTCGACCGTAGTGCTGAGGCGGTCGAGCCGGGGTGGGATGCCTACCAGCAGGGCTCGTGAAGCGGAGGTGAGTCGACTTGGCCAACCCACAGACAAAACTGTCGAGACGGACGCCAAGCTGTGCAGAACGCCCCGCGCCGCTCAGGCCGGCTCGGTGCCCCGATGACGAGTTGGGGGAGGTGACGCGGAGACCGGTGACGGCTCGACCCGCAGCAGTCGGGCCACACCAGTGGGCAGCCACCAGTTCCACCGGCCGAACAGCCCTACGAGCGCGGGCACCAGCAGTGCCCGCACGATCGTCGCGTCGATGAGGATGCCGACACCGAGCGCGGTGCCGAGCACCTTGATGTCGGTGCCGGGGGCGCTGGCCAGGGCGGCGAAGGCGAAGAACAAGATCAGGGCGGCCGAGGTGACCAGCCGTCCGGTCCGACCGAGGCCGGTGACGACCGCCTGCGTCGTGCTCCCGGTCGCGTCGTACTCCTCGCGCATGCGCGCCAGGATGAAGACCTCGTAGTCCATCGAGAGCCCGAACAGGAACGCGAAGATGATGACCGGCAGCCAGAACGTGATGGCGCCGGTGGCCGACACGCCGAACAACGCGTCCGATCCGTTGCCCTGCTGCCAGAAGAAGACGATGGCGCCGAAGACCGCGGCCAGCGAGATCAGGTTGAGCACCACGGCTTTCAGCGGCAGCAGCAGGGAGCGGAACGTCCGCGCCAGCAGCACGAACGTGATCACGGCGATCAGTGCAAGGACATACGGGAAGTTGTCGTACACGGCGGCGAAGTAGTCCTCCACGGTGGCCCCCGCGCCCGTGACGTCGACGCCGCCGCCGACGGCGGCCTCCACGGCGCCGCGCACATCGTCGACCACCGCGGTGCGGACGCCGCCGACCTCGCGGGCCGCGGCGACGGCCGCGTCGGCGTCGCCCGGCTCCACCAGCAGCACGATCGGGGTGAGCACGCCGGTGCCGATTCCGCCCTCCCGCAACGTGCTGAGCGCGTCGTACGGCGCTCCGGCGGTGGCCAGCGACTCGGTGTCTGACTGCCCGATCCGCAGGTCGGCCACGGGGACGATCAGCAGGGCGAGTGCCCCCAGGGCGACCGCCGTGGCCGGGAGCCGGTGGCGCATGATCAACCGGGCCCACGCCGACCACCCACGGGCGGGGGTGCCCTCGCGGCGGATCTTGGGGTAGTCGATGCGCGGCCCGATGCTGGAGAGCAGCGCCGGCAGCAAGGTGAGGACGACCGCGACGCTGACCAGCGGGATCAGCATGCCGCCGAACCCCATGCTGCGCAGGAACGGCACCGGCAGCGCCAGCAGCGCGATCAGGCTGATCGCCACCGTGACCCCGGAGGCGAGCACCGCGTGCCCGGCCGTGCGTACGGCCGTGACGACCGCGTCGTGGTTGTCGCGCCCGTGGGCGAGCTCCTCGCGCCAGCGCGACACCACCAGCAACGAGTAGTCGATCGCCACCCCGAGGCCGACGAGCGAGATCAGGAACTGCACGACGAAGCTGACGTCGGTGAACGTCGTCAGGCCGAGCACGATGAGGAACGTGGTGAGGATCGACACCGCGGCGATCAGCAGCGGCAACAGGGCGAGGAACGAAGCGAAGACGAACACCAGCACCGCCAGCGCGCCGGTCGCGCCGATCAGCGTCTCGGCCAGGACGCTCGGTCCCTCGGAGTCACCGCCCGCGGCCAGCAGCGTGTACGACGTCAGCTGCACCTCGAGGCCGCTGCGCTGCGCCGCCTGCTCGAGGACCGGCAGCAGCTGCACCTCGACCCCAGGGCCGAAGCCCTGCGGCATCGGGCCCTGCACCAGCCCGAACGCGGTCCGCCCGTCGGCGGAGACGAACCCCTCGTCGCTGGTACTGCCGAGGTCGACCACCCGCAACTGCGGCAACGCTTTGCGTACGGCCTCGAAGACGGCGTCCACCGGCTCGCGTTGGTCGGCGACGGTGGTCCCCGCGGGCACGGTCACCACCGGCACGAGCGTGTCGGCGGTGCTCACGCCGTACTCGCTGACCAGTCGCTCCTCGGCGGTGTAGCCCGGCTGTCCGGGCAGGGAGAAGTCGAAGGTCAGCCGGTCGGGCAGGCGGCTCGCCGTCGCGCCTCCGGCGACGAACAGGACGAGCCACACCAGGGTCACCAGCCGTCGGTGCCGCAGCATGGCTTCCACGAAGCGCTCCACGGGGCACAGTCTGGGGTCCGTCGAGGACCGGCGCGCGTCGACCGGGTGAACACCGGGTCATTGCGAGTCGTACGGTGACCCCGGCGAATCGACACCGTGAGGCGGAGGAGGGATTCGATGCCTACGTGGCTGGCCGCTGGACTGTGGGGCCTGTGCGGCGGCGGTGCGTTGGTGCTCGGCGCCGCGGTGGCCTGGTCCGTGCACATCCCGCGCCGGATCATCGCCGGGATCATGGCCTTCGGTGCGGGGGTTCTGATCTCCGCACTCGCCTTCGACCTCACCCAGGAGGCGGCCGACGTGGGGGGCATCCTGCCCACCGCGCTCGGGTTCGCCGTCGGCTCCGCGGCGTACGTCGCGGCCAACACCGTCCTCGACCGGGCCGGCGCGCGGCACCGCAAACGCTCGGGCGACCAGCAGCCCTCCGAGAAGGACCAGGACGGCAGCGGCACCGCCATCGCCGTCGGCGCCCTCCTCGACGGCATCCCCGAGTCGGTGGTCCTCGGCATGAGCCTGATCGGCGGAGGTGGAGTGAGCACCGCGATCATCGCCGCGGTCTTCATCTCCAACGTCCCCGAGGGGCTCTCCAGTGCGGCCGGCATGAAGCGGGCCGGGCGCTCGGCGACGTACGTGTTCGGGGTGTGGACCACGATCGCCGTGGTCAGCGGCGTCGCCGCGCTGCTGGGCTACACCCTGCTGGGCGGGACCTCACCGGAGGTGGTCGCGGTCATCACCGCCGTGGCGGCCGGCGCCATCCTCACCATGCTCGCCGACACCATGATCCCCGAGGCCTTCGAGGAGGCCCACGTGCTGACCGGGCTGATCACCGCGGCCGGCTTCCTCACTGCCTTCGCCATCACCCGTGCGGGTGGTTGAGCGCAGCGGCGCCCAAGCGCCGTGGGGAGCACGGCGTCCCGGTCAGGTGCTCGTCGGGCTCAGCGGTCGAGCAGGGGACGAGCCGGGTCCCACGTCGTACCGTCGCGCGCGTCACGGCGACGGCGGGCGATCGCGCTGAGCGTCTCGAGCACGACCCGGTTGGCCAGGGCGGCGGTGATGTCGGCGGAGTCGTACGGCGGGCTCACCTCGACCACGTCGACACCGACGACCGGCAGCTCGAGGCAGGTGCGTCGCACCGAGTCGAGCAGCTCACGGGCGCTGAGACCGCCCGGCTCGGGCGTCCCGGTGCCCGGGGCGTGGGCGGGGTCGCACACGTCGATGTCCACCGAGAGGAAGACGCCGTCGCACTCGTCGGTCGCGATCGTGAAGGCCTCGGTCAGGCACGCCGCCAACCCGCGGACACCGATCTCGGTCATCTCATACGAGCGCATCGACTGTGCCGCCATCCACTCCAGGGTCGGTGGCGAGGGCCAGTACCCGCGCAACCCCACCTGCAGGAACCGGTCGCCACGCAGGGCTCCTGACTCGATCAGGCGACGCATCGGTTGCCCGTGACCCCACAGCGACCCGAACTCGATGTCGCCGGTGTCGGCGTGGGCGTCGAAGTGGATCATCGACACCCGGCCATGGCCCAGCACGTTGGCCACGCCCTTGGCGTCGGGGAACGCGATGGAGTGGTCACCGCCGAGCACGACGGGGATCGCACCGGTGCGCGCGACCTTCTCCACCGCCGCCTCGAGCGCCGGCAGGGCCACTTCGATGTCGCCCGGTGGCATCTCGACGTCACCGGCGTCCAGCACCCGCAGGTCGGTGAGCCCGTCGGTACGCAGCGCGAGACTGGGGCGCGAGCCGTCGTGCGGCAGGTAGTCGGTCATCCGGATCGCCTGCGGGCCGAACCGGGTCCCCGGCCGGTGCGAGGTGCCGCCGTCGAAGGGAGCACCCACGATGATGACGTCGGCACCTGCGTACGTCGCCGGGTCGTCGAGGTCGCACCGATCGACGCCCAGGAACGTGAGGTCCGGGCCGAACTGCCCGCCGTACCTGGTCATCGCGTCAGCCTGCCACGCACCGAGCGCAGGCACGTCACACTGCTGCGATGAACGATCGCCCAGCCCGCTCGCCCGCCGCGGTGGCTGCGGTGGTCACGGTGGTCATTTTCGCCGCGACCATCGGTCAGCTGCTCGTCGCCACCGTGGCCGGGAGCACCCTGCCGCAGTTCGAGGGCAAGGGCTTCGGTGCCCGGTTGATCGCCTACCCGCTGCTGATGCTGGTCGTACCCGCGCTCTGGGCGCTGAGTCGCCGCCGGCAGCCGACGGTCACCGCGGTGCCGTGGGCTGCCTTCGCGCTGGTGATGGCGCCGTTCCTGGTCGACGTCACCGGCAACACCCTCGACCTGTACGACACGCTGCCGTGGTGGGACGACGCCAACCACTTCGTCAACTGGGCGCTGCTGTGCGGTGGCCTCGGCCTGCTGCTGGGACGGGTGCCGTGGTCTCCACCCTGGGCCCTCGGTCTCGCCGTCACCGGTCTCGGCTCGGTCCTCGCGCTCGTCTGGGAGCTGGGTGAGTGGTACACCTTCATCCGCCACGGCACCGAACTGGGCACCGCCTACCAGGACACGCTGGGCGACGAGGCGCTCGGGACGCTCGGGGCGGCGCTGGCCGGGGCGCTCATCGGTGTCCGCCACCGACAGGCCAACCGCTGAGCGAGCCGGTGATTTCCTCCGACCCGCTCGTGTCCCGCCTGCGGTCGGCCGGGTGCGTCTTCGCCGAGCTCGAGGCTTCCGAGCTGCGAGCCCACGTGAGTCCTCCCGACCTCGAAGCGGCGGTCCGGCGGCGGGTGGCGGGCGAGCCGCTCGAGTACGTGGTCGGCTGGGCCGACTTCGCCGGCGTACGCGTGCGGGTCCGGCCGCCGGTGTTCGTGCCCCGTCCGGGCGCGGAGCCGTTGGTCGTGCTGGCGCTGAGTGAGGTGCACAGGCGCGACGGTCGGGCCGTGGTCGTCGACGTCGGGTGCGGCTCCGGTGCGATCGCGGCGGCGATCGGCACCGCGGTGCCCGGCGCGACGGTGCTCGGCACCGACGCCGACGTGGACGCCGTCCGCTGCGCCCGTGACAACGGGGTCGCGGTGCATCTGGGGGACTGGCTCGACGCGTTGCCGACGCGGTGGCACCGCGGTGTCGACGTGGCGGTCGCCCACCTGCCGTACGTGCCGACCGGGGCCCTGGACCAGGTGGCCCGTGACTACCGCGAGGCCGAGGCGGCGACGGCCCTGGACGGCGGGGTGGACGGTCTGGACCCGCTGCGTGCGGTGTTGACCCAGCTGGACCGATGGCTCGCACCCGCAGGCGTGCTGCTGACGCTCGCCGCCGATGCCCAGACACCGGCCGTACGTACGGTGCTGGACGAAGTGGGTCGGGCCGGTCGTCCGTGGGACGGTGACGGGCTCGGCGCGGGGAGCACGTTCTGGCGGATCTGGTGAGCTGCTCCAACGCACTGGCACGCTTGGTGCCCGGCCCGGTGGGAACGTGGGGCTCGGCACCGGGAACGCGGTGGCATCGAGGGAGGGAGACCCGTGAGCGACGACAGTGACGCGATGGACACCGAGCAGACCCTGCGGACGTTGGCGACGGCTCTGCGGCTGCAGGCGGAGTCGTTGCTGACGATGACCTACTTGGCCGGCAGCCTGCGGGGGCTCGCCGGCATGGGGGTGAAGGCGGAGCTTCGCCGGTTCGTGATGGCCGAGCTGGAGGATACGTACCTGCTGGTCGAGAAGTACTCAGCACTCGGTGGAATGCCGGAGGTGTCCACACCAAAGATCGTGGTCGACCCGGCCGCCGAGACGGCGATCGACGCGCTCATCGACCTCGAGCGGCGCGGCATGGCCGCCCTGCACGCGGTCATCGCCCACACCGGGCAGGAACCACGCAGCGAGGCACTGGAACACCTCCTCGAGCACATCATCATGCGCAAGCAGCAGCAGGTCGACCAGCTCTGGCACGCCAGCGGCCGTACGACGCCGCTCGGCGAGGACGACTGAACGCGGGGGTCAGGAGGGGCCGGCCAGGACGGCCCGGACCAGCCAGGCGACGTCGGCCGCGGTGCGGTCGGGGCGGTGCCCGGGCGCCACGACGTGACTCAGCACCAGTCGGACCACCGTCTCGACGAGGACGCCCAGCCGCTCCGAGTCGAGCGGTTGGTCGCCGTGGCGCTGAGTCACCGCCTCGAGCACCACCGACGTGGCGCGCTCGATCAGCGGTTCGGACGCCGTCGTCAGCCACGGCAGCAGCTCGTTGCCACCTCCGTGCGCCGAGGAGAGCACCGCGGTGAGCAGCGGGCTCTGCGCCCCCCGACGGAGGGCCGCGCCGATCGCAGCCTCGAACGCAGTCGCAGCGTCGTCGTGCGCCTCGAGCGCGCGTCGGACCACCTCGAGAAAGCGTTCGAGCTCGCGCAGCACCAGCGCCTGCCCGAGCGCGGGCTTCGAGCCGATCTCGTTGTAGACCGTCTGCCGGCTCACGCCGACCGTCTCGGCGAGACGGGACATGGTGACCCCGGACCAGCCCTCGGTCTCGACGACCCCGGCCGCGGCGTCGAGGAGCCGGTCACGCAGGAGTCCTCGCACCGTCGCCCGGAACGGGCTGTCCGCGACCGTGGTCACGAGACGTCGGCGGGGACGCCGAGCCGGGCCGCGACCCGCCGATGCAGGTTGGCCCGGGTCAGGTCGCCGCCGAAGTGGGCAGCGACCTTGGGGTCCATCACGCGCCGCCACAGCGGCGGCACGAGCGCGAGCACGATCATTCCGGCGTACCCGGTCGGCAGGACGGGAGACTCCTCGAAGTCGCGCAGCGACTGGTAGCGACGGGTCGGGTTGGCGTGATGGTCGCTGTGGCGCTGCAGGTGATAGAGCAGCACGTTGGTGGCGAGGTGGTTGCTGTTCCAGCTGTGCCGCGGGGCGACCCGCTCCCAGCGCCCGCTGGCGGTCCGCTGGCGCAGCAGCCCGTAGTGCTCGAGGTAGTTGACCGACTCCAGCAGCAGGATGCCGACGACCGCCTGGAGCACGAGGTAGGGGAGCACGCCGGGGCCGAAGGCGAGCACGAGGACTCCCCACAGCAGGGCCGAGATCGCCCAGGCGCTCAGAACGTCGTTGGCGAGGCTCCACGGGTTGCGGCCACGGCGCTGCAACCGGCGCTTCTCCAGACCCCAGGCGCTGGCCAGGCTGCCCCACACCGTGCGGGGCCAGAAGCCGTAGACCGTCTCACCGACCCTCGCACTCGCCGGGTCCTCGGGGGTGGCCACCCGCAGGTGGTGGCCCTTGTTGTGCTCGACGAAGAAGTGGCCGTAGAACGGCTGGGCCAGCGCCACCCGGGCCAGCCACCGCTCGTGCTTCTCGGCCTTGTGTCCCAGCTCGTGGGCGGTGTTGATGCCGATGCCGGCCACGCAGCCCACGGCCAGCGCGAGACCCACGCGGTCGACCGTGGCCAGGTCGAAGGTCGCCCAGACCTGGCAGGCCCAGATCAGCGCCACGTACTGCAGGGGCAGGAAGGCGTAGGTGATCCACCGGTAGTAGCGGTCCTCGTCGAGCCAGCCGAGCGCGTCCTGCGGCGGGTTGGTCGGGTCTCGGCCGACGAGCAGGTCGACGAGCGGGACCAGGACGAAGACGAAGAACGGGCCGAACCACCAGCCCAGGCCGGACCCGGTGGCTTCGGCGAGTCCCCAGGCCGCGAACGGCAGCAGCGGCATCACCATGCCGAGCAGCCACAGGTACCGCTTGGCATCACGCCAGCGGACCGGGTCGAGCGCTTGCGTCCGCTCTGGCGCGCTCGTCGTCATGGGTGGCCTCCGGCCGCTTCGCTTGACAGGACCGTAGTGATTGTCGACCGGACGTACAAGCTGGGTCTAGATGTCCACCGCACTCGGTACGCCAGGATAGGCCCATGCGACGAGACATCGACCCTGCGGAGGCGGGCCGGCGGGCCTTCTACCAGCTGCTGACCGCCGTGGTGGTGCCGCGGCCGATCGCCTGGGTGTCGTCGCTGTCGGCTGAGGGCCAGCCGAACCTCGCGCCGCACTCGTTCTTCACGGTGGCCTGCGCCGATCCGCCGGTCGTGCAGTTCACCTCGGTGCGACGCAAGGACTCGTTGCGCAATATCGAGGCGACGCGCGAGTTCGTCGTCTGCATGGCGACCGAGCCGCTGTTCGAGCAGGTCAACGCCACCGGAACCACCTTCCCGTACGGCTACGACGAGGCCGCCGCCGTCGGGCTCGCACGTGAGCCGAGTGCACGGGTCGCCCCCACGCGGGTCGCGGCCTCCCCGGTCGCGCTCGAGTGCGTACTGCACGCCACCGTCTGCCTCGGCGACTCCACGGTCGTCTTCGGCCGGGTCGTTCACGCGGCGGTGGACGAGGACGTGCTCGACGGGGATCACCCGAGGTACGACCTGATGAAGCCGCTGGCGCGGCTGGGTCGCGACGAGTGGGGGCTGGCACGCGAAACCCGGTGGATCACCCGCATCCCGTACGACCAGTGGCCGGGCCACTTCGCGGGGACGTCAGAGCCGGGTGGTGCCGTGCGGGGTGACGACATGGACGTCGCCGGCGGGTGAGTGCCACACGTACACACCGGCGGCCGCCCGGTGCACCCTCCACCTGCCGGCGGTCTTGACCTGGTGGTGGTGGATGCACAGAGGTCCCATGTTGTCGCTGCTGGTCGGCCCGTGGGGCCACGGCACCGTGTGGTCGCGCTGGCACTGCCGGGCCGGCCGGTCGCAGTGGGGGAACACGCACCGCTCGTTGGTCAGCACGACCGCCTCGTCGACGGTCCCGCTGGGCTGGTAGCCGGTCGATGCGTGCGACTCGTTGAGGTCGATGACCGGCCGGACCGTGACGGCGGAGGAGGCGAGGAGCTCGCGCACCGTGGGGATCGAGATCGTGCCGTGGCCCTCGACGTCGCAGGTGCCGTCGGCACGCACGTGCAGGTAGACGGTCGTCGGCCGCAGGCCGCAGCCGGTCTCGACCGGCTCGTCGGCGGCCCCGGGCGAGGAGGTGACGCGGACGAGCGCGGCCACGGTGGCGGGGTCGGCGAGCAGGCCGAGGGCGCGAGCGCGCCGCTGCTGCCACGACTCGCCCCCGGGGCCGAACCCCGGCTGGCCGGAGCCCTGGGCGATGCCGAGCAGCCGGGCCAGGAAGTCCAGGCGGCGCTCGAGCCGTTGCGCGTCGACCGTGTCGATGGTCGCCGACACCTCGGCGTGGTCGTCGTTGGTGGCGTCGATCCACACCTCCCGCCGGTCGCGGATGGCTTCGGCTCGGGCCTTGAGGGCCGTCGGCTCCACGGCGGCGGCGAGCTGCGCGATCACGTCGCGCAGCCGCTGAGGGGTCAGGGTGGAGAGGATCGGCAAGATGTGCTGCTGGACGAGTCCAGTCGTCTCCGCCGACAGGTCCCGGGTAGCCGCGGCGACCATGCGGGCGCGGGCGAGGTCACACCAGCCGTACCCCATCGCCTGGGTGACGCCCGGCAGCCGGTGCACCAGGTCGAGCGCGTCGGCCATGAGCCTGCTTGCGGCGTACGTGGTCATCCCCAGGCCGGCACCCCACTCGGCCGCGGCGAACGAGGGGGACAGCGGAGCTCCTTCGCCACCCAGCGCCCGGTCGAATTCGCACCCCGGCCGCGCCTCCTCGGCGGGCTCGTCGGCGGTGCCGGAGGCGGCGAACCGGGCCGTGGTCGCGACCAGCAGCGCGTCGGTCCACGCCTGCTGCCGCCGCAGCGAGCGAGCGTAGGAGAGGCACTCGGCGTCGGACAGCGTCTCGACGTCGATCGTGGCGAGCTCGGCGGCCAGTTCGGGACCGGCCAGCGTCTGCTCCCAGGCCTGCGCGCGCGTCCACGGCCGCACATTCGGCGGCAGGGGTTGGAATGCGTCGATGGCCATGCCTCAATCTATCGAACAAATGTTCGATAGACAAGCCGATTGAGCAGCCTTCTTTCCCGATCGAGTCAGCCGAGTTCTTCGCATGATGGCCCATCGCTTCGCGGCAGTTCGACGGCAGGTGAGCGCCTCGCTCACGTGGCTTACGCTGAAGCACCCTCGAAGCCCGTTGCGGGTCAAGCGGTCGAACCGCCGCTCGCCCACCACGCCGTGGAGGTTCCTGTGTCCCTCGCCCTGCTCGCCGCGGACGACGTCGCCTACAGCGCCGGCGTCGTCTTCAGTCGGTTGCTGTTCCCTCTCGTCGGCGTGGTGCTCATCGTGCTCGGCGTTCGCCGCCGTCGTGATCCCTCGAGTGGTTCCCGCGGCACCGTCCTGATCGTGGCCGGTGTCGTCCTGCTGGCTCTGTTGGCCCTCACGGCGATCCGCATCCTGGCGAACGCCGTGGGCACCGGCGTCTAGCCCACGTCCTCGGCGGTGGAAGAGCAGCTCATCGACCCGACCAGCAGCCAGCTGCCGGTGCCTGGCGGATTGCGTGCCTCGGCCGAGCTCTCCGGCGCCAGGGTCAGCAGCCAGAACACCGCGAAGTCGTCGCGTTGGTGTCAGGAATGTACGCCTCGACCACCACGCATGACGCCAACGTGAACGAGGGCCGGTCCGGTAGGCGGGTCAAACCCTGATGACGCGAAGCGAGGGGTGAGCGGCCGCGATCTGGTCGAAGTCCTCGTCCTGCGTCACGACTGGCAGCCCGTGCACGACGGCGGTGGCTGCGATCAAGGCGTCGGTGAGCCTGACCGTGCGGTGCACGCCCATGCGTCGGCAATCGACAACGAGCCGTGCCCACGCAGTCATCACCGGTTCGCTGACTGGAATGGGGTCGGACTCACGCGCGAGGGCGAGGGTATCCGCGCGTCGGGCCAGAACGTCTTGATCGATCGCGGCAAGGACGCCAAGCTCTAGCTCGCCGATCGTGACGACAGACACCGCGACGCGCTCGGGCAGCGGGCCGAGCGGCCGGTCTGTCTCGTTGGCGATGAACACCGATGTGTCGAGCAGTCCCGACGTCACAGGTCAGCCAAAGTCTCACCGGCGAGCTCGTCGAGCTCCCTGCGCAAGCCGGGATCCGCGGAACGGTGACCGAGCTGATCACGCAGCGCCGCCCCCGAGAGCCACCGGGTGCGGCCACCGTGGGGAACGATGTCCGCGATCGGCTCGCCGCGCACGGTCAGCGTGACACGCTCGCCCGCACGCACGGCGTCGATCACACGGGCAGTGTCGTTACGCAGCTCCCTGACGCCGACATCCATGTGCGACAGCGTAGCACCACTGTCGCCGAGGTCAGCGAGGCTCAGGACACGCAGCTGCCGGTGCCGGAGTCACGCAGGTTGCCACCCACCGTGCGGAAGCCCCAGGAGTAGGAGCCCGACCGCAGCGTCATGAACAGCACGCCGGCCTCACCGTTGCGGCGGACCTGCGAGCCTGCGTGAACGGTGTGGAACGAGCGCAGCTCCTTGCCACCGGTCCCGACGACGAATGAGCGGATACCGGCGGCGGAGACCGACCCCGAGGCGGTCATCGGGGCGAACCGCTCGTAGTCGTGGTCGTGCCCGGCCAGGACCACGTCGACCTGGCGGCGGTCGAGGACCGGCCACAACCGGGCCGCGTACGCAGAGTCGCCGTGTAGCCCGGAGGAGAAGCGCGGCTCGTGCAGGTAGGCCAGGGAGCATCGGTGTGGGTGCGCGGCCAGGTCCTGCCGCAGCCACCTCACCTCTGTCGCGCAGTCGACTTCGTTGCACTGGCTGTTGAGGGCATAGAGCCGCCAGGAGCCCAGCTCGTAGGCGTAGTAGCCCGCCGGACCGTGGGCCCGGTCGCCGAAGTACGAGTAGTAGCCGGACGCCCCGGGCGTGTAGTACTCGTGGTTGCCCGGCGCGGGGTAGGTCTTGGCCTTGAAGGCTCCCCACGTCCGGTCGTACGACAAGGCGTAGTCGGACAGCGCGCCCTGCTCGTACTGCGAGTCACCCAGCGGGAGCACCGCACGCGCCCCACGGCCCTGGATCAGAGCCGCCGTGCCGCCGTGTCGGCAGGTGGTGGCCGTCGTGGTGTACGGCGCGGCGCACGCGATGTCCCCGGCTGCCGCGATGCGCACGGTCGTCGGTGCGGTGGCGGCCAGAGCGACCCCGAGGTGATGGCCGTCCGGCTCGAGGGCAGCACTCGCCGGCACTGCCTGGGAGACGGTGGCCAGTGCGCCGGCGAAGGCGACGGCCAGGATTCTGCGCAACACGCGAAACCTCTCGGTGGACGATGGAGCCGAGGCAAGACCCGGCGTCTCACAGGGTACGTGACCGTGAGTGACCGGGGGAGGCTTCACAGGAGCCGGCCGCGCGCGTACTCCCACAACCGGTCGCCGAAGGCGAGCGGGTCGTACCCCGTGGGGACGGGGTCCAGCGCGCGCAACCGCGACCACGCGGTCCAGGTGTAGGCCACCGCGAGGGCCCAGCGGCGCACCCGGCCGGCGTCCATCCCGCCCCCGTACGCGGTCACCAGCGTGGCCAGGTGCGACTCGCCGAGCCCGGCCTGCACCCACAGGTTGCCGAGGTCGTACGCCGGGTCGGCGTCGATGGCGTCATCGAGGTCCACCAGCCACACCCGGTCCCCGACGTCGACGAGGTTGCCCGCCACCAGATCGCCGTGGCAGAGCACCGTAGGCCCTCCGTCGAGGGCGTCTACCAGTCGTCGGGCGGCCGGCAACATGTCCACCCAGCCTGCCGGGAGGTCGGGCGCCGCGGCGTAGGCGTCCAGGGCTGCGCGCAGGTCGAGCATGCGGCCAGTGTGCTCACCGGTGTGCAGCAGCCGAACCGCCGTGGCGGCCCGGCGCAGCACCGCTGGGTCACGCAGGTCGCGGTCGGTGAGCGTGCGCCCTGCCACGTGCGCGACGACGAGCGCACCGAGGTCGGGCAGGTGCGCCACCACGGCAGGAGCTGCGCCGGTGGCGGCGGCGCGGCGGGCCCGGTCGGCCTCCAGGGCCGCGTCACCTCGTCGCAGCAGCCGCACGACGAGGCCGTCGACGCGGTACGCCGACGCGTTCGTGCCGCCGGTCAGCGCCGCGGCGGGGCCCGGGACGCCGAGCCGCGCGAGCACGGGACCAAGACGCGGGTCGACGCTCACTGACGCGGTCGCCCGGTGACACGCACGTCTGCGTCGAGCACGGTGACGTCCTCTACGTCCAGGCGCAGAGCGGCACCGATCGTGTCGACGCCTGCGTCGGTGAGGGCCGCCGGGCCGGTGCCCAGCAGCACCGGGGCGACGTAGGCCACCACCCGGTCGACGAGGCGCTCTCGCAGGAACGCACCTGCCAGCGTCGGTCCGCCTTCCAGCAGCACGTGCCGCCGCTCACGCTCGTAAAGCCGAGTCAGCAGCGCCTCGACGTCGAGGTGTCCCGCGCGGAGCCCGACCTCAGCGCCGGTGGCGATCCAGCTCGGTGCCGACCCGTCCCGGACCCGGGCGGTGGTCGGCGTACGGCCGTGGGTGTCGGCCACGACGCGCAGCGGCTGCCGGGTGGGGGAGCCCAGCCGTACGGTCAAGGCAGGATCGTCGGTCACCACGGTGCCGACGCCGACCAACACCGTGTCGACCTCCGCGCGCAGTCGGTGTACGTCGGCGCGCGCAGCCTCGCCGGTGATCCACCGGCTGGTGCCATCGGCAGCGGCGCTGCGCCCGTCCAGGCTCGCCGCGAGCTTCCAGGTGACGAACGGCCGGCCGCGGCGTACGGCGGCAAGCCACACCTCGTTGACCCGCTCGGCTGCGTGGGCGTGGACGCCGGTGACCACGTCAACGCCGGCGGCCCGCAGCGTCGAGACGCCCCCCGAGGCGGCGGCGTCCGGGTCGAGCACGCCGACGACCACCCGGCGTACGCCCGCGCCGACCAGCGCCTGCGTGCACGGACCGGTGCGTCCGGTGTGGTCGCACGGCTCCAGCGTCACCACCGCGGTGGCACCCCGGGCGCGGGGACCGGCCTGGCGCAGCGCGTTCACCTCGGCGTGCGGGCCGCCGGGCGACTCGTGCCAGCCCTCGCCGACCACCGTCCCGTCCTCGGCGAGCACCACGGCCCCGACGACGGGGTTGGGCAGCACGGTTGCTCGTCCCCGGCCGGCGAGCTCCACCGCCCGCAGCATCGCTGCGTGCTCGACTTCGCTGGCCCCGGCGCTGCCCATGGCGGCCACGTTAGTCACGCCGGAATACGCCGCCCGCTGCGATGGTTGCGCGTCGCACCACACCGTTTCATCTAGTCGTCAGGCGATCCGTGACCACCAGCACCACGCTCGAGTCCCCGCCGCAGGCGCCGACCTACCACCTGAACGCCGTGCTGGCCGTGCTGTTGCTGGCGGGTACCGCGTTCGCGGTGTCGCAGACGCTGGTCATCCCCGCGCTGCCGGCGATCGCCCGAGACGTCGGCACCAGCCTGCCGGCGGCGTCGTGGGTACTCACCGGCTTCCTGCTGTCCGCGTCGGTGGCGACACCGATCCTTGGCAAGCTCGGCGACCTGTACGGCCGGGGCCGGGTGCTCACCGCGGTGCTCGTCCTGTTCGCGGTCGGCGGCGCGGTGTCGGCCCTCGCCGGCTCGATCGAGGTGCTGGTCGCCGGACGGGTCTTGCAGGGGGTGGGCGGCGGGGTGTTCCCGCTGGCGTTCGGCATCGTCCGCGACACGTTCCCCCGTGACCGGGTGCCGTCGGGGTTGGCGGCGATGAGCGCCGTGTTCGGTATCGGCGGCGGAATCGGGTTGCCACTCTCGGGAGTCATCGTCGACCACGCACACGTCTCCTGGCTGTTCTGGATCAGCCTGGTCGCCCTGCCGGCGGCGCTCGCCGCCAGGCTGGTCATCCCCGACACCGGTACCCCAGCGCATCGGCCCCGCATCGACTGGCTCGGCGCCGGCTTGCTGTCGGTCGCGCTGGCGTCACTGCTGCTCGGTGTGACGCGGGGTGAGACGTGGGGCTGGACGTCCCCGCGCACCATCGTCCTGGTGGCGGCGGGCTTCGGCTTCGCCCTGCTCTGGCTGCGGGTCGAGTCACGGGTGGACGAGCCGCTCATCGACCTGTCACTGCTGCGCGACCGCGCGATCGCCGCGACCAACCTCACCGCGATGCTGGTCGGGCTCGCGATGTTCGCGAGCTTCTTGCTGATCCCACAGTTCGCGCAGACCCCTACGGCCACCGGGTACGGCTTCGGATCCAGCGCCACTCAGGCCGGTCTTCTGCTGGTGCCGTCGGCGCTGGCCCAGCTGGTGGCCGGTCCGATCGCCGGCCGCCTCGGGCCCCGGGTCAGCTTCCGGCGCGTGTTGTCGGCCGGCTGCCTGCTCAGCCTCGTCGCGTTCGTCCTGCTCGCGCTGGTGCACGAGCACCCGTGGCACTTCGTGGTCGCCGGGCTCTTCCTCGGCTCAGGAATCGCCTTCGCGTTCGCCTCGATGGCCAACCTCGTGGTCGCCGCCACTCCGCAGCCGCAGGTCGGCATCGCCACCGGGATCAACACCGTCATGCGCACCGTCGGGGGCGCCTTCGGTTCCGCGCTGGCGACCGCGATCCTCGCGATCAGCATCGCGCCCGGGGCCACGCTGCCGAGCGAGGGCGCCTACACCACGGCGTTCGCCTTCTCGGCCCTCATCGCGCTGGCGGCGGCCGGCACCGCGCTGCTGGTGCCACGCCACGTCGAGCGCGACGCCTGACGGGGCGTCGCGGGATCAGACCGGTCGCAGGCTCTTGCCGTGGTGCGGGTGGATGCTGCTCAGTTCGCCGAGGAAGTTGTCGGCCCAGTGCTCGATGGTGTGGTTGCGCACGTAGGCGCGCATGGCCCGCATCCGCTTTGCCTGGTCGCGGGGGTCGGCGCGCACCGCGTCGACCAGCGCCGTCTTCAAGCCGTTGATGTCGTAGGGGTTCACCAAGTACGCCTGCCGCAGCTCGTCGGCCGCGCCGGCGAACTCGCTGAGCACGAGCACGCCCGCATTGTCGAAGCGCGCCGCGACGTACTCCTTCGCCACCAGGTTCATCCCGTCCCGCAGCGGTGTCACGACCATGACGTCGGCTGCCCGGAACAGCGCGGCCATCTCCGCGCGCGGGTACGAGGTGTGCAGGTACGTCACCGCCGGCCGGCCGATGCGTCCGAGGTCGCCGTTGATGCGCCCCACCAGCCGGTCGATGTCGTCGCGCAGGACCTTGTACTGGCCGATCCGCTCCCGCGAAGGCGTCGCGATCTGTACGAAGCACGTCTCGTCGGGGTCCAGCTCGCCGTCGCGGATCAGCTCACCGAAGGCACGCAGTCGTTGCCGCAGCCCCTTGGTGTAGTCCAGCCGGTCCACGCCGAGCAGCAGCGTGCGGGGATTGCCCAGGTCGCTGCGGATCTCCTCGGCCCGGGCCAGCGTCTCGGGTCGCCGAGCCAGCTCCTCGAGACCGGCGAAGTCGATGGAGATCGGGAACGACATCGCGTTGACCGTGCGACCGTCGGGGAGGTAGACGGTGTCGCGGTGGGTCTTGTGCCCCACCCGCTGTCGTACGAGGCGGACGAAGTTCTGCGCCGCGCCCGGACGTTGGAAGCCGACGAGATCCGCGCCGAGCAGCCCCTCGAGGATCTGCCGACGCCACGGCAGCTGCTGGAACAGCTCGGTCGGGGGGAACGGTATGTGCAGGAAGAAGCCGATGCGGAGGTCGGGTCGGCGCTCGCGCAGCATCCGTGGCACGAGCTGCAGCTGGTAGTCCTGCACCCAGACCACGGCGTTGTCCTCAGCGACCTGCGCGGCCCGGTCGGCGAAGCGTTGGTTCACCGCCACGTACGCGTCCCACCACTCCCGGTGGAACGACGGCGGAGCCACGACGTCGTGGTACAGCGGCCACAGCGTCGCGTTCGAGAAGCCCTCGTAGTACTCCTCGACTTCTTGGGCGGTGAGGGGCACGGGCACCAGGCAGAGCCCGGAGTCCTCGAAGGGCTCCAGCGTCTCGTCAGCGCCGCCGTGCCACCCGATCCAGGCGCCGTGGTTGGCGCGCATGACGGGTTCGAGCGCTGTCACCAGGCCGCCGGGCGAGGTCCGCCACGAGATGCTGCCGTCGGTCTCCGTCACGCGGTCGACCGGCAGGCGGTTGGCGACGACGACCAGTGATGCCCGCGGCAAGCTCACGGCCCGAGCCTAACCGGGCCACGCACGCCCATCTGCTCGCGCATGGTGTCCATCGTTGCCAGGATCGCCACGGTCTCGTCGAGCGGGATCAGCGGCGACTCGAGGAGGCCGGCCCGCAGGCACCGGCCGACCTCGAGGATCTCGTGGGCGTAACCACGCCCGATCACCTCCTCGGCGTGCTCGACCACCTCCCAGCCTTGCGCGAGGCTCCACGACGGGGGCTGGTGCATCCGCGGGGCCAGCTCGATCCGGCCGTCGGCACCCGACACCGCCGCGCGGTTGTCGCTCCAGCTGGTCTGGGTCCACGAGATCGTCGCGACCGCGCCGCTGGCGTAGGTGAGGGTGGCGCCGCCGCTCACGTCGATGCCACGGTCCGACAGCGTTCCGGCGGCCACCACGGCCTGTGGCGGCCCGAGCACGAGCCAGGTGAACGTCAGCGGGTAGATCCCCACGTCCAGCAGCGCGCTCGCGCCGAGGGCAGGGTCCCAGACCCGGCTTGCGGGGTCGTACGGGGCGACGAAGCCGAAATCGGCACGTACCTGGCGCACCTCGCCGACCGCACCGGCCCGGACGGCGTCGACGACGGCGCGGATGCGCGGGTTGGTGCGCAGCCACATGGCCTCGCAGAAGAACAGGCCCGCGGTCCTCGCCTCGTCGACCAGCGCCTGTGCCGAGGCCGCGGTGAGGGTCAGCGCCTTCTCGCACAAGACGTGCTTGCCGGCAGCGAAGCACGCGCGCACGTCCTCCACGTGCCGGCCGTGCGGCGTCGCGACGTAGACGACGTCGACGTCGGTGTCGGCGAGGAGCTCGGCGTACGACCCGTGCGGCCGGCCGCCGTGCTCAGCGGCGAACGCCGCGGCGGACTGGAGGCGGCGCGAACCCACCGCGACGATCTCGGCGTCGTCGACCAGCGCAAGGTCGGCGGCGAAGGAGTGCGCGATGCCGCCGGTGGCAAGGATCCCCCAGCGCACCGGACGGTCGGTGTCCCTGACGTCCATGGCCCCATCATCGCCGGGCAGCCGAGGGCGCGAGCGGTGCGGGCGAATGACACGGCTGTCATTCGGCGAGTAGGATGCGTGGCCATGGACGCCGCCGACTTCTCCGAGCCCGACCGCGCCGCGGAGGTGCTGACCGAACGCGACCAGCGCATCCTCGCCTTCGAGCGCCAGTGGTGGCAGTACGCCGGGGCCAAGGAGCAGGCGATCCGCGAGTCCTTCGACATGTCGGCCACCCGTTACTACCAGGTGCTCAACGCGCTGATCGACCGCCAGGCCGCGCTCGCCTTCGACCCGCTGCTGGTCAAACGGATGCGGCGCCTGCGGGCCTCGCGTCAGCGCCAGCGCTCGGCCCGTCGGCTCGGCATCGACCTGTGAGGACCGGACCCATGACGGAGGAGCACCGATGACGCAGCTGACCGAGGACCGCACGGACCCCTCCGTCGAGCAGACGGGTGAGCCGGCAGTCCACCCCGCCCCGCGCCGTGCTGGTGCGGGCCTGGTCATGCCGACGTGGGCGGTGCTCGCCAGCCTCGCGGTCGCCCTCGTCGCCGCTCTGGCCTTCTTCATCACCGGCTCACCCGACCGCGCCGTACGCGCGGAGGCGCCGGGTGGGACGGCTGGCTCGCCTCAGATGAATGCGGCTCCCTCGACGGTTGGGTCGCAGCCTGGGTCCGACCCGGTCGGCCCGCCCGAGGGCGGCCCGGCCAAGGGTTCAACCAAGGGCTCGGGCGAGGTTGCCGGCAAGCCGGACCAGTCCGCTGACGATCGGCGCGGCTCCGAGCCGGCGGCGCCGGTTCGCACGGCCGCCGTCGACGTCTACAACAACTCAGGCGTGTCGGGCCTGGCCGAACAGACCGGCACCACGGTGCGCGGGCTGGGCTGGACGGTGGTGACCGAGGACAACTGGTACGGCGCGATTCCTGAGAGCACGGTCTACTACCCCGCTGCGCTGGCCGAGCAGGCCAAGCAGTTGGCCAAGGACCTCGGCATCGCCCGCGTACGCCCGGCGGTCTCGCCGATGAGCTTCGAGCGGCTCACGCTGATCCTCACCAGCACGCCGTAGTCGATCCGGCGCGCCGGATCAAGCGGTGGGCTCGAGCGGCTCGGGGCCGACCTGTCGCAGCCGGTCGCGCTCGTCGGCGGTAACCAGCTGGCACACACCGAAGACCTTCACGGAGAACAACGGCTCGACGTCGTTGACGAAGACGCGCGCCCGGTAGTCGCCACTGGCGGCGGTGATGGAGGTCTCGGGAGATCCGATACGAGGCTCGTCGTCGACCGCCCACCCCGCCTGAGCCAGGGCCTGCTCGATCGCGTCCCGCGCCGTACTGCTGGAGTCGCTGCCCTCCAGGTCGATGCGGGCGCTGACGTCATAGGCGAACGCTTCGGCGTCGTCGGTGCAGATGCCCCACGCGCCGTCGGCGAAGGCGAGGTCCACCCCACGGGTGGCCAGCGGGGAGTCGGTGGCCGTGAGAGAGCCGAGCAACTCGGCGGCTGACTCGCGCACCCCGGCACGGCCTTCGTCGAGGCTGACCGAGGCGACCGGGTCTGCTGGATCCCGCTCGTCCCGAGAGCGCTGCAGACTGCACCCGCTGCTCATCAGCATGAGGCAAGCGACCGCGACGGCGGGCAGACGCAGACGGGTCATCTCGGCGGGTCCTCCCAGGGGAGCTCGCGCGGAGGAGTGCGTCGCCATGTGTCGGCGAGGGTACCGAGGTCGACCGGGGGCCCGTCGGCCTGCACCGTCCATGTGGCGCCCACGTCCTGCGCGATGATCACCACGCGTACGCCGTCGGGGCCCACCGGTTGTCTGAGCACCGCGGTGTCGCCGTGCTGTCGCAAGGCCGTCGCCGTGTCGAGCCCTGGTGACGAGCTGGTGAGCGTTGCGAGCCGGGCGAGTGGACCGGAGGGATCGTGCGCGACGGCCCGCAACCGGGCGACCACCGTGCCGGCCGCCATCCCGGCCTGCCAGGACAGCTCCGCTGTGCGTGGGCGGGGGAGGCCGACGCAGAGCCGTGGCCAAGCAGCCACCAGGGCGGCCCTGACGTCAGCGACCGAGGCATCGGTCCGCACAGTGGCGTCGGCCGGGTCGACCGTCCGCGGCGCGGCGTCGGGGGGCAGCGCAACGATGTCGACGTCAGGCAGCCGGTGGCGCAGCTCGTCGAAGAAGGGGTCCATGCTCATCGGCTGGTCGGGTCCCGGAAGTACTCAGGGTCCCAGACCCCGCCGAACACCGGGTCGTGCCGGTAACCGGCCGCGGTCACCGCGTCGTAGTTCCCGTTGACGATGGCGGCGAGGTTTGCGAGCGACTCAGACGCTGGGTCCCAGTAACGGCTGTGGTCCTCCAAGCCGATGCCACTGCGATAGGGCGACTCGGCCTGGAAACGCACGGCGCCGAAGTCGTCCTCGGTCGGGTCTGTGCCCAACCTCCTCGGACCAAGGGTCACCCACCCCTCGCTGCCGAGCTGTGTGACGGCGTCGCGGCTGTTGGCGCCCACGAAGACGTGCTCGGAGCCGATGCCCAAGTCGTAGGCATCATCGGCCTCGCCGGCGCCCGGGCTGCCGAGCAGCACGATGTCGTCGGTCGGCAGGTGCTCCTCGGTGGCGGCCAGCGCCGTGGTGGTGCTCCCGTAGCTGTGTCCGATGACGGTCACGTGCGGCCAGCTGCCAGGTCGCGCCGCCCGCATGCCGGCGACGTCGTCGGCCAGCCAGGCGGCGCCGGCGCGTGCGGCGACGTCGAAGGCGACGGCGGTGGAGTCGTCGCCGGAGGGCGCGTCGTAGCCGACCCACGCCACCGTTGCGGTGCTGCGACCTCCGGCGTTGTCCAAGCGGGCGGTTTCGTAGACCGCCCACGACCGGTCGACCTGCGTCTGGATGCTGCCGGCCACCTCGGTGCTGAATCCCGGCACCGTGAAGGCCACGTCGTCGGCGGTGTCCACGTCGCCGATCGAGATCGCGGTGCGGCCGTCGCCGGCGAAGAACGTTGGTTCGAAGCTCAGCAGCTGGACGGTCACAGGGAGACGGGACATGGGGTCGACGCGTGACTGGGCGCTCGCGAGGGCATCCCGCACCGCCCGGGCGTTGGCCAGTTCGACGGCCCCGTCCTCGGTCAGCGTGCCGTCGGCCTCCTGGGCTTCCAGCCGCGCCAGCGTGTCGGCGAGTCCGATGCGGTTGGCCTCGTCGCGGACCCCCGCCGGGATCCCGTTGCTGCCACCGAGATAGGCCGCGTAGGCCGTCATGACCGCCACCTGCTCGGCTGGGGTGAGCGACGCCCACCACGCGGCTCGCTCCTCGCTCGACATCGTGCCGTCCAGAAAGGCTGGCCCTCCCGGGAGCCCGGTCTTGTAGAGCGCGCTGGCCAGGAAGGGGTCGTAGTCGTTGATGAATACAAGCCCCGGAGCCACACCCAGCCTCCTGAGGGCGAACCAGTCGTTGACGTTGGGGCCGCGCTCCAACTGGCCGGCGACCTCAGCGGCCTCGTCGTCGAGGTCGGCCTGCAACTGCTGCACACGACCGTCGAATTCGCTGCGCTGGGCGTCGCTCAGCACGCCGCAGTGCCGCACCACGTCGGCGTTGAGCGCGTCGATGCCCTGGTCATAAACCTGGATCGCTGTGGCCCAGCGGGTGAGGACGGCCGCCGCGTACCGGGCGGCCTCGTCTATGTCGGCGGCAGTCTTCAGCACCACGCCGTCGACCGACTCCAGCGGCGTCTCCAGCGAGCCGTCGACGAAGAGGGAGGACTGCTGTACTCGCCAGCGCACGGATTCGCCGACCAGCACGACCTGTTGCGCGTACCGGCGCAGCCCCGCTGCGTGGCCGACGATGTCGTCGACAGCGGCGGAGTAGTGCTCGTACAGCACGGCGCTCGCTCCTCGACTCGATCGCGGGCTCATCCATGCCTGCGGGGCCTCGACGCTATCCCGGCCTGGGGGCAAGGTGAGGTCCTCGCGCGGTGGTGGGCTGCCAGGATCGGGGCATGGAGCCTCGCACCGATGCCGGTCGCGCCGGCCTGCGCGCCGTGCTCCACGACCCCGCGCACGCCTTGGTCGCGCTGGACTACGACGGCACGCTTGCCCCCATCGTCGAGGACCCTGGTCTCGCCTTCGTCCAGCCGGGCGTCGTAGCGGTGCTCCGGCGTCTGACCGCGCGGCTGGGCACCGTGGCCGTTCTCACCGGCCGGCCGGTGACGCAGGTACGGCGGCTCGCCGGGCTCGACGGCGTGGAGGGGCTCGAGGACCTGCAGCTGCTGGGGCAGTACGGGGTGGAGAGATGGGACGCGGCCACCGGCGAGGTGGTGGCTCCCGAGCCACCCGAGGCCGTCGCCGAGGCCCGTGCACAGCTTTCCGACCTGCTCGCCCGGCTCGGGGCCGAGTCGGTGCACGTGGAGGACAAGGGCCGCGCCCTGGGCGTGCACGTGCGGCGCACCGCCGACCCAGAGGGGGAGTTCGCGCGGCTGCGAGGGCCGCTGGCGGACTTCGCAGCCGAGCACGGGCTGCACCTCGAGCCCGGCAAGCTGGTGCTGGAGTTGCGTGCGCCAGGCACCGACAAGGGGAGCGCGCTGCGCAACCTGGTCGGAAAGCGTCGAGCCCGCGCCGTGGTCTACGCCGGTGACGACCTCGGCGACCTCGCGGCGTACGACGCCGTCGACCGGTTGCGCCAGCTGCAGGTCCTCGGACTGTTGCTCTGCGTCGGTGCCGAGCAGCCCGCACTTGCCGACCAGGCCGATCTCGTGCTCGACGGCCCGGCGGGATTGGTGGCGTGGCTCGCACAACTGGCCGATCTGCTCGACGGCTGACAAGGCGGCCCTGTTGCACCGATCGGCCATCTGCCCGAACCGGGCGGGTGCGCGCGCCACCACCACGTCCGCGCCAGACCCACTGGTGCCAATCCGGGCATCACGGCGGGTCGACACCCCTGGATGGCACCACTCACCTGGTCGAGCGCCCTACGGGATGAGTTTCGGGCGCAATTCGCCCGCCGTTCGGCCAGCCGAACGCCGTCCACATCCCGGACCGCTTGTACACCTAGCGAGACAGCCTCCGTACGCTGAGCCCAGCTCATCGAGAGGGGCAGAGGGACACGGCCCGCTGAAGCCCCGGCAACCAACCACCGGCACTCGTGCGTTCGAGGCCCCGGTGGCACTGGTGCTACATCCGTCCCGCGGCGAAGCGCGTCGCGGGGAAGATGAGAAGGAGGCCTCGTGAGCACGACCCTGGACATCCCCCTCACCGTCGACGGCACACCGACGCGCGACGGCGCGTTCGGGCACGCGGTCGCCCTCATCTGCCGCGCCTGCGGCACGCAGCAGCGGCTGGGCGCCTACTACGCGTGCATGGAGTGCTTCGGTCCCCTCGAGGTGTCCTACGACTTCCCCGCCCTCACCCGGCTGGTGCGGGCCGGCAACCTGGCCCGCGAGCTGGGGATGCGGACACTTTGGGTCAAGGACGACTCCGGCAACCCCACGCACTCGTTCAAGGACCGCGTGGTCGCGCTGGCGCTCGCCGCCGCGCGCGAACTCGGCCTGAGAGTGCTCGCCTGCCCCTCGACCGGCAACCTCGCCAACGCCGTCGCCGCGGCGGCCGCGCGCGCCGGCATGCGCAGCGTCGTACTCATCCCGCACGACCTCGAGCGCGCCAAGGTGCTCACGACCGCGGTGTACGGCGGCGCGCTGGTGGCGGTCCGCGGCACGTACGACGACGTCAACAGGCTCGCCACCGAGATCGCCGGCGAGCAGGAGGATTGGGCGTTCGTCAACGTCAACGTGCGCCCGTACTACTCCGAGGGCTCCAAGACGCTCGGGTTCGAGGTCGCCGAGCAGCTCGGCTGGCGCCTGCCCGAGCAGGTGGTGATCCCGGTGGCGTCGGGTTCGCAGCTGACCAAGGTCGACAAGGGCTTCACCGAGCTCGGCCGGCTGGGGCTGGTCGAGGCGACGCCGTACAGAATCTTCGGCGCGCAGGCCACTGGCTGCTCCCCGGTGTCGGCGGCGTTCAAGGCCGGTCACGACGTCGTACGCCCCGTCAAGCCGGACACCATCACCAAGTCGCTGGCGATCGGCAACCCGGCCGACGGGCCGTACGTGCTCGACACCTGCCGGCGGACGGGCGGGGCCGTCGAGGACGTCAGCGACGAGGAGGTTCGCGACGGCATCGGGCTGCTGGCGCGGACCGAGGGCATCTTCGCCGAGACCGCTGGCGGCGTCACGGTGGCGACGTTGCGCAAGCTGCTCGCCAGTGGTCGGCTGGACCCAGACGCCGAGACGGTGGTGCTCAACACCGGCGACGGCCTGAAGACCCTCGACGCCGTCGCCGACCGGCTGGGACCGGTCGCGACGATCGACCCTTCGTACGCCGCCTTCACCGCCACCGGCCTGGCCTGAGGGTCAGCTCGGCAGCGGCAGCACCGCTCGGTCGAGCGCCAGCAGCAAGGCCCCCAAGACGGGAGCGCGCTCGCCCAGCGTGGAGGTGACGACCTGCATCGACTGCCGCCGACGCACTTCCGCCCATCACCGGGCAGGACGCCGAGCTGGGCGCCATCCAGCGCATCCTCACCGGCGAGCAGTACATGACGATCTACAAGCCGATCAAGATCGAGGCGGAGACCGCCGCCGAGGTCGCTGTGGCGATCGCCAACGGTGACGACGTCGGCGAGACCACCGACTACCAGGGCGGGGCCAGCACGGCCCGCCTCCGGAGCACACCGGCTTCCCGCCGTTCCCGGTCCAGCTCCAGCCACGTCGTACGACTTCAGGGACGTAGCACATGACACTTTCCGTGGACGAGACCACCCGGTCGACACCTTCTGGTGAGCCGGTCCTCACGCTTTCGGGCATCGACGAGCGCTTCGGTGCGGTGCAGGCCCTTCGGCTGGCAAAGGTGACCATCCTTGCTCCGTGGGATAGGGTCGAGGCGTCGTGGAGCACTCCGACCGGAGTTCTTCGCGGCAGATCAGAGAGGGTTCGATCCTTCGACCCTCGTCACCGAGTTACAGGAGTTGCGATGGTGCGCGGCACCGTGAAGTGGTTCAACGCAGACAAGGGCTACGGCTTCATCGCCGTCGAGGGCCAGGATGACGTGTTCGTCCACTGGTCCAAGATCAAGTCCGACGGCTACAAGACCCTCGAGGACGGCCAGGCCGTCGAGTTCGAGGTCGTGGACGGCCCCAAGGGCCGCGAGGCTCACGAGGTCTCCGTCGCCTGAGTCCCCCTCAGACAGCATTCGGCAAGGCTCGGCCCCTGTGGGGGCCGGGCCTTCGTCGTGCAGGCGGCACTGGCGAGCCGTCTCCGGCTTGCACTCGGCATGGGCGAGTGCTAAAACCTGAGGTGGCACTCGCGGCCACACAGTGACATTTCGCGAGTGCCAGCACAGCCATCATGGGGCCGTTCGATGAGGCTCCCGTCGCCGTCGGGACGTGACCGCCGGCGCGGGTGCCGTCCGTCGCGGGCATCGCCGGTCCTCCCCCTGCGACGTGAGGACATCGCGCAGACATGTCGAAGACCATTGCTTTCAACGAGGAAGCCCGACGCGGCCTCGAGCGGGGCATGAACACCCTCGCCGACGCCGTCAAGGTGACCCTCGGCCCCAAGGGCCGCAACGTGGTCCTGGAGAAGAAGTGGGGCGCCCCCACGATCACCAACGATGGCGTGTCCATCGCCAAGGAGATCGACCTCGAGGAACCGTACGAGCGAATCGGCGCCGAGCTCGTCAAGGAAGTCGCCAAGAAGACCGACGACGTCGCTGGCGACGGCACCACCACCGCCACCGTGTTGGCGCAGGCGATGGTCCGCGAGGGCCTGCGCAACGTGGCCGCCGGTGCCAACCCGATGGGCCTCAAGAAGGGCATCGAGAAGGCCGTCGAGGCCGTCAGCGAGCAGTTGCGCAGCTTGGCCAAGGACGTCGAGACCAAGGAGCAGATCGCCTCGGTCGCGGCGGTGTCCGCAGGCGGCGACGTCAGCGTCGGCGAGATCATCGCCGAAGCCATGGACAAGGTCGGCAAGGAAGGTGTCATCACCGTCGAGGAGTCGAACACCTTCGGGCTCGACCTCGAGCTCACCGAGGGCATGCGCTTCGACAAGGGCTACATCTCGCCGTACTTCTGGACCGACGCGGAGCGCATGGAAGCCGTGCTGGAAGATCCCTACATCCTCGTCGTCAACTCCAAGATCTCCGCGGTCAAGGACATGGTCCCGGTCCTGGAGAAGGTCATGCAGTCGGGCAAGCCGCTGATGATCATCTCCGAGGACGTCGAGGGCGAAGCCCTGGCCACCCTGGTCGTCAACAAGGTCCGGGGCACCTTCAAGTCGGTCGCGGTCAAGGCGCCCGGTTTCGGCGACCGCCGCAAGGCCATGCTCCAGGACATCGCCATCCTCACCGGTGGCCAGGTGATCAGCGAGGAGGTCGGCCTCAAGCTCGAGAACGCCGGCCTCGACCTGCTCGGCCGCGCCCGCAAGGTCGTCGTCACCAAGGATGAGACCACGATCGTCGAGGGCTCGGGCGACGCCGATCAGATCACCGGACGGGTCAACCAGATCCGCGCCGAGATCGAGAAGTCCGACTCCGACTACGACCGCGAGAAGCTGCAGGAGCGGCTGGCCAAGCTGGCCGGTGGCGTTGCGGTGATCAAGGTCGGTGCTGCCACGGAGGTCGAGCTCAAGGAGCGCAAGCACCGCATCGAGGACGCGGTCCGCGCCGCCAAGGCCTCGGTGGAGGAGGGCATCGTCGCCGGTGGTGGCGTGGCTCTGCTGCAGGCGGCCACCAACGCGTTCGAGAAGCTCGAGCTCGAGGGTGACGAGGCGACCGGACTCAACATCGTCCGGGTCGCCACGGCAGCGCCGCTGAAGCAGATCGCGATCAACGCCGGCCTCGAGGGCGGCGTCGTCGCGGAGAAGGTGCGCGGGCTGCCGTCCGGCCACGGCCTCAACGCCGCGACCGGCGAGTACGGCGACATGCTCGCCGCGGGTGTACCGGACCCGGCCAAGGTGGTCCGTTCGGCTCTGGAGAACGCCGCGTCGATCGCCGCGCTGTTCCTGACCACCGAGGCGGTCATCGCCGACAAGCCGGAGAAGGCCGCCCCGGCCATGCCCGGCGGCGACGGCGGCATGGGCGGCATGGACTTCTGAGTCCAGGTCGCAGCTACGCCTGAAAGGGGGGCGGTCCCGGTTCGCCGGGGCCGCCCCTGCGGCGTCTCGTGGCTCTTTGATCGGCCGTCCGACGTGGCCCGTGCACAGGTGCGGTCGTCTGGATCGGGGCGACCGCCACGTCGGATGCCGGCCGCGTATCCCATCGACGAGCACGGTCAGGGGTGCTTGGTTCGCAGGTCGATCCGTAACGCCGCGGTCCGACGTCGCGCAACCGCTCAGCGACGAGCCGACCACCGTTGCGCTCTCCGCCACCACCACCGACGCGTGCGACCGGTGCAGGGCCACCCACTTCGGGGCAGGCCGGTCGGCAGGCCGCGGCTGATCGTGCGTCCGGCTGCGGCTGGTCGATGTAGGGTCGCGCCGCATGACAGGCATTCCTGCGATCACTTCTGCGGTGGTCACGCTGGTCAGCGTTGTCGGTTGTGCTGAGGACGCTCCGGACGAGGTGCCGACCGAGAGCGCCGCCGTGTCCCTCGCCCTCGACGACCTACGGACGGCGACTTCATGCCCGGTCGGCATCGACGGCTCGACGCTGCCCGAGAGCCTCGATCTTGGCGATGCGGCCGACGTCAGCGTCGTCGAATACGGTGCGACGGTGCAGGTGGTCTGCCAGTTCCCGGTCGTGGGTGCTGCGCCAGCCCAGGAGGTGCAAGTGATGCTCGTCGCGGCTCCCTCCGACACCGACGTCTTCTCCGTCGAGTCAGCATCCGGGGGAACGTGGGCCAACGTGATCTACAACGAGACGGGGGTGGACCCAGCCCGGCTCGAGCAGTCGGTCTCCGAGCTGGCTGGCGAGGAGGCGGAGATACTAGAAGGCAACGGTGAGTCGTTGGCCGTCAGGTCCATCGAGGTCGCAGACGCAGGAAGTGGCCTTCTCCTGGTGTACGGCGACGACACCCGCTCTGGCGACGAGCTCGCGGCGGTGGCGTCGGCGCTGGGGTGAGGTGACGCAGCGGGTCGGCCACCTGGCCGGTCACGACACCCGCCCGAGCGACCAGCTCCAACCCGCGGGCGACCCCCAGCGCCTCGACCCCGGCCACCACCTCCAGCCCCGCCCGCACCGCCCGCTGAGCATCATCGCCATGGGCTCCGTCGACCCCCCACACCGCCATCACCGCGTCGCCGATGAACTTCTCCACCCGACCGCCGTGACCGGCTACCACCGACCGGGCCGCCTCGAAGTACCCCGACAACAGGTCCCGCACGTCGGCGGGGTCCTCACCCTCGGACCACGACGTGAACCCCACCAGATCCACGAACAACACCGACACCCAGCGCAGCCCCACCGGTTGGACGGCCACCGGGCGACGCGGACACTGGGCTCCCGCAGGCGCGGCAGAACGACTGATCCCGGTCCACAGGTGCGGCGCACGACGGGCAGACCCCCGCCAAGGAGTTGCCGCATCCTCCGCAGAACCGGCTCTCCGGGGGGCTGGATGCACCGCACGCTGCACACGCCACCACCGGCACCACTCCGTCGCCGCCACGCCTGGCAGGCAGCGTAGGGCCGGCACCACCGGGCGCGGCTGTACCCTCCGGCCGTGACGTGCGCAGGGCTGCTCCTCGCCGCCGGCGCAGGCAGGCGCATGGGGACCCCCAAGGCGCTGGTGCGAGACGCCGAGGGGACCCCGTGGATACGCAGGGCAGCCCGGCTGCTCCGCGCCGGTGGGTGCGCCCCGGTGGTCGTGGTGCTGGGCGCCGCCGCGGACGAGGCCCGGGCGCTGCTCGGAGCCGATCTCGAGACCCCGGTCGACGTCGTGGTTGCGACCGATTGGGCCGCCGGCCTGGGCGCGTCGTTGCGGGCCGGTCTGAGCGCGCTCCCCGGTCTCGCGCCGAATGCTGATGCCGCGCTGGTGCTGCTGGTGGACCTGCCCGATCTCGTCCCCGCCGTCGTACGCCGGGTCACCGGCCACGCCGCGCCGACCGCACTCGCGCGGGCGACGTACGGCGAGCGCCCGGACGCCCGGCACGGCCACCCCGTCCTGCTCGGACGCGACCACTGGCGCGCGGCGGCCGCCATGGCCGGCGGCGACCGTGGCGCCCACGACTACCTGGCCGCGCACTCGGTGACACCGGTCGACTGCTCCGACCTGGCCACCGGCACCGACGTCGACACGCTCTGAAGCGGGCGTCGGGGCCGCCACCCGGCGAGTCCCCGCCCATGCGGCATGCTCGGGCAGGTGAGCGCCGACCTCTCGTCCCGCATCGGCTCGGCCGGGGACGTCCAGCAGTTGTTGCGCGGTACGGGGTACCTCGTCGACGGCGGCCTGGCGACGATCACCTACCTCGCCGTGGCCATGCAACGGCCCCTGCTGCTCGAGGGTGAACCCGGCACCGGCAAGACCGCACTGGCGCAGGCGCTCGCGCAGGCGCTCGACCTGCCCCTGGTACGGCTGCAGTGCTACGAGGGGATCGACGCGTCACAGGCGCTGTACGACTGGGACTTCCCGCGTCAGATCCTGCACCTGCGCACGATCGAGGCGGTCGCCTCCGGCGATCTCGACGTCAAGCGGGTGGAGGAGTCGCTGTTCGACGAGCGGTTCCTGCTGGCGCGCCCGGTGCTGCAGGCGCTCCGGCAGAGCCCGGCGGTGCTGCTCGTCGACGAGATCGACCGGGCTGACGACGAGTTCGAGGCGTTCCTGCTGGAGGTGCTTTCCACCTACCAGGTGAGCATCCCCGAGTACGGGACGGTGACGGCCGACCCGCCACCTCTGGTGGTCCTCACCTCCAACCGCACCCGCGAGCTGCACGACGCACTCAAGCGGCGCTGCCTCTACCACTGGATCCAGCACCCCGGCCTGGCCCGCGAGATCGACATCGTTCGCACCCGGATGCCCGAGGTCTCCCAGGCGCTCGTCGAGCAGGTGACCGCGGCCGTGCACCGGCTGCGGGATGGAGAATCGCTGCTCAAGCCACCCGGGGTGGCCGAGACCCTCGACTGGGTACACGCGCTGCATGCGCTGGGACGCGACCACCTCGACCTCGCCGGAGCGGCTGCGACGCTCGGTGCCGTCGTGAAATACCGCGAGGACGTCGAGCGCGTCCGCGATCAGCTCGACCGGGTCCTCGCCGGCTGACCCGCCTGCCGGTCTCGGGTGTCCCGCCGGCCCGGTCCCTACCCCCGAGTGTCCACGTGGCGAGACGCGGTGGAAAGCACCTGCTCCGGCCGTCCACAGCTTGTGGACCGCTCTCGTCCACAGGGGTTGGAAGCGGCGGACCACTCGCTGACCGGGCAGGCAACCCGTGTCGTGCTACCCCGTCGTCCGCCTTCTCCACAGCACGTCCACACCTCATCCACAAGCGGTGCGTCAACCGCTCCGGAGCCGGCCGGAAATCGACGTGCACAGACTCTTGTGCCGGCAGGGTCGGCGGCGGCATAGTCCACTCACGCCTTCGAGGCGGTGTGGTGGTGCAGCCGGGGAGACCCGGTCGTACCGGCCGCATCGGCAGCGGGGCGGACGGTCGGGACACCGACGAGTCACACCGCGTGGGGAGACCCCCGCGGCGGCGCAGATGACGAGGCGCCGGACTCGGCAGGATCCGGTCGGGCGGTGCAGCGCGGGACCCAGCAGCCCAGTCTCTTCGGTGAGTGGGTGGGCAGGTGCCGAGCAGGGGCGTCATCCCCGGGTCACTTCGAGCGGTCCGGCTTTGCCGGCGGCTTGAGGTGGCGGCATCCGCGAAAAGCGAGGCCCCTCCATCTCATACATGGAGGGGCCTCGTCCATGTCTACCCGGCCGGCGACACAGGAGCCCGCAGGCGCCTCGGCGCGTCGCCCACCAGCCACACGCCCTGCCGCCCGAGGACGGACTCGGTGTGCCTCGGCCGCCGCGATCGGTGATGCTGGTCGATGTGGACGATCCCGACGTGAACGGTCCCGACGCGGTGCTGCTGGCCTTTGCGGCGGCCCTGCGAGCGGGCGGTGTCGCGGTCACGCCCGACCGGGGCCAACAGTTCTTGCGCGCCGTCGCGCTCACCGGTGCGCACCGTGAGCAGTCGGTGTACTGGTCGGGCCGGGCCACCTTGTGCGCCGATGTCGAAGACATCGACCGCTACGACCAGGTGTTCGCGTCCTGGTTCGGCGGTGAACGCGCTGCGCGGCGGCCTCGGACCGGCCGACCTCGACCCCGCCACGTGCCGGCGCTGACCCCCGAGGACGAGTCGGGCACGGGCCGCGACGTCGAGGCTCTCGAGCTGCGGACGGTCGCCAGCGGCGTCGAGGTGCTGCGCCACCGCGACGTCGCCGCGCTCACCCCGGTGGAACGGCGCCACCTCGACGCGCTGCTGGACCGGCTCGACGTGCACCCGCCGCTGCGCCCCAGCCCACGCCAGCGGGCGGCGCACCGGGGCTCGATCGACGGCCGCCGCACGCTGCGCGACCAGTTGCGCCGCGCCGGCGAGCCGGGTCCGCTGCGTCGGCACCGGCGAGGGTCTCGACGGCGCCGCGTCGTGCTCCTCGTCGACGTCTCCGGCTCGATGGAGCCGTACGCCGACCACCTCCTGCGGCTCGCGCACCGCGTCGTCACCGCGGCACCGACCACGACCGAGGTGCTCACCATGGGGACGAGGCTCACCCGGGTGACAGCCGCACTGCGTACCCGTGATGCCAGCGCGGCGCTCGCGGCCGCGGGTCGTGCCGTGCCGGACTGGTCGGGGGGCACCCGGCTCGGTGAGGTGCTGCAGGTCTTCCTCGACCGACACGGCCAACGGGGCATGGCGCGAGGAGCGGTCGTCGTGGTCTTCAGCGACGGCTGGGAGCGCGGGGAGACAGCACTGCTGGCCGAGCAGGCCAGGCGGCTGCGACGGCTGGCGCACCGGCTGATCTGGGTCAACCCGCACCGCGGCAAGCCGGGCTACCTGCCGGTCCAAGGTGGCATCGTCGCTGTCGCGCCCGCGCTCGACGACCTGCTGGCGGGGCACTCGCTGGCGACGTTCGAGGAGTTGGTCGAGGTGATCCGACGTGCGTGACGTGCTGCCGGAGCTGCTGAGGTGGTGGAACGCGGGCGAGACCACGGGTGTGGCCACGGTGGTGGCGACGTTCCGGTCCGCCCCGCGACCACCGGGAGCCTCGATGCTGGTCGGACCCGACGGCACCGCGGTCGGCTCCGTCTCCGGGGGCTGCGTCGAGGGCGCGGTCTTCGAGCTGGCCCAGCAGGTGGTCGCTGACGCCGCCCCGACGATGCAGCGGTACGGGGTGAGCGACGACGACGCGTTCGCGGTCGGGCTGACCTGCGGCGGCATCCTCGACGTGTTCGTCGAGCCGGTGTCGCGCCAGACGTTCCCCGAGCTCGGCGACGTCGCTGCCGACGTGGCCGCCGACCGGCCGGTCGCCGTTGCCACGGTGCTGGCGCACCCCGACCGCGCCCGGGTCGGCGCCCGGCTCGTCGTGCGGCCCGAGGACGCCGACGTACCGGTGCAGGGGGGCCTGGGTTCGGAACGCGCAGACGCTGCCGTGGCCGACGACGTCCGTGGGCTGCTGGCCAGCGGCCGAAGCGAGACGCTGACGTACGGCCCCGACGGGCAGCGACGCGGCGAGGGCATGCGGGTCTTCTGCGCCTCGTACGCACCCAAGCCGCGCATGCTCGTGATCGGAGCGATCGACTTCGCCGCGGCGGTGGCCCGGATGGGGACCTTCCTGGGATACCGGGTCACGGTGTGCGACGCCCGGCCGGTGTTCGCCACTCGGGCCCGATTCCCCGACGCCGACGAAGTCGTGGTCGACTGGCCGCACCGGTACGTGGAGGCGCAGGCCGCCGCCGGGGCGATCGACCGCCGCACCGTCATGTGCGTGCTGACTCACGACCCGAAGTTCGACGTGCCGCTGCTCGCCACCGCTCTGCGGCTGCCCGACGTCGCGTACGTCGGTGCCATGGGGTCTCGGCGCACGCACGAGGACCGGCTGGCTCGGCTGCGCGAGGTCGGGCTGACCGACGACGAGCTGGCCCGCCTCGCCAGCCCGGTGGGGCTCGACCTCGGTGCCCGTACCCCGGAGGAGACCGCCGTGTCGGTCGCCGCCGAGATCATCGCGCTGCGCTGGGGCGGGCGCGGCGAACGGCTGACCCAGACCGGTGGCCCCATCCACCACCACCTGAGCGCCGCCGAGCGGGGCTGACGTCGGCCGCCGGTTTGGGCTTGTGCCGCAGGTCACTGCGGGGTTGGGTGTGCTCAGGAGCCGCGGCGTGAAGCCCCGGCCCGTCCAGCCCGCCACGCCCGAAAGGTTGACACCCCATGACCCGCATCAGCATCGCCGTCGACGGAGCGCGGTACACCGACGAGGTCGAGCCGAGGACGCTGCTGGTGCAGTACCTGCGCGAACGCCTCGGCAAGACCGGCACCGTCGTCGGCTGTGACACCAGCAACTGCGGGTCGTGCACGGTGCACTTGGACGGCACCAGCGTGAAGTCGTGCACCGTGTTCGCCGTGCAGGCCGACGGGCACGAGGTCACCACGATCGAGGGCTTGGCCACCGGCGGGCAGCTCCACCCGATGCAGCAGGCGTTCCACGAGTGCCACGCCCTCCAGTGCGGCTACTGCACCCCGGGGATGATCATGCAGTCCCTCGACTTGCTCGCGGACAACCCGGACCCCAGCGAGCAGGAGATCCGCGAGGGTCTCGAGGGCAACCTGTGCCGGTGCACCGGCTACCAGAACATCGTCAAGGCCGTGCGCCAGTGCGTGCAGGCCCAGAGCACGACGGGAGCCTCCGCATGACCGTGACCGAGGACCGCGCCACCGGGGACACGGAGGACTCCGGCCCCACCGCCGAGGTCGGCCGGGCCCGGCTGCGCAAGGAGGACCGCCGCCTCATCACCGGCCGCACCCGATACACCGACAGCATGGCGCTGCCGGGCATGCACCACCTCGCGATGGTGCGCAGCCCCTTCGCGCACGCTCGCATCACCGGTCTGGAGACCTCGGCCGCCAGAGCGGCCGACGGGGTGGTCGCCGTCCTCACCGGCGCCGACGTCGCCGACGTACAGGGCAGCCTGCCGAACGCGTGGCCGATCGTGCCCGAGCAGAAGGCACCGGGGCACCCCTCGATCGCCATCGACAAGGTCAACTTCGCCGGTGAGATCGTCGCTGTGGTGATCGCACGTACGCCGGCCGAGGCCCGCGACGCCGCCGAGCTCGTCGACGTCGACTACGACGACCTACCGCCCGTCCTCGACCTGGCCCGTGCCGCGGCCGACGAGCAGGTCATCCACGACGACCTCGGCACCAACGTCAGCGCCCACTTCGTCCACGACTCCGCGCAGGCCGGCACCGGCGAGGACGTCGACGCGGCGATCGAGGCGGCGCGGGCCGACGGCGTGGTCATCGAGCGGACCCTGCGCCAGAACCGGCTGATCCCGGCGTTCATGGAACCGCGGTCCTTCGTCTGCGACCCCACCGGCGACCAGCTGGTCTTGTGGTCGGCCACCCAGATCCCGCACATCCTGCGGCTGATGCTCGCGCTCACGCTCGGCATCTCGGAGAGCAAACTGCGGGTGGTCGCCCCCGACGTGGGAGGTGGCTTCGGCGGCAAGCTGCAGGTCACCCCGGAGGAGGTCGTCACGGTCCTGGCCGCCCAGCGGATCGGCAAGCCGGTGAAGTACACCGAGACCCGATCGGAGTCGATGGTCTCCGCCCACCACGGCCGCGACCAGGTGCAGAAGCTGACCCTGGCCGCGACCCGGGACGGGAGGATGACCGGGTTCAAGGTCGAGCTGCTCGCCGACATGGGCGCCTACCTCGCGCTGATCGGTGGTGGTGTGCCGGCGCTGGGTGCATTCATGTTCAACGGCATCTACAAGATCCCGGCGTACCGCTTCGACCTCACGACGGTCTTCACCAACAAGACCTGGACCGATGCCTACCGGGGGGCGGGACGCCCCGAGGCCACGTTCGCGATCGAGCGCATGGTCGACGAGCTCGCCGTCGAGGTCGGCATCGAGCCGATGGAGCTGCGCCGCCTGAACTGGATCACGGCCGAGGAGTTCCCGTTCACGACCGTCTCCGGGCTGGAGTACGACACCGGCAACTACGAGGCGGCCACCGACAAGGCGCTGGAGATGTTCGGGTACGACGAGCTGCGGGCCGAGCAGCGGCGCCGCCGCGAGGCCGGCGACCCGGTACAGCTCGGCATCGGGATCTCGACGTTCACCGAGATGTGCGGGCTCGCGCCGTCGAGGGTGCTCGGCTCGCTGGCGTACGGCGCCGGCGGCTGGGAGAACGCCTCGATCCGCATGCTGCCGACCGGCAAGGTCGAGGTCGTCACCGGGACGAGCTCGCACGGGCAGGGCCACGAGACCGCGTGGAGCCAGATCGTGGCCGACCGGCTCGGCATCCCGTTCGAGGACATCGAGGTCCTGCACGGCGACACCCAGGTCTCGCCGAGAGGCCTGGACACCTACGGCTCGCGCTCGTTGGTGGTCGGTGGCGCCGCGGTGCTGAAGGCCGCCGACAAGGTGATCGAGAAGGCCCGCGCGGTCGCCGCGCACCTGCTGGAGGCCGACGCCGGCGACCTCGACTTCGGCGCTGGCCGGTTCACCGTACGTGGGACCGACCAGGGGGTCGGGCTCACCGACCTCGCCCTGGCCGTCTTCGCCGCGCACAACCTGCCCGACGACTTCGAGCCAAGCATCGACGCCGACGCGACGTACGACCCGGTCAACTTCTCCTTCCCGCACGGCACCCACCTCGCCGCGATGGAGGTCGACACCGAGACCGGCGAGGTGAGCATCCGCAAGTACGTCTGCGTCGACGACGTCGGCACGATCGTCAACCCGTTGATCGTCGAGGGCCAGGTGCACGGCGGGCTCGTGCAGGGCATCGCGCAGGCGTTGTACGAGGACGCGGTGTACGACGACCAGGGCACGCTGGTGAGCGGTTCGTTCGTCGACTACCTGGTGCCGAGCGCGGCGGACCTGCCGAGCTTCGACACGGCGCATACGGAGACCCCGTCGGTCACCAACCAGCTCGGCGCCAAGGGGGTCGGGGAGGCGGGCACCATCGCCTCCACCCCGGCGATCGTCAACGGCGTGCTGGACGCGGTGCGCCACCTCGGCGTCCGCGACATCGAGATGCCGTTGTCGCCGCACCGGGTGTGGCAGGCGTTGGCCGGCAGGTCGGTCGGTGAGGCCGCCGTACCCGACGCGATCGGCCCTGAAGTCGTCGCCTCCGACCTCAACTCCAGCGGCAACCCCACCGGCCAAAGCGACAGGAGTGCTCGATGATCCCGGCATCCTTTGACTACCACGCGCCGACCACCGTCGAGGAGGCGCTGGAGCTGCTGGCGCAGTCCGGTGACGACGTCAAGCTGCTGGCCGGTGGCCAGAGCCTCATCCCCGTGCTCCGGCTTCGGCTGGCGGCCCCCGAGGTGGTGATCGACCTCGGCCGGATCGAGGCGCTGCGCGGCATCCGCGAGGACGGGGACGCCCTCGTGATCGGTGCGATGACTCCGCACGCGGAGGTGGCCGACAGCCCGCTGGTACGTCGGCACGCCGCCGTGGTCGCCGAGGCCACCAAGACCGTGGCCGACCCGCAGGTGCGCCACCGCGGCACCTTCGGCGGGGCGCTGGCGCACGCCGACCCGGCCGGTGACCTGCCCGCGCCGGTGCTCGCGCTCGACGCCGACTTCGTCATCGCCGGCCAAGGCGGCAGCACCCGTACCGTCGCGGCGGCGGACTTCTTCGAGGACCTGTTCACCACCGCGCTCGGCGACGACGAGATCCTCACGGAGGTCCGGATCCCCCGGCACACCGGCTGGGGAGGCCATTACGAGAAGTTCACCCGGGTGGCCCAGCAGTGGTCGATCGTCGCGGTGGCGGCGGCGGTGCGCTCCGAGGGCGGCACGATCAGCGAGGCGCGGGTGGCGCTGACCAACATGGGGTCGACACCGATCCGGGCGTACGCGGTGGAACAAGCCCTGCAGGGGCAGCCAGCCGGCGCCGAGGCCGTGTCGGCGGCGTGCGCGGCAGCAGCCGACGGCACCAACCCGCCGACCGACAACAACGGCGACGCTGACTACCGGCGTCACCTCGCGGGGGTGCTCGCCCGCCGGGCGGTGCTCGCCGCCGCCGGCGCCTGAGTCCCGTCCTAGGAGCCCACCGTGGACCTCTCCCACCAGTTCCGGGTGCCCGCGTCGGTCGAGGAGACGTGGCGGGCGTTCAACGACCTGGAACGCGTGGCGCCCTGTTTCCCCGGCGCGACCTTGACGTCGGCGGAGGGTGACACCTTCTCGGGGACGGTCAAGGTCAAGCTGGGGCCGATCTCGATGCAGTACTCGGGCACCGGCACGTGGAAGCAGCGCGACGAGTCGGCCAAGCGTGCGGTGATCGAGGCCAGGGGCAAGGACAAGCGCGGCAACGGGACCGCTTCGGCGCACGTCACCGCCCAGCTGACGCCAGCGGGGAGCGGCACGTCGGTCTCGGTGGTCACCGAGCTCAACGTGACCGGCAAGCCGGCGCAGTTCGGGCGCGGTGTCATGCAGGACGTGAGTGACAAGCTGCTCGGTCAGTTCGTCGCCTGCCTCACCGAACAGCTGAGTGGGGCCGACGCCCGGCCCGCGACCGAGGACTCCTCGACCTCGGCCGGAGTCGACGCACCGGGCGAGCCGACCGGCACCCCGGCCAGCACCACGCTGCCCGCTGACCCGCCGGATGGTCCGGACGGTCTGGTCGGTGGTCAGCCGGCTGAACGTTCGGCACCCAACCCGGCCCCCGTCGCCGGCCGCTCCTCGGGGCAGTCCGCGCAACCGGCCGCCGAGGTGGAGCTCGACCTGGTCGGCACGGTGCTGCCGGTGCTGGCCCGCCGATACGCCGCGCCGGCCGCGGGTGTCCTGGTCGCACTGCTCGTGCTGCGGCGCCTCCGCCGCCACTGAGCGCCTCGCGGGGCGGCGGCCCGGACGTGGGGCGTTGAACGTCGCCGCAGCTCAGGTCAGGCGGCCGAGTGGGGCGACGACGATGCCGGATTCCTCGCACACCCAGTGCGGGTCGACGCCCAGCTCGGGCGCGACCTGCAGTGCGTGCTCGGTCAAGTGGTCGCACGCGGTGCACCGGGGCCATCGCCCGACGGCATCGAGCACCGCGTCCTGTACGTCCTGAGCGACCAGCCCCGACACGTACGCCGCGCCCTCCTGCCACTGCGACACCCACCAGCGCCGCTCGCTCAGCGACTCCTCCAGCATCGACACCACCGCCGGCTGGGCGAGCCCCCGCGCGGTGAGGTCGTGCAGCACCAGCGCCCGGGCGGCGAGCAGCGGGTCGTCGGGCAACGCGCCGTCGTACGGCGCGGCATCGTCCTCCAGGTGGGTCATCAGCACAGATTCTGACAGGGCGGGTGGATGATGCGGTGCGTGACCGGCCTGCTCGACGTCGTGGTGATGCACCCGGCCGACGCCACGGCCGCCCAAGAAGGTGGCGCCGACCGGCTGGAGGCCCGGGGGAGTCCGGATGACGGTGGACGCAGCGCCGAGCCCGCGATCGTGTCGGCGCTGGTGCGGGCCACCGACCTCCCGGTCCGAGTGGTGCTGCGGTTGTCCGACGGCTACAGCACGACCGGAGGCGAGCTGACCAGGCTCCTGGGGCTCGCGCACGACTACCTGGCCGTCGGCGCGGAAGGTGCCGTGCTCGGGTTCCTCGACGCCGACCTCGGGATCGACCTGCAGGTGGTCGACGCGCTGATGGCCGCGCTGGGCGGCGCGCCGTGGACGTTCTCACGGGCCATCGACTCCGTGCTGGACGCCGGCCACGCCTGGCAGCGGCTGATCGGGTTGCCGGGGCTCGACGCGGTCCACACCGCCGGGTCCGCCCTCGACCTCGACCACGGTCTCGACGACCTGTGCCGGCGAGCGGCCGCTGACCCACAGGTGGCAAGGCTGGTGCTGGCCGGGGGCGGCTTGCGGGCCGAGCACGTGCCGTGGCTGGTCCGGGCGGGCGTACGGCAGCTGCACCTGGCCGAGTCGGTACGACCGGGCGGCACCTTCGGCCGCTCGTACGTCGACGCCGCGCTCGTGCGCTCGTGGCGCCTGCTGCTCGACGACACCGTCGCCCAAGCTGACGCGTGAGCCTGCTGATCGACCCGCCCGCCTGGCCGGCGCGGGGACAGCTGTGGTCGCACCTGGTGAGCGACGCCTCGGCCGACGAGCTGCACGCGTTCGCGGCGAGCGCGGGGCTTCCGCCGCGGGGTTTCCACCTCGACCACTACGACGTCCCCGCACCTGCGTACGACCGGGTGGTCGCCGCGGGTGCGCGACCGGTGTCGAGCCGCGAGCTCGTCTCGACGCTGGTCCGCACGGGGCAGCGCCGGCGTACGTCAGACACCCTGCGTCCCCGCCGCCCCGGTGCCCGGCTACTGCGCCCACCGGCGCTGAGGCGCGGTGACTCGGTGGCCGTCGTGGCACCCTCCGGGCGGGTGCCAGCGCACCGGCTGGAGCGAGGGCTGGCGGTGCTGCGCTCGTGGGGACTCGTCGTCCGCCTTGGTGAGCACGTGCTCGGCGCCCACCCGCGGCTTCACCACCTGGCGGGTTCCGACGCCGATCGCGCGCACGACCTGGAGGAGGCGTGGACGCACCCCGACGTACGCGCCGTCATCGCCGCCCGCGGTGGTTCGGGTGCGCACCGGCTCCTCGACCGGCTCGACTGGGACCGCCTGGCCGCGGCGACGGCCCGGGTGCTGGTGGGTTTCTCCGACATCACCGCACTGCACGAGGCGTTCGCCTCCCGGCTCGGGGTGGTGGGGGTGCACGGGCCTACCGTCACGTCGCTCGGGGCCGCCGACGCGGAGTCCGCGCTGGCGCTACGGGCGTTGCTGATGGGCGCCGACCGGCCGGTCCTGGGTGGCACCACGCTGGTTCCTGGGGTGGCCGAGGGGGTGCTGGTCGGCGGCAACCTCGCGGTGCTCGCGGCGTCGGTGGGCGGCGCGTTGTCCCGCCCCGCTGCGGGCGGGATCGCGGTTCTCGAGGACGTCGCCGAGCCCGCCTTCCGGGTCGACCGGCTGCTCACGCAACTGGTCCGGTCCGGGTGGTTCGACGGCGTGCGGGGCGTCGCGCTCGGTGCCTTCTCCGAGTGCGACGACCCGGCCCAGGTGGACGCCGCGCTCGCGGAACGCCTCCGCCCCCTCGAGGTGCCGGTGTTGACGGGTCTACCGGTGGGCCACGTCGCGGCCAACCGGGCCCTGCCACTTGGCGTACGCGCCCGTCTCGACGCCGACGCGGGGACGCTGTCGGTGCTCGACCGTCCGCTGCGCTGACCGGGCAGCTCGCGTGCTCGTCAAGCCTGGAGGCGGCTGACCTCATGGGCGACGTTGAGCCGTGCCGGCCGCTCCCACCATTCGTGGGCCGGGTCGGTGCGGTACAGCCGCGGCCGGTCGAGCAGCTTGCGCAGGATGTCCGCTCGGGCCGGGGCAAACTCCGCGTCCGGCACCGCGGAGTGCTCTCGGCGGACCCCCTCGGCGTACGCCGCGTACCGATCGGGCGAGGCGCCCAGCACGGCCAGGTCGGCGTCGCAGAGGACCTGACCGTGCTGGTCACCGTCTGCGGGGTCGTGGCCCGCGGTCACGCGGACCAACCGCGCCACGCCGCCAGGGTCCGCGACCCGGCCGAGCAGCATCTGCTCGGCCAGCTGCGCCGAACGCTCCTCGTTGCCGTCGGCGCCCACGTCATAGACGGCGTCGTGGAACCACGCCGCCAGCCGGACCGTCGTTGGGTCGTCGACGAGCGCCGCGAGACCGTCGATCGTCTCGAGCACGTCGAGCAGGTGGCGGGTGTCGTGGTACACGCGGTGTGGCTCGCTCCAGCGGCGCAGCAGTTCCTCGCCGACGTCGTCCGCGCCGGGGAGCGTGGCGGCCCAGCGCCGCCGTAGCTCGTCGTCGAGGTCCACGGACCCATCGTCCCAGAGCACGCGACCGCGGCCGCTGGCGGGCTCAGCCGAGCAGGTCCGGCAGCGCGCCCGCGTGCAGGACCGTCAGCGACGTGACGGCGCGGGTGAGGCAGACGTACAACCGTCGCAGGCCCAGCAGCTCGCTGACCTCGCCGGCGACCACGTCCGCGGGCTCGACGAGGACGACCGAGTCGAACTCGAGGCCCTTGACCAGCGCGGCGGGCACCACCTGCACCCGCTCAGCGCCGGTGCCCGCCGACAGCAGCGCGTGCGGGATCCCGGCGTCGGTCAGCGCATCGGTGATGGCGGTCACCGACGCGTCGGCCACCACGACGCCGACCGAGCCGGGGTGCTCCAGGGCCCGCTCGACCGTCGACACGAGTGCCGCGACGGCGTCGTCGACCTGCTGCACCACCAGGTCGCCGCCCGTACGCCGCACCGACGTCGGCGGCCGGAGGTCCGGTGCGATCACCGGCAGCAGGCGGGTGGCCAGGTCGAGCACCTCACCGGGGACCCGGAACCCCACGGTCAGCTCCTCGACGTGCGCCCCCGGTTTGCCCAGGTGCGCCATCGTCTGTTCCCACGATGTCGCACCCCACGGCGTCGTCGCCTGCGCCAGGTCGCCGAGCACGGTCACCGATCCGGTCGCGCACCGGCGCCCGACTGCGCGCAGCATCATCGGCGAGAGGTCCTGTGCCTCGTCGATCACCACGTGGGCGGTGCTCGGGGTGCGTTCGAGCGTGTCGGCGGCTTCGTCGACGAGGACCGCGTCGGCGGCAGTCCAGACCGACGATCGCGGGGAGCGGGGGGGCTTCGCCCACAGCAACGCCGCTTGTTCTGCAGCCGACAGCACACCGTCAGCCGCCGCCGCCAGCACGTCCGGCGACGACAGCAGCGACCACACCACCCGGGCCGGGTCGGCCTTCGGCCACAGCTGGTCGACGTACGCCCGCACCGGTGCGCTGCGCGCCACCGCGTCCTGCACCCGGTCGTCGGGTGAGTCGCCGGAGTTCTCCATCTTCACCAACACCGCATGCGCGAGCCGCTGGGCGAGCATCACCCGGCCGGTGGTGTAGCGCACCCCGCGTTCGCGCAGCTCCGCGACGAGCTCGGCGGCCTCGTACGCGGGCACTCGCCAGCGGCGCGCTCCGCGCGGCACGACCAGCGCCTCGACCGGGTCCCGCAGCTGCGCCCACACGGCGCGGTGCACGACCTCCGCCATCCGGGCGTCGCCCTTCAGCCCACCGGTCACCGCGTCGTCGGCGGCGCGGACACCGACCTTGTCGGTGAGGCCGGCGATGCTGCGATGCGTCGCGTCGATCTCGCCGAGGGCGGGCAGCACGTCGGCGATGTAGCGCAGGAAGGAGTCGTTCGGCCCGACGACAAGCACGCCCTGGCGGCTGACCTGGTCGCGGTAGGTGTAGAGCAGGTACGCCGCTCGGTGCAGCCCGACGGCGGTCTTGCCGGTGCCCGGCGCACCCTGCACCGCGACCGACGTGGCGAGGTCCGCACGGACGATGTCGTCCTGGTCGGGCTGGATGGTCGCGACGATGTCGCGCATCGGGCCCACGCGGGGCCGCTCGATCTCGGTGCGCAGGATCGAGCTGTCGCGCGCCTGCCCCGCGCTCAGGTGCTCGTCCTCGTACGCGGTGAGGACGCCGGCGTCGAAGCCGAAGCGGCGGCGCAGCTCGACGCCGTCCGGGGCGACTGTCGAGGCCCGGTAGAACGCCCGGCTGATGCCGGCCCGCCAGTCGACGACCATCGGGTCACCGCGCTCGTCGGTGACGTGTCGGCGCCCGACGTAGAAGCGCTCGGTCGGTCCCGGCTCGTCGGCCCGGTCGATGCGACCGAAGAACAGCGGAACCTCGGGGTCGTCCTCGAGCGCGAGGACACGGTGCCAGAGCGCGGCCTTGAGGTACTCGGTCGAGACGCCGTCGCCGCCCTGTGCGGTGAGGCCGGCGGTACGGCGGCGCATCCGGTGCAGCTGCTCGCGGGATCGGGTCAGGTGCTCGCGCTCGCCGGCGAGCTCGGTATCTGGGGGGTGGTCCGGTGGCATGGCGGGGCCTCCGCTGGTCGGCGGGCGAGAGGGGGGCCGCCCGACTGTACGCGCGGCGGCGTGGCGTGTCACCGGGCAGCGCGCTCATCGGGGAACCGTGCGCCGGGCGACACGCACGTCGTCACCCGCACGCGGGTCGCCCACACCACGGTGAGGTACTAGGCGGGGAGCGCCTCCAGGATGGCGGTGCGGGGGACACCTTCCAGCGCGGGTGACTGCGCGGGCGGCTGGACCGCAATGAAGCAGCCCAGGCGGTGGAGGACCTGGCGGCCTGGCCGGGGGAGCGCTTCGGGCACCGGCTCCTGCTGGACCGGGCGTGGGAGCTGCGCGACGCCGTGCGCGGCTGGGACGCCATGTACGTGGCGCTCGCCGAGGCGTGGGTCACCGCGTCCCGGGAGCTGTCCTCGTGATCGAGCATGTCGAACCCGTGCTGGCCCGACGAGCTGCTCGCCTGACCTGCCACCGACGGCGTCACGGACCTGCGCATCGCTGCTGGCAGCATGACGTCGTGCGTGCCGCTGCTGACGTCTTGTCCGACTTCGACCTCGACCCGGCGGTGGTGCACCTCAACCACGGCGCCTACGGCGTCACGCCGCGGGTCGTCGACCGGGCGCAGCAACAGCTGCGGGAGCGCGCGGCGGGCAATCCGTACCGGTTCAACCGCATCGAGGTGGTCGAGCTGCTGGCCGCGGCGCGGGAGGCCGGGTGCGACTTTCTCGGGCTCGGCCCCGACGACGCCGCACTGGTGCGCAACGTGTCCGAGGGCGTCTCGACGGTGCTCGCCGCGCTGCAGCTGCAGACCGGCGACGAGGTGGTCGTGTGCGACCACGGGTACGGCGCGGTCCGCCTGGCGGTCCAGCACTGGTGCGACCGCGCCGGCGCCGTGCTCCGGGTGGCCCGCGTTCCGCTCGCCGCCTCCGACGACGAGGTCGTGCAGGCGTACGCGGCGCAGACGAGCGGGCACACCCGGCTGGCGATCGTCGACCAGATCACCTCGCCAACGGCCGCGGTGCTGCCGGTCGCCGCAGTCGCAGCCGCCCTCGGCGACGTGCCGGTGTTGGCCGACGCCGCCCACGTACCCGGCACCCTGCCCACCGACATCGCGGCCCTCGGAGCGGCGTTCTGGGTGGGCAACCTGCACAAGTGGGCGTTCACCCCGCGCGGCAGCGCGCTGCTGTGGGCGGCTCCGCCGTGGCGGGAGCGGCTGCATCCGCTGGTGCTGTCGTGGGGGTCCGGCTCGGGCTTCCCGGCGGCGTGGGACCAGCCGGGTACCGCCGACCACACCGGCTGGGGGGCCATCCCGGCCGGGCTGGACTACTGGCGCGACCTGGGCGCCTGGCGGCGTACCGCCCTGTCGGAGGCGCTCGTGATCGCCGGTCAGCACGAGGTGGCCGACCTGGTGGGCACCGAGCTCGGCGGGCTGCCGCCCACACCCGCGCCGACTATGCGGCTCGTGCGGCTGCCGGCGGGACTGCTCAGCGGCCCCGACGACGTCGAGCCGTTGTACGACCGGCTCAGCACCGAGCACCACGTCGAGTGCGCGCCGGTCTGGTTCGGGGGTGAGGGCTTCGTGCGGGTGGCCGGCCAGGCGTACAACTCGGTCGACGACTATCGCCGGCTCGGCTCGGCTCAGCGCTGCGCTCGCTTGCCCGTTGACCGGGGGGTGGGGCGGGGCGGGCGCGACGCACTCGGACGGGCACGACGACACGCACCCCCGAGCGCCCCTCACACGTCGGCGGCGTCGATGATCCGGTACGAGTACCCCTGTTCGGCCAGGAAGCGCTGCCGGTGCTGGGCGAAGTCGGCGTCGACGGTGTCGCGGGCGACGACGGCGTAGAACCGCGCCGTACGCCCGTCGGCCTTGGGTCGCAGCAGCCGGCCGAGCCGCTGCGCCTCCTCCTGCCGCGAGCCGAAGGCGCCGGACACCTGGATCGCCACCGCGGCCTCGGGCAGGTCGACCGAGAAGTTGGCCACCTTGCTGACCACCAGCAACGTGATCTCACCGGCCCGGAAGGCGCCGAACAGCCGCTGTCGCTCCCGGATGCCGGTGTCACCCTTGATCACCGGGGCCCCGAGCCGCTCGGCCAGCTCGTCGAGCTGGTCGATGTACTGCCCGATCACCAACGTCGGGTCGCCCCGGTGCCGCTCGACCAGGTCGGTGACGACGGCGGTCTTGGCCGGCGTCGAGGCGGCCAACCGGTAGCGGACCTCCTGCTCGGCGGTCGCGTACACCATGCGCTCGGCGTCGGTGAGCGTCACCCGCACTTCGACGCAGTCGGCGGGCGCGATCCAGCCCTGCGTCTCGATGTCCTTCCAGGGCGCGTCGTAGCGCTTGGGGCCGATCAGGCTGAACACGTCGCCCTCGCGGCCGTCCTCGCGGATGAGCGTCGCGGTGAGCCCGAGCCGGCGACGGGCCTGCAAGTCGGCGGTGAGCCGGAAGATCGGTGCCGGGAGCAAGTGCACCTCGTCGTAGACCACCAGCCCCCAGTCGCGGGCGTCGAACAGCTCGAGGTGCGCGTAGACACCCTTGCGACGCGTCGTCACCACCTGGTACGTCGCGATCGTCACCGGCCGGATCTGCTTGCGGGCACCCGAGTACTCGCCGATCTCGTCCTCGGTCAGCGTCGTGCGCCGCAACAGCTCGTCCTTCCACTGCCGGGCCGCCACCGTGTTGGTGACCAGGATCAGCGTGGTCGCGCTCGCCTGGGCCATCGCAGCCGCGCCGACGATCGTCTTGCCCGCCCCGCAGGGCAGCACGACGACCCCCGAGCCGCCGTGCCAGAACGACTCGACCGCCTCGAGCTGGTACGGCCGCATCGTCCAGTCGTCGGCGGCCAGGGCGATCGTGTGGTGCTCGCCGTCTACGTACCCGGCGAGGTCCTCGGCCGGCCAGCCAATCTTGAGCAGCATCTGCTTGAGGTGGCCGCGTTCGGAGGCGTGTACGGCGACGGTGTCCTCGTCGACCCGCTCGCCGAGCATCGGCGCGATCTTCTTCGACCGACGTACCTCCTCGAGCACCGCTCGGTCGGTGCTCACCAGCACCAAGGAGTGCACCGGGTGCTTCTCCAGCCGCAGCCGGCCGTAGCGGTCCATCGTCTCGGCCACGTCGACCAGCAGCGCATGCGGGACGGGGTAGCGGCTCCAGCGCAGCAGCGTGTCGACGACCTGCTCGGCGTCGTGGCCGGCCGCCCGGGCGTTCCACAAACCGAGCGGGGTCAGGCGGTACGTGTGCACGTGCTCGGGGGAGCGCTCGAGCTCGGCGAACGGCGCGATCTCACGCCGGCACTCGACGGCGTCGGGGGAGTCGACCTCCAGCAACAGCGTCTTGTCGGACTGGACGATCAGCGGGCCGTCGGTCACGCGGTGGCCCCTTGGCCCGCTCGGGGCTGTTCCTCGGCGCGCCGGCGCGCGCGGTGTGCGGCGACGTTGGCCCGAGACGAGCAGCGGTCCGAGCAGTAGCGCCGCGAGGAGTTCGGCGAGGTGTCGACGAAGACCTGCTCGCACCCCCCCGCACGGCACACGCCCAGCCGCAGCGCTCCGAGGTCGGTGACGAGCGTGGCCAGACCGAGCAACGACTCCGCGGTGAGCAACTGGGCGACGCTGGAGGCGCGGTTCGAGACGTGCAGGTGCCACGTCTGCGAGTCGTGGCCGGCGATGTGCGGCGTGATCGGGTGCTGGTCGAGCAGTTCGTTGAGCCGGTTGACGACGTCCTCCTGGACCTCGTGCGAGGAAGCCTCGAAGACCGCCCGCAGCGCGCGTTGCAGGCGGCGCAGCGCGCCGGCGTCGCGGTCAGTCACCTGGGGCACCAACCATGCGCGGTCGGCGAGGAAGGCGCGGACGGCGTCGGGGTCGGGGAGGTCGGCGTTGACGAGGTCCGCGGCACGCTCGGCGTACCGCACGAAGTCCATCCCGCGATCGTACGGTGCGCGCGGACGTGTGCGAGGTAACAGCCACACCGGGCATGAACTGTGGAACCACCCGGTTAGAATGTAAGAGACAGAAGATCCCACGTCCCTTACAGGGACACAGAGACAGGAGAAAGCCGATGCAGACCGCGCTGGAGTGGCAGGCACGTGAGCTCGGCGTGTCGCGACGGAGCGAGGCGGAGCAGTCGATGCTCGTCGCCACGGCCCGGCTCACGGCGCGTCGACACCGGTTGCAGCGTCGCCAGGAGCGCCTCGACGCCCGCCTGGCCGGCAACCCGATCAACGCTCGCTGAGTCACCGCAGGACATCCCGCGCCGGCCGCCCTTCCAGGGGCGGCCGGCGCGCTGCTGTCCGGGGCCGGCGCTGCGACCTACTAGCCTGCCGTCGGTGAGGGCAGGCGAGCTCGCTGAGCAGTACCCGCTGGTCGACCTCGACTCCGACGCGCTCGAGGCCGTACGCATCCTGGCGCGCGACCGGCTCCCGGGCCTGGTCGTCACCGAACGCGGCCGGCCGCACTCGGTGCTCGCCGGATCCCAGGTGGTGCGCTTCGTCGTACCCGACTACGTGCAGGCCGACCCTTCGTTGGCCCGGGTCGTCGACGAGTCCGCCGCGGACCGCATCGCCGCGACGCTGCGCGGCCGGACGGTGCGCGAGCTGCTGCCTGCCAAGCCCACCAGGCTGCCCAGCGTGGAGGTCGACGACACCGTGCTGGAGCTGGCCGCGCTGATGGCGCGCGAACGCACCCCCATCGTCGCCGTCGTACGTGCCGGGGAGATCGTGGGCGTGGTCACCGCCTCCCGCCTGCTCGAGCTCGTCACCGGCGTCGAATGAGCGCCTGGTTCGCCGTCACGGTTTTCGCCGGGGCGTACGTGCTGATCGCCACCGAGTGGGTTCACCGGGTCAAGGTCGCACTCGTCGGTGCGGGACTGATGGTCGCCGGCGGGGTGCTGGGCGCCGACGACGTCTTCTACGAACCCGAGACCGGTGTCGACTGGAACGTCATCTTCTTGCTGCTGGGCATGATGGTGATCGTCGGGGTCATCAAGCAGACCGGCGTCTTCGAGTACCTCGCGATCTGGGCCGCCAAGCGGGCCCGGGGGGACCCGTACCGCGTGCTGGTCCTGCTCTGCCTCATCACCGCCGTCGCGTCGGCCGGGCTGGACAACGTGACGACCGTGCTGCTGGTCGCGCCGGTCACCTTGCTGGTCTGCGACCGGATCGGTGTCGCGCCCGTGCCGTACCTCATCGCCGAGGCGCTCGCCTCGAACATCGGCGGGGCCGGGACGCTGATCGGCGACCCACCGAACCTCATCATCGCCAGCCGCGCGGGTCTCGGCTTCAACGACTTCCTGGTCAACCTCGGACCCATCGTTGTGGTGCTGCTGGTGGTGTTCGTGCTGGTGAGCCGGGTGCTGTTCCGCGACGCCTTCGTCGCCGACCCCGAGCGCGTCGACGCGGTGATGCAGCTGACCGAGCGCGAGGCCATCGCCGACGTCCGGCTGCTGGTGCGCAGCGCCGTGGTGCTGGTGCTCGTCCTGGCCGGGTTCGTGACCCAGGAGTTGACGGGCGTCGAACCGGCGCTGGTGGCGCTGCTGGGGGCTGGAGTCCTGGTGCTGGTGAGCGGCCTGGAGTCACGCACCTACCTGGCCGAGATCGAGTGGGAGACGCTGCTGTTCTTCGCCGGTCTCTTCGTGATGGTCGGAGCCCTGGTGGCCACCGGGGTCGTGGAGCAGGTGGCCACCTACCTGGCCGAGCTGGTCGCGGGCAACCTCGCGCTCGCGGTGATCGTGCTCCTGGTCGCCTCGGCCGTGCTGTCCGCGATCGTGGACAACATCCCGTACGTGGCGACGATGGCACCGGTGGTGGCGGCGGTGATGGCCGGCGACCCCGCGCTGCAGGGACAGGACGTGCTGTGGTGGGCGCTCGCACTGGGGGCCGACCTGGGCGGCAATGCGACCGCGATCGGTGCCAGCGCCAACGTCGTCGTCACCGGCATCGCGGCGCGCAGCGGGAACCCGATCTCGTTCTGGGAGTTCGCCAAGTACGGCTCGGTGGTGGCGGCGCTGACGATCGTGCTCTGCATCCCGTACCTCTACCTGCGCTACCTGTGAGCCGAACGCCTCAGGCCGGTCCGACCCGACTGACCCGGTGCAGGGCGAAGTTCTGGGTACGCCCGCTGCGGTGGTCGTGCGCGGTGAGCCAGCCGTCCGCGACCCGGACCGGGTCGACGATCCGATCGGTCAACGTGCCCGCCTGGTCGAGGTAGGCCAGCCACACGGACGCACCGGTCTGTGCGGCGTCGCGCAGGGCGGCAACGGCGTCCAGGGAACCGCTGCGCCGCAGCTCGCCGATGTCGTCGGGACGCGCTCGAGCCGCCCGGTCGCCGGCGCGTACCGCCGACACCGTGGCGGCTGCCTCCGCGGCGGAGAGCCGCGTCACGACCGGGCGGGGTGCCGGGGCCGCCGGAGCGCGGCGCGACCCGGCGTGGTCGTCACCCAGCCGGACGGCGCCGTCGAGGCCCTCGACCACCGGCGCCCGCGACGTCGCCCGCAGCCGGCCCAGCACCACGTCGGCAGGCGAACCGCTCACGGCGATCGTCGGGGCGAGCCGGCGCAGGCCGAGCCCGGCGAGGGCGCGGTCTGCCACCAGGGCGTCGAGTTCGCCGGGGTCCTCACTGCGCACGTACACCCCGGCGGCTCCTACCCGCAGGTGGCCGTGGCGCCGGGCGACGTCGTCGACGAGGTACGACAGCGGCTGGGGCACCGGCGTGCGGGAGTGCCGGGCGAGGAAGTCGTGCACCTGGGCGCCCGTCCAGCCGGCGTCCAGCGTGCGGCGCACCGAGTGGGCGGTGAACCGGTAGACGGTGGCACCGCCACGCGACTCCACGTCGGCCACCAGCGCCATCGCCTGGGCGAACTCGCGCTCGAGTGGTCCGGGCGCGACCGCGGTGAGGTCGGCCTGCAGCAGCACCGCGTCCACCGGCGTCGGCAGCAGCGGTCGCAGGGTGGCGGCTGCGCCCTCCACGTTCCCGGCGACCATCGCCCGGCCCGCGGCAGCCATCGCACTGCCGGCGGTGACCCCCAGCCACCCCGCTTCGGCCAGCGTGCGGTGGACGGTGACGTCGCGCAACGGCGCGGCCCGCCGAGGGCTGCGCCAGGCCACCTGGGCGAGGACGTCGTCGGCTCCCACCGCGGCGGGCTCGTGCTCGGCGAGCACCTGCAGAACGGCCCGGCGTACGTCGCGCACGCTCGCGCGGTGCAGGTCCGGTGAGAGCGGGTTGACCGGTCGGTCCCGGTCGTCGCGGGTGCCGACGAGCGCGGTCGCCCGGTCGCTGCCCAGCCACTGCGCCACCAGGGTGGTCCACCGCAGCTCGACGTCGCCGGCTAGCCAGCCGTCGCACGCCCGGGTGGGCAACCAGACCTCGTCGAGCGTGTCGTCCTCGGCGCGGGCGGCGAGACCGGCGACGTGTGCGAGCTCGGCCCAGAAACCGGCCTGTGTGTCGTCCACCTCCAACGCGGCGGCTGCCAGCCGCAGGTCCCGCACCCCCAGGCCACCGCCGCGCAGCACCGCCGGGGGGCGCTCGCTCCACAGGTCGAGCAGGTGCTCGACGCGGCGCACCGCCTCGTACGCGGCTCCGGCGGCGGTGCGCTCGACCACCGACGGGTCACGCTGGGCCGGCTGGATCTGCGGCGGTCGGTCGGACCTGCCCGCGGTGAGGCGGCCATGGCGCAGGTGTAGTGCCACCTCACGGGGCAGCACCACCGTGCGGGCGTCGACGGCGACGAGCAACCCGAGCGCGAGCAGGTGCTCGACCGCCCCGCGTGCGTCGACTCGGGCGAGGTCGGGTCGCACGCCACCCAGCCGCCCGGTCGGCGGCCCCCACGAGAGCCGGGTCAGCACGTCGGTGGTGCCGGCGTCGGCCTCCTGCGCCACGCGCACCAGGTCGCCCAGGCGTCCGGCCACGAGGCTGGCGACCTCGTCGGGCAGGGCGTGGGCAGTTGCCTCGGTCGGTGCCGTTGCGCCGACGGCGGCGGCCACGTCGTCGGCCAGGCTGCGCAGTCGTTCCCCGGACAGGGCGCGCAGCGCGGTCCCGAGGGGCGGTCCGAGCCCGGCGGGGTGGGGACCCAGGACCTCGCCGACCGCGCGCACCACCTGCAGGTCGGCGTCGGTGCCCCACACCAACGCGAGGGAACGCAGGTGAGCGAGAGCGGCGGTGACGGCGCGGGCTGGGGCGTTCACCAGCCGGCGTACCTCGGTCGCCGGGACGGGGGCATCGAGCACCAGCAGCGCCGCGCAGACGCCGAGGTGGAAGGCGTCGAGGTGTTCGAGCGCCACGGTGACCGACAGCCGGGTCGCGGCACGCGAGGCCACCTGGGTGCTGTCGGCCGGCAGGGGGCGGGCCAGGTCCGGCCGGGCCGCCAGCAGCGCCGCGAGCGCCTCGTCGTCCCAGGCGCGCAGTAAGTCGGCCAGGGTCCGCGGAGCACGGACGGCTCCGCTGGTGGTCGGCGCGGCGGACGTGGACATCTGCTCCACGGTAGTCGGCTCCTGGTGGGGCATTACCCCGGCGATCCGGCAGAGTTGTCAGCGTCTGCGGTTGCTATAGCGACGTCAGCGGCTGACAACTCCGTACGTCGGGTGGATCAGCCGGAGTCGGGCAGCGTGACCGCGAGATGTGGCAGGAGTGCGTGGACGAGCGGCCCGATCCCGAGCGCGTAGAGGACGGTGACGACCCCGAGGGTGCCGCCGAGGAACCAGCCGATGGCGACGACCACGGCCTCGATGGTGGTGCGCACCAGTCGCACGGACCCACCAGTGCGACGTACGAGACCCGTCATCAGCCCGTCGCGCGGCCCGGGACCGAGGTGCACGCCGATGTAGGCAGCGGTGGCGACGCCGTTGAGCCCGATGCCCGCGGCCGCCAGAGCGAGTTGCGCGGGCAGCAGGGACGGAGCGGGCAGTGCGGCGAGTGCGACGTTGACCGCGAACCCGATGACGAGGACGTTGCTCACCGTGCCCAGCCCCGGCCGCTCGCGCAGCGGTATCCAGCCCAGCAGGACGATCACGCCGACGAGGATCGTGACCGCGCCGAGCGACCAGCCGAGCTGCCGGGCCAAGCCCTGGTGCAGCACGTCCCACGGCATCACGCCCAGGGAGGAGCGCACCATCAGCGCCATCGACACCCCGTACAGCACGAGACCCGCGTACAGCTGGGCGAGTCGGCGTGGCAGACGACGGCTGTGGGGGGACGAAAGCACCCGGCCATGATCCAGGATGATCCAGGTCGACGTGACGGCTCCCGCACCGGCGTCGCTGGTCGAGACCGTCGCTACGCTCGTCCGGGGCTTGAGGAATCTCGTCGCTACCGATCCGATGAGGCGGCCATTCCAGGGTGGGAAGGGCAATGCCGTGACCGAACCCTTTACCTCGGGCGCGGAGCTGTCCGCCGCGTTCTACGCCGAGGTCGTACGCCCGCTACTGGACCGACGACCGCACAGCGCGGCGCTGCTCGGCTGGGGCTCTGACGTGCTCGGGTACGACACCGCGCGCCTCGCCGGTCTGTACGAGATCGGAGCAACCGGAGCGGTCTCGTAGCGACGACTCAGAAGACCTCGATGCGGACCAGGTGCCCGGCAGCCCTGGCCAGCCGGAGGTCTCGGGTGAGCAGCGGGCAGTCGAGGGCTTCAGCCAACGCCGTCCGTGCCCCGCAGTACGCGGCTCAGCGTGCCGGACACCCTCACACCCCAGCCTGTGCCGGCCATGGCACCACGGCCTGCCATGCTTTGAACGAGGCGACGAGGGGAGGAGTGCCATGGCGGTGATCGAGGCCCGAGGGCTGTCCAAGAGCTACGGCGGCAAGCCGGCGGTGGTCGACCTGTCGTTCACCGTCCAGCCGGGCAGCGTGACCGGGTTCCTCGGACCCAACGGCTCGGGCAAGTCCACGACGATGCGGCTCATGCTGGGGCTGGACAAGGGCGCGGGTACCACCACATTCGACGGCGCCCCGTACACCGCGCTGTCCCAGCCCGCCCGGCAGGTCGGCTCGCTGCTGGAGGCGCAGCCGTTCCACCCGACCCGCTCGGCGCGCAACCACCTCCGCATGCTCGCCGCCCCCGACCGCATCCCCGACGCCCGGGTCGATCAGGTGCTGGAGCTGGTCGGCCTGAGCTCCGTCGCGCGGGGCAAGCCCAAGAAGTTCAGCCTAGGCATGGGGCAGCGCTTGGGGATCGCCGCTGCCCTGCTCGGTGACCCGCACACGCTGGTCCTCGACGAGCCGTCCAACGGGCTCGACCCGCAGGGGATCCAGTGGATGCGCCAGCTGCTGCGCGCCCAGGCCGAGCAGGGTCGGTCGGTGTTCGTCTCCAGCCACCTGCTCAGCGAGATGGCCCTGCTGGCCGACCAGCTGGTGGTCGTCGGGCGGGGTCACCTGGTGGCCACCGGCCCGATGGCCGACTTCGTCGACGCCAACGCCCGCACACATGTGCTGGTACGCAGTCCCGACATGGCAGTGCTCGCACCGGCCCTCGAGGGGCGGGGGGCAACCCTGGAGCAGGATTCCGACGCGTGGACGGTGGTCGGCCTCACCCAAGACGTCGTCGGCGACGTCGCCCATGACCGTGGCGTACGGCTGCACGAGCTGACGACCCGGCGAGCGACGCTGGAGGAGGCGTTCCTCGACGTCACCGGCCTCTCCCAGGAGTTCGTCGGCGCAGCCGCCCCCACGGGCGCAGCCGCCCCCACTGGCTATCCCGCCCACACCGACGCACCCGCCCACACCGACGCACCCGCGGCGCCGGCCGCGTGGACCGGTGCCCCTCAGGAGCCGACCCGATGATCGCCGCCCTGCGCTACGAGTGGGTCCGCATCCGTACCCTGCGCTCGACCTGGTGGATCCTCGGCCTGTCGGTGCTCGTGCCGACGGGGCTGGCCGCGCTGCTGGCCGCGAATCTTCAGGCCGCCGACTTCTCCGGCTACCGCGACGTCGTCACCGCCGCCGTGCTGACCCAGGGCGCGGTGCTGGGTTTCCCGCTGCTGGTCTCCTACCTGACCGCGCTGATCGGCGTCTTCGCCTTCGGCCACGAGTACCGCCACGGCATGATCCGCGCCACGCTGACCTCCGTACCCCGTCGGCCTGCGGTGCTGGTGGCCAAGGTGATGGTGACCGCGGTGGCCGTGGCCCTCGGGGCGCTGGGGTCCAGCCTGGCTGCGTTGCTCGTCGGGGCCGCGCTCAGCGGCGGGCTGGTGGACATGGGCGCCACCGTCACCTGGCAGGTGATCGGGGGCATCGTCGGCTACTGCACGATGTTTGCCCTGACCGGGCTCGCGCTGGCCGCCATCTTCCGCAACCAGATCGCCGCGTTGGTGACCGTGCTGCTCGCCCCATCGGTGCTCGAGCAGGTGCTCAGCGCAGTACTGACGATCCCCGAGTCGCTCAACTCCGTGGAGTTCCTCACTCGCTACCTTCCCTTCGACGCCGGCACCCAGCTGTACAAGCCTGCCGACGTCTTCAACGTCGGCGACTTCTTCGGTCCAAAGCCCCTCGAGCCGTTGTCCGGCGGCCTGGTGATGCTGATCTTCACGATCCTCCTGCTGGCGGTGACGTTCGTGCTGTTCGCCGAACGCGATGCCTGACCCGGGGCGGCTGCGCAGGGCGCTCGGGCGGGTCGGCCTGCCGCGGGTTCGTCGCGACGGTTCGCGTCGTCTCCGCCTCTCGTACGCACCACGGGCCGACGGACTGGCCGACCCCGGCGAGGTGGTGTGGGCCTGGGTGCCGTACGAGGAGGGCGACGGTCGGGGCAAGGACCGGCCGGTGCTCGTCGTCGGCTGCGACGGCGACCGGCTCCTCGCCCTGCCGCTGACGAGCAAGGACCACGACCGCGACGCTGCCCAGGAGGCAGGTGCTGGCCGGCACTGGATGGATGTGGGAGCCGGGGACTGGGACCGCGGCCGTCGCCCCAGCGAGGTGCGGCTCGACCGGCTGCTGCGGCTCGACCCGACGGCGGTGCGACGCGAGGGCGCAGCCCTGGACCGGGCCCGCTTCGATGCCGTGGTGGCCGCCATGCAGGCGTACCAACAGCGGCGGTGAAATCTACGAGCCGACGTGCTCGAGCACCAGCACCTGTAGCTCGCCCATGCTGAAGCCGAGCAGCGCGCCCACCGCGATCAGCTTCCACTCGTCGGCCTGGAACGCCGGCCGGATCAGCTGCAGGAAGTCCTCGTCGGGGAGACCGTGCATGCGGTGGATGAGCGTGTTCTTGATGTCGAGCGCCTCCGCGGCGTAGTCCTCGACGTGTGCCAGCGTCTCCGGCAGCCGAGCCATCACCCGTTCGGCGGTGGCCCGCTTCATCACCTGGTAGCGGGTGCTGCCCACGGCCAGGACGACCAGCGGACGGGCCAACCCGCTCTGGTCGTCGATGACCCGCTGGACGTGCCGCTGCACCATCGCGAACACGCGGTCGCTCAACGGTCCGGTCAGCAGCGTCTCGAACAGGTGGTGCGGAGTGATGAGCTCGCGGGCGATCAGGTCGGCGTACGCCTCGGCCACCTCGTCGCGCCGCCGGAGGAACAGCCCCTGCCAGGTCCACCAGCCGAACCGACGCGGGTGCACCGGGTTGAAGATCATCTTCAGCGCCAACCAGTCGGTGACCCAGCCGGTGAACAGGCCGAAGATCGGCAAGATGATCGGGTTGCGCCAGATCGCCCACGAGACGGCCTGCACCACGCCGATGACGAATCCGAAGTAGATCCCCGACCGGGTGATGAACGCGAACTCCTCCGAACCGGCCTCCCGGAAGATGCGGTTGAGCAGGTCCTTGTCGGCCACCAACCGGGTCACGATCATCGACTTCAGGTCGAGGATCTGCTCGACGTCTCGGCGGATGTCGTGGAGCAGCTCGGCGATGACCTCGGGCGCCTCGGCCTGGACGCGTCGCACCAGGAGGCCGCGTGCGACCTGCGGCATCGACTCCCACAGGCCAGGTGAGAAGTCGGCCATCACCTCACGGGTGATCTCAGCGACGGTGGCCTGCAAGGGCGTACGCAGCTCGGCAGCCAGACGTTCGGGGTCGAGCCGGGTGATGACCTCTGCCGGACTGACCAGCCGGTCGGTGATGAGGTCGGTGGCGATCGAGGCCATCCGAGCCGAGCGGTGCGGCACGATGCCCTGCCAGGAGATCAGTCCCCACCGGCGCCGTTCGACCGGCCAGAACATCATCTTGATCGCCAGCACCTTGGTGACGTAGCCGATCAGTGCCATGAAGCACGGCATCGCGACGAACACCCACCAGTCGGAGGGCAGCCGCACGGCTCAGCGTCCCAGCTCGCCGACCGGAAGCTCCTGCTGGCACGCCCGCCACAGCTCCTGGCCGAGCGGGCTGATGGTGAGGGTGCGCCGCTGCACCCGCGTCGAGGGGTTGGACCGCTGCGCGGCCAGCACGACGGCCTCGGTGAGGAGCATCTCGTACGCGTCGGACAGCGAGCCCCGCTCGGCGCCGGTGGTCACCAGACCCAGCAGCCGCAGGTGGCCGACGTAGGCAGTGACGTGCTCGGGGAGTGCGACTCCGGCGGAACGCCCGACAGTGGTGGCGTTCTCCAGCAGCGTCGGGCCGGTGCCGCCCATGGTGCCGCGGCTGGCGACGTGCACGAGGGGGTACGCGGTGCCGTCGGACAGCGCCGCGAGGATGCGTGCCTCGTCGGGCACGAGCTGCTCGAGCAGCAGCAAGTGCAGCCGCGCCCGAGCCTGCTCGGCGGTTTGGGTCACCGACTCCGCCAGCAGCTCGCTGAGCAGGTCGGCAGGCGTACGCGGGTCATGGCCGGTGAGGTCGGGGTCGTGATGCACCCGGTCGACGGCCACCACCACGGTGCCGGCGGCGGGGGTCGCCTCGTCCATGCGCCGACGCACCTGGCTCCACACGACCCGCTCGACCCGGCCCAGCTCACGCTCGGTCGCATCGATGGAGGCGTCGATCGAGGAGCCGACAAGCGGCACCTGCCGGACCGCCCGCCGGCCGAGCCCGCGCAGACCGTTCGACCGAGGCGGCGGCATGGGCAGGGCGTGACGCGCAGGACGCTCTCGCGGGTCGTGGCTCGGCACGGGCGAAAGACTACGGGCATCCGCTCTCGGGGCGGATGGGATGATGAACGGACTCCGCACGACCCACCCCCCGAGACGAAGAGCGTCTGTGCCCAAGCCTGTCCCCGCACCCACCCCGGGTGCGACCGACCCCTCGATCCTGCGCAACTTCTGCATCATCGCTCACATCGACCACGGCAAGTCCACGTTGGCCGACCGGATGCTGCAGCACACCGGCGTCGTCGACGGGCGCGCGATGCGGGCGCAGTACCTCGACCGCATGGACATCGAGCGCGAGCGCGGCATCACGATCAAGAGCCAGGCCGTCCGGCTGCCGTTCACCCGCAACACCGGCGAGACCTACGTACTGAACCTGATCGACACCCCGGGCCACGTCGACTTCACCTACGAGGTGACCCGCAGCCTCGAGGCGTGTGAGGGCGCGGTGCTGCTGGTCGACGCGGCGCAGGGCATCGAGGCGCAGACCCTCGCCAACCTGTATCTCGCGATCAGCGGCGACATCCACGTCATCCCGGTGCTCAACAAGATCGACCTGCCGAGCGCGCAACCGGAGAAGTACGCCGCCGAGCTCGCCCACGTCATCGGCTGCGACGCCGACGACGTGCTCAGGGTGTCGGCCAAGACCGGGGAGGGCGTCGAGACCCTCCTGGACGCGATCGTCGACCAGATCCCGGCACCGGTCGGGACCAGAGACGGCCCGCCCCGCGCGCTGATCTTCGACTCAGTGTACGACACCTATCGCGGGGTCGTGACGTACGTGCGCGTCGTCGACGGCGAGCTGAACCACCGCGACCGGATCAAGATGATGTCCACCGGCGCCGTGCACGAGATGCTCGAGGTCGGGGTCATCTCCCCCGAGCCGGTCAAGACCGCGAGCCTGTCGGTGGGCGAGGTCGGCTACGTCATCACCGGGGTGAAGGACGTGCGGCAGTCCCGTGTGGGCGACACGGTCACCTCCCAGGCGCGGCCCGCCGCCCAGCCGCTCGGCGGCTACCGCCACCCCAACCCGATGGTCTTCGCCGGTCTGTACCCCATCGACGGGGACGACTACCCGGCGCTGCGCGACGCGCTCGACAAGCTGCAGCTCAACGACGCCGCCCTCGCGTACGAGCCGGAGACCTCGGGCGCGCTCGGCTTCGGGTTCCGGTGCGGCTTCCTCGGCCTGCTGCACATGGAGATCGTGCGGGAGCGGCTCGAGCGCGAGTCCGGCATCGACCTCATCTCCACCGCCCCCAACGTGGTCTACCGCGTGGTCATGGAGGACGGCAGCGAGCACACGGTGACCAACCCGAGCGACTACCCCGAGGGCAAGATCGCGCAGGTGCTCGAGCCGGTGGTCCGCGCGACGGTGCTGTCACCTCGCGACTACATCGGGCCGGTGATGGAGCTGTGCCAGACCCGGCGCGGTGCCCTGCTGGGCATGGAGTACCTGTCGGCCGACCGGGTCGAGATGCGTTACACGCTGCCGCTGGGCGAGATCGTCTTCGACTTCTTCGACCAGCTGAAGTCGCGAACCAGGGGGTACGCGTCGCTGGACTACGAGCCGACCGGCGAGCAGGCCGCCGACCTGGTCAAGGTCGACATCTTGCTGCACGGCGACCCCGTCGACGCCTTCTCCGCGATCGTGCACCGCGGCGCTGCGTACTCCTATGGCGTCGCGATGGCCGGCAAGCTCAAGGAGCTGATCCCGCGCCAGCAGTTCGAGGTGCCGATCCAGGCCGCGATCGGGGCCCGGGTGATCGCACGGGAGACCATCCGGGCCATCCGCAAGGACGTGCTCGCCAAGTGCTACGGCGGTGACATCACCCGCAAGCGCAAGCTGCTGGAGAAGCAGAAGGTCGGCAAGAAGCGGATGAAGATGGTCGGCCGGGTCGAGGTGCCGCCGGAGGCGTTCGTCGCCGCGCTCTCCACCGGCGACACCCGCCCGGGCCGCACGTGACCGAAGCGGCGCTCCGGCGGGCGGGCCGCAGGCACTAGATTTTCTCCCACCTTCGCCCCTTCGTCCGCCGCAGAGAGGACCCGCAGATGGCCACGACGGTGCCGACGCCGGACGCCGCCACGACCGTGGAGCAGCGCGCGGCCACGGTCGCGGCGATGTTCGTCGACCGGGTACGAGCGTCCGGCCCCCGCGAGGCGTACCGCTTCCCGGTCGGGGACCAGTGGGAGTCGCGCACCTGGGCCGAGGTCGGCGAGCAGGTCGACCGGGTGGCGGCCGGGCTCGTCGCCCTGGGGGTGCAGCGGGGGGAGCGGGTCGCGATCGCGTCCGGCACCAGGTACGAGTGGATCGTCGCCGACCTGGGCACGATGTGCGCCGGCGCCGCGACGACGACGGTGTACCCCTCGACGATGGCCGAGGACGTCGCGTTCACCCTCGCCGACTCCCACAGCCGGGTCGTCTTCGCCGAGGACGAGGGGCAGCTGGCCAAGCTGCGTGAGCACCGGAGCGAGCTGTCCGGGGTCGACAGGGTGGTGCTGTTCGACGGCTCGCCCCAGGACGCCGCCGACGACGGCTGGGTGCTGACGCTGCGCGAGCTCGAGCGGCTCGGCGTGGACCACCTCCGCGCGCACCCCGACGCGGTGAGCGATCGGATCGGCGCGCTCGACGGCGACGACCTCGCCACATTGATCTACACCTCGGGCACCACCGGCCACCCCAAGGGCGTCCGCCTGAGCCACTCCGGCTGGACGTACGAGGGCGCCGCGGTCGCCGCGATGGGCATCCTCGACATCGACGACCTGCAGTACCTCTGGCTGCCGATGGCGCACTCCTTCGGCAAGGTGCTGCTCACGACCCAGCTCGCCATCGGCCTGCCGACCGCGGTCGACGGGCGGGTCGACAAGATCGTGGAGAACCTGGCCGTGGTGCGGCCGACCTGGATGGGTGCCGCGCCGCGCATCTTCGAGAAGGCGTACGGACGGGTCGTGAGCGTGGCGCACGCCGAGGGCGCCGCCAAGGCCAGGATCTTCGACTGGGCCTGCGGCGTCGGTGCGAAGGTCTCTCAGATCCGACGCGAGGGCGGCCGGGTCCCGCCGCACCTGGCCGCGCAGCACCGGGTGGCTGACCGGCTGGTCTTCGCGAAGGTGCGCGACCGCTTCGGCGGTCGGATGAAGTTCTTCATCTCCGGCTCGGCGGCGCTGAGCACAGACGTCGCGGAGTGGTTCCACGCGGCCGGCATCCTCATCCTCGAGGGCTACGGGCTCACCGAGACCTCCGCCGGCTCGATCGTCAACCGTCCCGACCGGTTCCGGCTCGGGACGGTCGGCATCCCGTTCGAGGGCACGCAGGCCAAGGTCGCGGCCGACGGTGAGCTGCTGCTTCGTGGCCCGGGCGTGATGCAGGGTTACCACCACCTGGACCAGGAGTCCGCCGAGGTGCTCGTCGGTGACGGCTGGATCGCCACCGGTGACATCGGCGAGATCGATGCAGACGGGTTCGTCCGGATCACCGACCGCAAGAAGGACCTGTTCAAGACCTCCGGCGGCAAGTACGTGGCTCCGTCCAGCGTCGAGAGCCGGTTCAAGGCACTGTGCCCGCTGGCCAGCCAGATGGTGGTGCACGGCGACGGTCGCAACTTCTGCAGCGCGCTCATCGCCCTCGACCCCGACGCCGTCGACGCGTGGGCCTCATCGCACGGCATGGAGGGTTCCTCCTACGCCGATGTCGTCACCTCCGAGCCCATGCAGGCGGAGGTCGACGGCTACGTGGGTCAGCTCAACGCCAAGCTCAACCGGTGGGAGCAGATCAAGAAGTTCGTGGTGCTGGAGCACGACCTGTCGGTCGAGTCCGGCGAGCTCACCCCGTCGATGAAGGTCAAGCGCCGCGTGGTGGAAGACAACTATCGCGAGCAGCTCGACTCGCTGTACGCCTGAGTTCCGGCGGGCGCCGCTGGTGGTGCTGACCCGGTCGGCACACTGGGGGAGTGAGCCCTGCCCTGCCCGCCGGTGAGCCAGCGCCGGCCGACGGTGCGCTTCCCATCAGTGCGCTCGACGGGCTGGGCGCCCGGCCGTTCGGGGTCTACGTGCACGTGCCGTACTGCCGCGTACGGTGCGGCTACTGCGACTTCAACACCTACACCGCCGCCGAGTTGGGCGGTGGTGCCTCCCGCGCGTCGTACGGGACGGCGGTGCGGGCCGAGCTTGAGCTGGCCCGCCGAGTGCTGGGCGAGCCGGTGCCGGTGCGCACGCTGTTCGTCGGCGGGGGCACGCCGACGGTGCTGGTCGCCGACGACCTCGTCGGGATCGTGCGTGACGTCGACCGGGTGCTCGGGCTCGCGCCCGGCGCCGAGGTCACCACCGAGACCAACCCCGACTCGGTCGACCTCGACTACCTGTGCTGCCTGCGCGACGGCGGGATCAACCGCATCTCGTTCGGCATGCAGTCGGCGGTGCCGCGGGTACTCGCCCTGTTGGACCGCACCCACGACCCCGAGCGGGTGCCGCAGGTGGTCGCGTGGGCCCGCGAGGCCGGCTTCGAGCAGGTCAGCGTCGACCTCATCTATGGCACGCCGGGTGAGACCCCGGCGGACTGGGACACCTCACTGTGCGCGGCACTGGCGCTGGAACCCGACCACGTGAGCGCCTACGCGCTGGTGGTGGAGGAGGGCACCGCGATGGCCCGCCGGGTGGGCCGCGGCGAGCTGGCGCCGACCGATCCCGACGACCAGGCCGACCGCTACGTCGCCGCGGAGGAGGCGCTGAGTGCAGCCGGCTTGGCGTGGTACGAGATCTCGAACTGGGCCCGGCCACCAGCCGCCCGGTGTGCGCACAACGAGTCGTACTGGACCGGGGGCAACTGGTGGGGGGTCGGACCGGGTGCGCACTCCCACGTCGGCGGCGTGCGTTGGTGGAACGTCAAGCACCCCGCGGCGTACGAGCGCCGGCTCGCCGACGGCCTCAGCCCGGCGCAGGCGCGCGAGGTGCTCGACCCGGAGACCCGGGCGCTGGAGCGGGTGCTGCTGGAGGTGCGGTTGGTCGACGGCCTGCCGCTCGAGGCGGTGGCCGCTGCCGGCCGTGCTGCCGTGCCGGACCTGGAGGCCGACGGGCTGGTGCGGGTGACCGGGCAGCAGCGGTTGGTCCTCACCCTGCGCGGGCGACTGCTCGCCGATGCCGTCGTACGCGCCCTCGTGGACTGATCGCGCCGCCCCTGCCCCCGAGTTGTCAGCGGCTCACGTTGCTGTAGCAGCGCGTCCTGCTGACAACTCTGGGGGTGCCTCAGCTGACGAAGCGGATCGTCGCCGGGTAGCGGTAGTCCTCGCCGTTCGAGGCGCGGACGGCACCCAGGATCACCACCACGAGGTAGAAGATCGCGTACAGCGGCAGCAGCACCAAGCCGACGAGCACGAGGATGAGCAGGGCGAACACCATGGTGTAGACGAGTGCGTTGAGCTGGAAGTTCAGCGACTCGACCGCATGCCGGCGCACGAACGCCGAGTCGTTGCCCTTGACCAGCAGCACGATCAACGGAGCGATCAGGCCGAGCGCGACGTACGCGGCCAGGAAGCTGCCGAGGTGCGCGGCCATCGCCCAGTTGCGCTCGTCCTCCGGGGACATGCGGCTCGCGGGTGGGTACGGCTCGTGGCCCGCCGGCTGCTGGGCGGGGTCCTGCTGCCACTGCGGTGACTGCGTCATCAGGTCGCTCCTACCGGGTCGGGGAGTCCAGTGTGCCCGCTCCACCTGGCGCGGTCACGAAGTCGATGAGCTCCTCGACCCGGCCGAGCAGCACGGGTTCCAGGTCGGCGTACGAATCCACCGTGGCGAGGATGCGCTGCCAGGCCCGCGCGAGGTCGGCCCGGGTCCGGTGCGGCCAGCCCAGGTGCTGGCAGACGCCGTGCTTCCACTCGATGCTGCGCGGCACGCTGGGCCAGCGCTCCAGGCCGAGCCGGTGCGGCTTCACCGCCTGCCACACGTCGACGTAGGGGTGACCCACGACCAGCACGTGCCGGCCCAGCGGGCTGCGGGCGACGCTGGCAGCGATGCGGCTCTCCTTGCTGCCGGGTACGAGGTGGTCGACCAGCACGCCGACCCGCCGGCCGGGTGCCGGGCCGAACGCGGCCAGTGCCGCCGAGAGGTCGTCGACGCCGTCGAGGTGCTCGACCACCACGCCCTCGACCCGCAGGTCGTCGCCCCACACCCGCTCGACCAGTTCGGCGTCGTGGCGGCCTTCGACGTAGATCCGGCTGGCCCGGGCCAACCGCGCGTTGCCGCGTACGGGGAGCGAGCCCGACGCCGTCCGGGTCGGCTGCGGGGGACCTGACCGCACCGGTGCGTGCAGGATGACCGGCCGCCCCTCCAGCAGGAACCCCGGGCCGAGCGGGAACGTGCGCCGCCGCCCGCGACGGTCCTCCAGCTCGAGGGTGTGCAGGTCGCGGTCGACCCGGACGATCGCGCCGCAGAAGTCGGTGGTGACCTCCTCGACCACCAGGTCCCGGGTGGCCGGGTGCGGCTGGGCGCGACCACGCCGCGGGGCAGCCCAGTCGCCGGCGAGCACGTCGGAGCCGTAGCGGTCGGAGGGCACCCGCCCGACGCTACGACGGCGCCTCCGTACCGCCGCCCCAACGCGCCGCGTGGTCCTGTCGCCCCTTGGTCGCCGAGCAGGGCCGGGAGAGGATTGCGGCATGGACGATCAGGGCGGCGGGTGTGGCACGGCTGGCCACCAGCTGACCCCCGGCACCCGCCGGTGCCAGGAGTGCGGCAAGGATCTGGTGGGGCGGATCGATGGCCGTCGGCTCCCCTCGGCGAGTCACCGCAGCGACGTGTCGAACGGCTCCGGCCAGGACAGCCGCTCCCGGGTGAGGGTGCGGGCGGCCATCCTCGGCGTGGTGGTGCTGGTCGCGGTGTGGGCGCTCCGGGGGTACGCAGGCGGTCGGGACTGGCCGCAGGCGTGTGGGGTCGAGGGGCACATCGAGTGGTGTGCCGAGCCGTCAGCCGCGATGACCGAGCCGGACATGGTCTCGCTCGTCCGCGACTATTGCCCGAAGCTGGCAAACGTCCCGCTGCGAGACGTGGTCCCCCAGCCGCTCAGCCAGCTGAACCTGGCCGGCGAACAGGTCCTCGCCAAGACATCCGGCAGCGACAGCTCGGGCACGGAGGAGGCGCTGCTGGGCCGGCCGAGCCAGGTCGCCTGGGTCACCCGGTGGGTCGGGGGCGAGCCCGACGGGCGGGTCGAGGTCAGGTGTTTCGCTGAGACCGGGCGCCCCGCCGGCCTGCGGCTGGAGGCCGACCAGTTCCGATCCACGGTGGCGGCCGCCAGCGCAGCGGACGCGCGGAACATCGATTTCACCGAGGTGGCCCGCCAGTCACTTCCGGCTGTGCCCGCCCCGGGGCTGGGCCGCCCGTCGTTCGGGTTCGTCAGCTGCGACACCACCGGAATCGACCTGGACGACCCGGCCACCGGCAGCACCTTCTTCTGCGTCACAGAGGTCTACGGGCTGCAGGGCAAGGGGGGCCTGCGAGAGATCTACCAGGTCGTGGACCAGACCCCCTACTTCGAGTCGGTCCCGGCTGGTTACGACTGCACCGCCTATGCGACCGCTTCACCGTCCGCTGCGCCCGCATCGGCAGGCACGTCTTTCGAGACGCGGCGATGCTCTGCCTGGCGGTTGTCGGTCCCCTGACGTGACCGCCGACGCGCCGGACCGGGCGCTCGTAAGGCAGGCGCTCTGCCCGAAGTTGTCCACATTCTCGCGTCCGCCTTCTCAGGTGACCCGGGCGAGTGGCAGGGTGTCCGGATGCCCAGCCCGCCGCCGCCGCTCGTGTCGGTGGCAGGCGGTGCGCAGGGTCCGGCGGCCCGCCGACGGGAGCGCGGGGCGGTGCCGGTCGCTGCGCTGGCCGACGAGGTCCGTGCCCTCGTACGCGACGCCGGGGTCGACCCCCAGCACGAGCCCGACGCGGTGCGTCGGTTCGGTGAGCGGGTCGCGCAGATGCACGACCGGCGCAGCCTCACCGGTGCCGTCGCTCCGGTGGAGGACCTGGAGGCGCTCGTCGACGAGCTCGTCGCCCGGGTGTCGGGCTTCGGGCCGCTGCAGCGCTACCTCGACGACCCCGAGGTCGAGGAGATCTGGGTCAACGACCCAAGCCGGGTCTTCGTCGCGCGCCACGGCCGCCATGAGTTGACGACGACCATCCTCACCGCCGAGGAGGTACGAGACCTCGTCGAGCGCATGCTGAAGACCTCCGGCCGCCGCCTGGACATCTCGCAACCCTTCGTCGACGCCATGCTGCCGGGTGGGCACCGCCTGCACGTCGTACGGGAGGGCATCTCGCGCGGCTTCGCCGCCGTCAACATCCGCAAGTTCGTCGCCCGCGCGCACTCCATGCCCGACCTCGTGGCCCTCGGCTCCTTGACCCGACAGGCGGCTGCGTTCCTGGCCGCGGCCGTCGCCGCGGGACTGAACATCGTCGTCTCCGGCGGTACCCAGGCCGGCAAGACGACCATGCTCAACTGCCTCGCCGCGGCCATCCCCGGCGGGGAGCGCGTCATCTCCGCCGAGGAGGTCTTCGAGCTGCGCATCCATCATCCCGACTGGGTGGCGCTGCAGACCCGGCAGGCGGGTCTGGAGGGCACCGGGGAGGTCCGGCTGCGGCAGCTGGTCAAGGAGGCGCTGCGGATGCGACCGTCACGCATCGTCGTCGGCGAGGTGCGCTCCGAGGAGTGTCTCGACCTGCTGCTGGCGCTCAACGCCGGGCTGCCGGGCATGGCGACGGTGCACGCCAACTCGGCCCGGGAGGCGTTGGTCAAGCTGTGCACGCTGCCGCTGCTCGCGGGCGAGAACATCGGGAGCCGGTTCGTGGTGCCCACCGTGGCCAGCTCGGTCGATCTGGTCGTCCACCTGGGCATCGACGCCGCGGGCCGTCGCCGCGTCCAGGAGGTCGCCGCCGTACCGGGCCGGGTCGAGAACGACCTCATCGAGGCCGAGCCGCTGTTCGGACTGGCCTCGGACCGGTTGGTCCGGCTGTCGGGGCTGCCGCCGCGGGCCGACCGCTTCGCGCGGGCCGGCTTCGATCTTCACCGCCTGCTTCACGACGTCGATGACAGTGCCGTTGAACCGTCGGCCGTCTCCGTCGGAGAGCACGAGCGTTGACGTGGGAGCTGTCGTGGGGCTGCTGTTCGGCACCGGGTTGGTCCTGGTGTGGTTCGCCCTGACGGGGCCGCCGCCGCGCCCACGTGAGGACGCCCGCGGCCAGGTCGTGCAGTCACTGCTGGCCCGAGCCGGCGTCGAGGGCGTGACGACTCCTGCGCTGCTCGCGCTCTGCCTCACCAGCGGTGGCCTCGTCGGTCTGCTCATGCTCGCCGTGTCGGGGACACCGCCGGTGGCCGGGGTCTTCGCGCTGATGGCCGGCTACCTCCCACTCGCCGTGCTGCGTGGCCGCGCCCGCCGGCGCCAGCACGAGCTGGCCGAGCTGTGGCCCGAGGCAGTCGACAACCTCGGGTCCGCGGTACGTGCCGGGCTGTCGTTGCCGGAGGCGCTCGCGCAGCTGTCCGAGCGCGGCCCCGAACCGCTGCGGGAGCCATTCGCCACGTTCGCCGCCGACTACCAAGCCAGTGGCCGGTTCAACGAATGCCTGGACCTGCTCAAGCGGCGGTTGGCCGACCCGGTCGGCGACCGCGTCGTCGAGGGCCTTCGGGTCGCCCGCGAAGTGGGCGGCGGCGACCTCGGTCGCATCCTGCGCACGCTGTCGACCTTCCTGCGCGACGACCTTCGCACCCGCGCCGAGCTGGAGGCCCGGCAGGCGTGGACGGTCAACGGCGCCCGGCTCGCGGTGGCGAGTCCCTGGGTGGTGCTGCTCATGCTCAGCTTCCAGCGCGACGTCATCCGTCGGTACGCCACCCCCAGCGGCGCCGCGGTCCTCGTCGCCGGCGCGGTGCTGTGCCTGCTCGCCTACCGACTGATGGTGCGTCTGGGCCGGCTGCCGGCCGAGCGACGGGTGATGGCATGAGCACCGTGGCGACCGGCGGACTGCTCGGCCTGGCGCTGGCCTGCGGGTTGTGGCTAGTCGCCACCGCGCTGGTCTCGTCGAGACGCCCCTCGTTGGCCGACCGGATAGGCCCCTATCTCCTCGACCTTCCTCGGTCCGGACGTACGGCCACGCTGAGTACGGTCGGCAACGATCCGGGGTCGGTCGCCCGCGCGGTCCTCGGTCCCTCCATCGCCCGCCTCGCCCGCGGGGTCGAGCGGGTCCTCGGCGGATCGACCTCGGTGCGGAGGCGTCTGCAACGCCTCGGGTCCGACCTCACCGTCGAGGAGTTCCGGGTGCAGCAGGTGCTCTGGGGTGCTTCGGCCCTGGCAGGGGTCGCCGCCGCGGTGCTGGTCTGGGCGACAGAAGCCGGCCTGGCGCCCGGTCCGGCCCTGGTGGCTTGTGCCGCCGCCTTCGCCGGTGGTGTGCTGGCCCGCGATCGGGCTCTGAGTGCCGCTGTCCGACGGCGTGAGGAGCAGGTACTCGCGGAGTTCCCCACCATCGCTGACCTGTTGGCGCTCTCGGTCGCCGCCGGAGAAGGCCCCGTGGCCGCCATCGAGCGCGTCGTCATCCGCTCCCACGGGGAGTTGTCCCGCGATCTGGGGCGCGTGCTCGGCGAGGTCCGTACCGGCACCCCCGTCACGCGTGCCCTCGATGCGCTCGCGGCACGCACCGGTGTCCCGGTCCTGGCTCGCTTCGCCGAGGGACTCGCGGTGGCGCTCGAGCGCGGCACGCCGCTCGTCGACGTGCTGCACGCCCAGGCCGCCGACGTGCGGGAGGCCGGCCGACGGGTGCTGATCGAGACCGGTGCCCGCAAGGAGGTCGCGATGATGCTGCCGGTGGTGTTCCTCATCCTTCCCGTCACCGTGCTGTTCGCCTTCTACCCCGGGGTCATCGGGCTCGACCTGACCTCGCCGTGACCACCGGTCCGTTCGTTCATCCCGTCCACCGACTCGAGGAGGCCCCCCTCATGACCACCCCACCCGACCCGCACCGGCTGCTTGCCGTGGCTCGCGACCTGCCCATCCTGCTGGCGACCCTCCTGACCACCCGGGCCCGTGACGACCGGGGTGACGTGCCCGGGTGGGTGATGATCACGGTGATGACCGCTGGGCTCGTTGCGGCCCTCACCGCGGTGGCGGGCCCCCAGCTGCGCGACATGCTGGTCAGTGCGCTCAACTCCGTCGGCGGCTGACCCGACGCGGCACCCCTCCCGCGCCGAGCGGGGGGCGGCTGTCGTGGACTTCGTGCTCGTCATGGTGCTGCTCGTCCCGCTGGTGCTGGGCGTGCTCCAGGTAGGACTCGTCCTGCACGTACGCAACACGCTGACGTCGGCCGCCTCCGAGGGTGCGCGCGTCGCCGGTACGTACGACCGCGGGCCCGCGGACGGAGCGGAGCGGACCCGCGAGCTCATCACCACCGGCCTGTCGCCGGACTACGCCCAGAACGTCATGGCCGCCCAAACCGACGTGGGCGGCTACCCGGGGGTGGTGGTCGTGGTGCGGGCCTCCGTGCCGGCGCTCGGCCTGTTCGGACCCACTGTGGACCTCGAGGTGAGTGGGCATGCCGTCGAGGAGACGCCGCCGTGAGCGCGGCCCACCGCCGCCGCGAGGACGGCACCGCGCTGGTCGAGTTCACCTGGCTGGCGCTCATCTTGCTGGTGCCGGTGGTCTACGTGCTGCTGGGCGTGTTCGACGCTCAGCGCGCGTCGTACGCCGTGTCCGCGGCGAGCCGCTCGGCGGGTAGGGCCTTCGTCCTCTCGCCCGACCAGGCCACCGCCCAGCAGCGCGCCGTGGAGGCGGCCCGGGTGGCGCTGGCCGACCAGGGAGTCGAGCTGGGATCAGGAGCTGTCGCGGTCAGCTGCACGCCCTCGCCGCAGCACTGCCTGTCGCCGGGCTCCGTCGTCACCGTCACCGTGACCGTGCAGCAGCCGCTGCCGCTCGCCCCGGACGTGCTCGGCGGGTCAGCACCGACCGTCCGGGTGGCCAGCACCCACAGCGAGCCGTACGGCACCTTCCGAGAGGACCGGTCGTGAACCGCTCCCGGGGCGAGCGCGGCACCGTGAGCGTGATGATCGTCGGGTTCTTCGTCGTCATCGCCCTCATGGTGGCGGCGGTGGTCGACGCCTCCGCGGCCTACCTGCGCCACCAGCAGCTCGCCACGCTGGCCGACGCCGCGGCACTCAACGCCGCCGACGGAGTCCAAGGCGCCGAGGTCTACACCGGTGGCCTCGGCGAGACCGCAATCGTGGACCCCGCCGCGGCCCAGCGCTACGTCGCGGAGTACCTCGCGGCGTCCGGCGCCACCCAAGAGCTGCCCGGCCTGACCTGGCAGGTGGTGCCCGTGGGCGACTCGGTGACTGTGCGTCTCGTGGCGCCGCTCGACCTGCCGCTGGACCCGCCCGGCTGGAGCGACTCGGCCACCGTCGTGGCGGAGTCGGCGGTCGTGGTGCAGGTGCGCTGAGCGTCACCGGTACGAGGGAGGGCGTCCCCGCCGCGCGGACGGGGGAGACCGACGACGGGGACGCACCGACCAGCATGCCCGTCCTCCCTGTGGATGGGCTGAGATTCCGTCCGGACGCCTTCACCGGGCGAGCGCGTAGGCTCCCCAGGTGGCAGGGACCGACTTCGACACCGCGATCAAGGCGCTCGACGCGACCCTGCGCAGCATCGAGCAGGTGCTCGACCTGCCGACCATGCGCGCCGAGATCGCCGAGCTCGGCGAGCAGGTCTCGGTGCCCGACCTGTGGGACGACCAGGCCAACGCCCAGCGCGTCACCGGCCGGCTCTCGGTGCTGCAGGCCGACGTGGAGCGGGTCACCAGCCTGCGCTCACGCCTGGACGACCTCGTCGTGCTCGTCCAGCTCGCGCAGGAGGAGGCCGACGACGACACCCTCGCCGAGGCCGAGACCGAGCTGCGCCGGATCCAGCAGGCGATCGACGCGCTCGAGGTGCGTACGTTGCTGGCGGGGGAGTACGACGCCCGCGAGGCGCTCGTCTCGGTGCGCTCCGGCGCCGGCGGGGTCGACGCCGCCGACTTTGCCGAGATGCTCATGCGCATGTACACCCGCTGGGCCGAGCGGCACAAGTACCCCGTCGAGGTCTACGACACCTCGTACGCAGAGGAGGCCGGCATCAAGTCGGCCACGTTCGCGGTCAAGGCGCCCTATGCGTACGGGACGCTGTCGGTCGAGTCGGGCACCCACCGGCTGGTCCGCATCTCGCCGTTCGACAACCAGGGGCGGCGGCAGACGTCGTTCGCGGCGGTCGAGGTCGTGCCGCTGCTCGAGCAGACCGACGAGATCGACATCCCCGAGGACGAGCTCCGCGTCGACGTGTTCCGCTCGTCGGGGCCCGGCGGGCAGAGCGTCAACACCACCGACTCCGCCGTTCGGCTCACCCACCTGCCCACCGGCACCGTCGTCAGCTGCCAGAACGAGAAGAGCCAGCTGCAGAACAAGGCGAGTGCGATGGTGATCCTCAAGGCCAAACTGCTCGCGCTGAAGAAGGCCGAGGAGCGGGCGGAGCTGGACGAGCTGCGCGGAGACGTACAGGCCTCCTGGGGCGACCAGATGCGGTCGTACGTGTTGCACCCGTACCAGATGGTCAAGGACCTGCGCACCGAGTACGAGTCCGGCAACACCAGCGCGGTCCTCGACGGCGAGATCGACGACTTCATCGAGGCCGGGATCCGCTGGCGGCGTGGCGTCGAGGGCGCTTCGGTCTGATCCTGCCGAGTGGTGCCACCTGGGGGCCTCGCACCGCCGAGTGGTGCCATCTGGGGGCTGCGGGTCCCTGCGAACACCGGTCTGGCACCACCCGGAGTACGGGTCAGCACGAGGGCAGCACGGGTCAGCGCAATCGGCGAGGAGCGCCCCCCGCGGGTCCCGCCGGGGGCGGCACGGCGCTGCGCCTAGACTCGACCGCTGGCCGGGGCATCTCGCCGTGCCCACCCCGACACCCACCAACAGCCCCCGACACCCCGACAGCTTGGCCGCGAGGCACCGTGATCCGATTCGAGCACGTCACCAAGTCCTATCCGGGCACCCAACGCCCCGCCCTGTCCGACATCGACGTCGAGGTGGCCAAGGGTGAGCTCGTGTTCCTCGTCGGCCAGTCGGGTTCCGGCAAGTCGACGTTCCTGCGGCTGGTGCTGCGCGAGGCGCGGCCGACCGCCGGTCGGGTCTACGTCGCGGGCAAGGAGATCAACCGGCTCGCCAGTTGGAAGGTACCCGCGCTGCGCCGGCAGATCGGCACCGTCTTCCAGGACTTCCGGCTGCTGCCCAACAAGACGGTCACGCAGAACGTCGCGTTCGCCCTGCAGGTGATCGGCAAACCGAAGTCGGTGATCGACCGCATCGTGCCCGAGACGCTGGAGCTGGTGGGCCTGGAGGGCAAGGCCAACCGGCTGCCCGACGAGCTGTCCGGCGGTGAGCAGCAGCGGGTCGCCGTCGCTCGCGCGTTCGTCAACCGGCCGATGATCCTCATCGCCGACGAGCCGACCGGCAACCTCGACCCCACGACGTCCATCGGCCTGATGAAACTGCTCGACCGGATCAACCGGACCGGCACCACGGTGGTGATGGCCACTCACGACGAGAGCATCGTCGACCAGATGCGCAAGCGCGTGATCGAGCTCGACAACGGCCGGGTGATCCGCGACCAGGTGCGCGGCGTCTACGGCCAGGCCCGCTGACCCGACGACCACCGCTTCTCCTACCTCTACCCCAGGGAACTCATGCAGATCCGCCAAGTGCTCGCCGAGGTCGGCACCGGCCTGCGTCGCAACGTGTCGATGACCGTGGCACTGGTCGTCACCACGTTCGTGTCGCTGGTGCTCGTCGGCGTCGGCCTCCTCGTGCAGCTGCAGAGCCAGATCTCCGAGGACTACTTCGGCAGTCGGTTGCAGATCAACATCACGTTGTGCGCCGACAACTCGGTCGGGGCGACCTGCCTCGAGGGCCAGGTGACCGACCAGCAAAGGCAGGTCATCGAGCAGACCCTGCGCGACAACCCCGAGGTGGCCTCGTTCTCCTTCCAGTCCCAGCAGGATGCGTACGCCCGGGCCCGCGAGATCTACGCCCAGAGCCCCAACGGCCAGCGGGTCTTCGACACGGTCCGGCCTAGCGACTTCAACCAGGCGTACCTCGTCGTGCTCAACGACCCGGACGAGTTCGAGGGCGTCACCAGCGCAGTGGGCGGCCTCGACGGCGTCTACACGATCATCGACCTGCGGGACCAGCTCCAGCTGTTGTACTCGTTACTCGGGGGTCTTCGGGTCGCCGCTCTCGGAATCGCGGGAGCGCTCGTGGTCGCCGCGATCCTGCAGGTCTACAACACGATCCGGCTTGCCGCGTACGCCCGGCGACGCGAGATCGGCATCATGCGGCTCGTCGGCGCTTCCACCTGGCACATCCAGCTGCCGTTCGTGCTCGAGGCGGTGCTGGCGGCCCTGCTGTCTGGGGTGTTCGCCTGCGGCGCGCTCGCTGCCTTCATGCGATATCTGGTCTACGACCGCCTGCGCAACGGCGGCTACCGGATCACCCCGTGGGTGGGATGGAACGACTACCTCGTGGTGGCCGGTGTGATCATGCTCTTCGCCGTCGTGGTCGCGCTGATACCGACACTCGTGACCACGCGGAAATACCTCAACGTCTGACCCGCGTCGACTACCGTCGAGTCAGCGCCGGGATCTGTCGGCCGAAAGCGTCGCAGGTCCCGTTCCACCCGACCGAAGGACAGTGGTGGTCTTCCCCGTCCCGTCCCTGCGTCGAGTTCGTGGAACGACATCGGCGGCCGGTGTTCCACGCCGCCACCGACCCCTGCTCGTCGCCGGCATCGCGATGGCATTGAGCGCCACGCTGGCCGCTCCGGTTTCTGCCGACGACCGGGACGACCTCGAGCATCGCCGCTCCGCGGTGTCCGACCGCATCGACTCCGCCGACGCGTCGCTGGAGGAGAGTTCCGCGCAGCTGGTCGCGGCCACCCGCGTGCTCGGGCGGGCGCAGGCGGCGCTGGGCGCCGCCCGGGACCGCCTCGCCACCACCCGCGGGGAACTCGCGGTCGCCACGCAGTACGACGCGGTGATGCAGCAACGGCTCGACGAGGCCGAGGCACGCCTCGCCGCGGCCGAGGTCGAGCTCGCCGACGGCCAGCGGGCCGTCGCGGACGCCGAGACCCGGCTCGCGTCGTTCGTGGTGTCGTCCTCGCAGTACGGAGACCCGGGCGTGGTCGCGATGGACACGCTGCTCACCGGCGCCGACCCGGCCGAGCTGAGCGAGGGGATCGCGCTGACCGATTCCGTCCTCGGGGTGCAGATCACCTCCATCGACGACCTCGGCGCCGCCAAGATCTTGTTGGAGATGCGCGAGCAGGAGGTCCAGGCCATCCACGACGAGGTGGACCTGCGCCGCGAGGAGGCGGCCACGAACCTGCAACGCACCCAGGAGCTGGAGACGCGCGCCGAGGCCGAGACCGCAGCGGTACGGCGGCTGGTGGCCCAGCGCGCCACCGCGAGGCGCGAGGCCGCGCGTGCTCGCGCGGCCGACCTGGCCCACCTGCGTGCGCTGGAGGCCGAACGGGACCGGATCGGCGACCGGCTGCGCCGCATCGCCAGGCGCGAGTCGATGCCGTCGATCAGCTACGCCGGCAGCGCCACGAGCGGGGCGACGCCGTCGATCAGCGACACCGGCAGCGGTTACCTGTCCGCGCCGGTGTCGGCGCCGATCACCTCGCCGTACGGGATGCGGATGCACCCGATCCTGCAGGTGCTCAAGCTGCACGACGGCACCGACCTCGGTGTCGGTTGCGGCACGCCGGTGCAGGCGGCCGCGGCGGGCCAGGTGGTGTCGACCGCCTACTCCGAGGGGTACGGCAACCAGCTGGTGTTGAGCAACGGGACTGTCAACGGCAGCCCGCTGGCCACGTCGTACTCCCACCTCACCAGCTTCGCCGCCGCACCTGGCGAGCGCGTCGGGCGCGGTGAACTCATCGGCTACTCCGGGACCACCGGCTACTCCACCGGGTGCCACCTGCACTTCATGGTCTACGTCAACGGCACACCGGTCGACCCGATGGGTTGGCTGTAGGGGCCATGCCCCCAGCGGTAGGCAACACTGGGGGCATGGCCAAGGAGCAGGGGCACAAGGTCGTCGCCCAGAACCGCAAGGCCAGGCACGACTACGCCGTCGAGGACACCTACGAGGCCGGCCTCGTGCTGACCGGCACCGAAGTGAAGTCGCTGCGGGCCGGTCGGGCCTCGCTCGTCGACGGCTTCGCCGAGGTCGACGGTGGCGAGGTGTGGCTGCTCGGCGTGCACATCCCCGAGTACACCCAGGGGACGTGGACCAACCACGAGCCGCGCCGCCGCCGCAAGCTGCTCATGCACCGCAGCGAGATCAACAAGATCGAAGCGCGGGTGGCCGAGCGCGGCCTGACCATCGTGCCGCTGTCGTTGTACTTCAAGGACGGCCGCGCCAAGGTCGAGATCGCCCTCGCCCGCGGCAAGAAGAGCTACGACAAGCGGCAGGCGATCGCGGCCAAGGAGGCCCGTCGCGACATCGAGCGTACGGTCGGGCGGCGCATCAAGGGCATGCGGTGACAGACCCGGCTCCGCCAGACCCGACCGACCCCAGCACCACAGACCCACGCGATCCCTGCACTCCAGACCCGACGGACCCCCGCACCCCGCCGCCGGCCGACGCAGGCGTCGCCGCGTGGGTGGCGGAGCACGGGCTGCCGGGACTCGTCGACGTCCACGTACACCTCCTGCCGCCGCCGATCATGGCCCGGGTGCGGGCGCACTTCGCGGCCGCGGGACCTCTGATCGGGCGCGAGTGGCCGATCCGCTACCAGTGGGACGAGGCCGACCTGGTCACGCACCTGCGGGGGCTGGGCGTGCGGTGGTTCTCGGCGCTGCCGTACGCGCATCGGCCCGGCGTGTCGGCGTACCTCAACGACTGGGCCGGCGACCTCGCCGACCGAACGCCCGACTGCCTGCGCTCGGCCACCTTCTTTCCCGAGCCGGGGATCGGTGCCGACGTGGCGCGGCGACTCGAGGACGGCGTGCAACTGTTCAAGACCCACGTGCAAGTGGGTGGCTTCGACCCCCGCGACCCGCTGCTGGACCCGGTGTGGGCGCAGCTGGAGGAGTCCGGCCGACCCGTGGTCGTCCACGCGGGGTCGGGGCCGGTGCCCACCCGGTTCACCGGCCCCGCCCCGGTCGCACAGGTGCTGCGCCGCTTCCCGGCACTGACGATGGTGATCGCCCACCTCGGCGCTCCCGGGCACGAGGAGTTCGTGACGCTGGCCGAGACCTACGAGCGCGTGCACTTCGACACCACCATGGTCTTCACCGACTTCTTCGAACGGCTGCGACCCTTCCCGCGGACCCTGCTGCCGCGGGTGGCCGCGCTGGGCGACCGGGTGCTGCTCGGCACCGACTACCCGAACATCCCCTACCCGTACGCGCACCAACTCGGGGTGCTCGACCGGCTCGGGCTCGGCTCGGACTGGTTGCGGGCGGTGTGTTGGGACAACGCCGTGCGGCTGCTCGGGCTGCCGACCGGCTGAGACGCCGACCTCAGGTCCGCAGCAGCAGGCGGGTGGTGTTGCGCAGCGGTGTTCGGTCGGGGTCGATCCAGGGTGGTGGCAGGAAGTCGGGGTGGCCGTCGTGCGCCATGACGACGGTCCAGTCGCCGGTGTGGACGAGGCGGTGGTGGTGGCCGCACAACAGGACCAGGTTGTCCAGCACGGTGGGTCCGCCGGCTTGCCAGGCGACGATGTGGTGGGCGTGGCACCACGATGCCGCTAGGTGACGATGCCTACCGTCATTCCTGGGACGCATCGCGTGGTGCTGTGTGTGGTGAGCGCGGCCGGGTCTGCCGGCCGACCAGTGACTCTAGGCTGGTCGTCGGCACGGACCGCGCCCACCGCGTCTCTACCGCTTCCGGGTCGCTTTGACCGGTTCGACCCAGCCGGCGGCGGTCCACTGCTCAGCCACCTCGGGATCGAGGTCGAGCTGCTCACCGCCGCCACGCTGCTCCTGGCCGTCGAACACGGTCCACCCTTCGCGGACCTTGACCTTCACCGTGTCGGCGCTCATGCGATGGTGACCTTGACCACGGCCTGCGGGTGGACGAGGCCGAAGCCGACACGCATGGTCGCGCGTACGGCCACCCTGTCGCTGGTGAAGTACACCGACCTGTCGGCCTCGACTGTGGTGTCCTCGCGCAGCACCAGCCACACTCGGCTGCTGTCGAGAGCCCACAGCGTATTTGCCGCCACCGACGCTGAGACGTACAACGGGACGCCGAGCACCGAGCGGGACGTCGCCGCGGTCGGGTCGGCACCGAGCAGCGGAGCGTTGGAGCCGGTCGCCTGCTTGACCTTCGCCAACGCCAACGCGGTCGCCGGGTTCGTCACGAACGCGGTCACACCAGCGCCGACCGTCTCGGCCTTGGAGATCGCCTCGGCGGCGAAGTCCAGGTTCGTGAACGCGGAGGCGTTCACGTACGTCTGAACCCCGGACAGCGCACCGAGACCGGACGGTGCCGGGGCCGCCACGGACCCGAAGAAGGCCTCGTCCACGCGGCGGGCGATGTCACGGGCCAGGCCGGCGCCGACAACGTTCGCGGCGGCGGGGTCGGAGTCGTCGGCGAGCTCCCGGCTGACGATGGTCAGCCCCGCGACCTTGGCTGGGGTGACGACCAGCTCGGCCAGCGTCGGGTCGGAGATGGGAATCTCTGCACCCTCGGCGACGAAGGCGGCGGTCGGGTCCGCGGTGACGACCGGAATCCGGTAGCGGTTCGCCGGCGTGGTCACCGTGGTGGATACCAGCGCGGCGACGCTGGCCTCCATGAAGGGTTGGACGACCAGCGGGCCGTACCCGTCAGGCAGCAGGCCGCGGGTGTTCGTGGTGGTGGTGTACAAGGGCATGGGGGGCTCCTAGGAGGGGGAACGGGTAGCGGTCACCCGACACGGCCACCGGCCGTACGGGGCGCCCTCCTGGGGCTACTGCGAGACGCTCAGCGGCACCTGGCCGCCTGCTGCGCTCGCAGCCCAATACTACCGCGTGCGCCCACCGCGCAGCACGTCCGCGAAGCTCGGCTCCACCCTTAGCGGCTCTCCCCGCACACCTTGGCCAATGTCGCCGGTGGAACGTCGGTAGTGCGGTTTCGTGGCGACCAGCGCGTCGACCGCGGCCGCCACCTTCTCCTCATCCAGCACCCCGGCCTCGGTGAGCAGGTCCGGCAGGTCCACGGCGGTCCACAGATCCGACCCGTCGACCAGGCGCCGCGCGGCCGACGCTTCCACGTCGGCGCGCTGCCTGGCGGTCACCCGCTCGGCCAGGGCGTCACGCTCGGCGACCAGCGCGTCCCGTTCCGCCTCCACATCGCGCAGGCGGCGCCGATACCCAGCCGCATCCCCGCGGGCCTTCCGTGCCGCCTCGTCGGCGTCGTGCGACCCCTGGGTGTCCGTGTCAGGCTCCGGTGCCGGCGTCTCGGTGCTGTCAGTCTCAGCCGGGTCGTGCGGTGTCTCGGTCATGGTCGATCCTCTCCTTGCTCTTGGTCGAACTCGTGGTCGATCTGCTCGACGAGGCGGTGCGCGTCCTCGCGTAGGAACGTGCGCGCCTCGAGGTAGTCCTGCTCCCTGGCGGCCAAGCCGTCCTCGTCGAACCGCCGAGGCGCCTCGTCTTCGGCCAGCTCGGGAATCCGCGCCAACCGCAGTTGCTCCCTGTTGACGACGTAGGTGAGAACGGACTGCTCCACCTGGCGCGCCAGGTGCTCGATGTGCGCGCCGTGGATCGGGTCCATGTCCCGCTGCGCCAGCTCCTCGGCGAGCTGACGGCGCTCGTCCTCGAACAAGAAGTCAGCCATTGGACCGCCCACCTTTCGCCTCTCGGCGCCACTGGCGGCGCGCTCGGTGCCAGCACATCCGCTGCCACGAGGTCACCGGCCAGTCTGTCGGCCACCACTCGCTGGGACGCTGCGGCCAGTCGGTCTCGGTGAAGGTCGCCAGGTGCGCCGGCAGTTGGTCGACCGGCTCGAAGGTCCGGGCTCGGCGTCTCACGAGGCTGCACCGCCGTAAACACCGCGTAGAGGACGCCGCTGGAGTCGTGGAGCACCCTGCTTGGGCTGCTCGTCCTCACCCAGCGGCACCCGCAGCGCAACGATGAGACGGGCCAGCACAATCCGCTGCTGGCGCAACTCCACGACGGCCGGGTGCGTTCGCGCCCGCTCGCCGACGCCGACGACGTGGCCTTCGGTGTCGACCACGACCTGCAGATCCTCGCAGGTGTCGGCCACACGCACGGCCTGGCGCAGCAGAACCATCTCGTGCTCATCCAGCTCGAAGCCGGCCAGCACCGAGGCCCACAATCGCCTACCTGCAGCCTTTGAGCCCTTCGGGGGTGGTGTCATTTTCGGTCCCTTCTCATCGGTTTAAGGTTGGGCGTTCGTTTTTCATAGGGCGCGGGTCGGCGTCGTCACGGTGGGGGGAGGGGTTCCCCCCCTGGGTGCGCCGACCGGCCGGCGCAGGCGAGAACGCCCGGGGCCGGTCGGCGCGGCGGCGCAGGTCGCTTCTGCGCGGGCGAAAGGAAGCCCACTCCTCGACCTTCGATCAACCGTGCAGGCCGTTGGCAGTCGGCCTGCAGGTCGTGACGTTGACGCCGCTGAATTGGAGGGGCTCGGGGTTGGGTGGTCGCAACGGCGGCAGCACCGCTGGCGAGTGGCGGCTCGACGGGCGTTACACCCATCGGCCGAGGCGGGGCAGTGGCGGCAGGTGCCGCGGCCGGCGTCGGTGCTCGCTTCTCCGGTCGTCATCGCGTTGTCGGCGGGCTCAGCCGGGGACGATCGCCGGGCATGTGGCGTGCTCTTGTAGAGCAACGATCCAGGTCCCTCCCAAGCGTTAGTCCCATACCGGACTTCCGAAGATCACAGGCACATGAGGGCGTGATCCATAGTGTTCGTGCAGGTCAGCGGCTTGGCGACCTGACCTGACGGCGTATTCGTGTAGGCACACGACTTTGGGCGTGTCGTTCGACT
>JAABUN010000241.1_pt1 | contig 145205 bp, 148 predicted proteins | sample 5559311 | NCBI WGS metagenome assembly JAABUN01 (sample SAMN10711877, study PRJNA513370) | rock metagenome | isolation source: Antarctica rocks | place: Antarctica: Victoria Land, Siegfried Peak sud
ACCATGAAAAGTGAGACGGGCGTTACGGTGACCCACGAAGACCTCCGGTTAGTGAAGACGGCTATCTCCACTGCACCGGAGGTCTTCGCCTCAGGTCAACACGTCACCAACGTCCTGGCCGAGTACACCTAGAGCTTGGTAAGAGCGCGGGGCCCTGGGCCGTCACGGGCGATTGGTACCGTGGCAAATGATGGCCGAACATCCGGCACCGGCCGGCAACCACGAAGAGCTGCTCGCCACGCAGCGCCGGATCTGGACCATCGGCGATTACCCCGCGGTGGCCCGGCAGCTCCTCCCGGTCAGCGAAGCACTGGTGGGGGCGGTCGGGCTGGGCGGTGATGCCGACGTGCTCGACGTGGGGGTGGGAAACGGCAACACCGCAGTGCTGGCGGCCAAGGCTGGGGCCCGAGTGGTGGGCGTCGACATCACGCCGGCGCAACTCGAACACGCTCGTGCCCGTTGCCGCGCTGAAGGCGTCGACGTCGACTTGCGGGAGGCCGATGCCGAAGCGCTTCCTTTCGACGATGGTTCGTTCGACTTCGTGGTCAGCGTCTTCGGCGTGATCTTCGCTCCCGGTGCGACACGAGCAACCGAAGAGCTGGCCCGGGTTTGCCGGCCGGGTGGAACGGTGGCCATGACCGCGTGGTTGCAGGGCGGCTGGTCAGGGCGGTTCTGGAGCCGGGTCCCGCACCTCGCGCCGCCGCCGGTCCCCGGCGCAGCCCGTCCCGAGGAGTGGGGTGACGCTTCGATCGCCACCGGCCGCTTCAGGGCGGCAGGTCTCGAACCGTCGGTCGAGGAGCGTCCCTTCTACTGGGAGTACGGATCGGTGGAGGAGGCTCGGTCGTTCCTCCTGCGTGCCTCGGGTCCGTTCATGGCCGTGCGGGAGCACGCCGCCATGACCGGTCGGGCAGACGAGGTGGACGCTGCTCTCGGCGACGCGTTCGCCGAGGCGAACGAGGCAGTCGACGGTACCTGCCGGGTTCCGGCGCCTTGGCTGCTCGTGGTGGGTCGACGCGCCGCCTAGCGGCAACCACGCTCAATGCAAGGACCGAGAGCCTCAGGTACTGGTCGTGGTGGTGGAGGTCGTCGAGCGCTTAGGCGCGGTCGTCGTTGTCGTCGTGCTTGTGGTGGTCGTCGATCCCGAACCGCCGGAGCCGCCGCCTGATGAGCCCGACGAGCCGCCACTCCCGCTCGACCCCGAGCCGGACCCTGATCCTGGCTTGGCGCCGCTACCTCCGCCTTTGCGCAGATCATCGAGTTGTCCAGCCAGGGTCCGGGCCTTGTCGATGTTGCGGGCGTAGCCGACCTGGTCGCCCTTCCGAGCCGCCGCGTCGGCGGTGTCGAACGCCTTGACGATCTCGGCGATGAGCTTGTCCTCGGCGGAGCTCGGGGTCGTCTCCGTGCCCTTGCCGTTGTTGTCGCTGCCGGTGCCGTTGTTGTCACTCCCCTTGCCGGGCTCTTCCAACGTCCCCGGTGAGGACCCGAACAGCTGCCTGAGCGCCCCGTCGAGGGTGTCGTCCACCGCGACATGGGGCGTGCCCTTGTCGTCCTGGTAGGAGACGATGATCTTGCGCAGCTCCGGGATCTCGTTCGACTCCGCCTTGACGAAGAACGACCTGACGTACAGCAGAGAGTTGTCGATGGGGATCACCAGCAGGTTGCGCAGCTCGCACTTCGAGCCTTTCTGGCAGAGCTGGGTCTGCAAGATCGACACCGCGCCGTTGGACTGCATTTGACCGGCCACGATGCTCGGCCCGTTCGGAAGATCCGATGCCGGCATCACGAACGTCTCGAGCTTGCCGTAGTCCTGGGGATCGCTCTTGGCCACCATGAACGCAGTCAGCAGCTTGGACTCGTTGTTGCCCGAGGTGGGCACGAACGGCCGCAGCACGAGGAAGGACTCCCGCTTCTCCCCCGGCAGCTTCGTGAGCAGGTAGTACGGGTCGATCCGGTCACTCGAAGGGGTGGTCGACTGGTCGGTCACACCGGAGGAGCTGTCCGACGAAGCGTTCGACTCCCCTGGCTCACCGATGCCAGGGTCCTGAGCGACGTTCCACTCGTCGTTGCGGTTGTAGAAGACGTCGGGATCGGTCACGTGGTACTTGCCCCACATCCCCGTCTGGGTGGCGAACAGATCCTCGGGATAGCGGAAGTGGGCCCGCAGTGAATCGGGCACCTTGCCGCCGGAGGTGAAAAGCCTGGGGAACGCCTTGCGGTAGGCCCGGATGAGCGGATCCTTGTCATCGATCACGTAGAACTTGACCGATCCGTCGTAGGCGTCGACGACGGCCTTCACCGAGTTGCGGACGTAGTTGAACGAGCGCGATCTCAGCCCGCTTCCGTCGGCCACGCTCGACGTGTCGGCCCGCTGAGCGTTGGGGTATCGGCCGGTGGTGGTGTAAGCGTCGATCACGTACTGCAAGCGGCCGCCGATCACCACGACGTACGGATCGTGATCGAAGGCCAGGAACGGGGCAAGGTTCTGGACCCGGGCGCGGATGTCACGCTGAACGAGGATCTTCGATCCCGAACGGATGTTGCTGGAGATCAGCGGGTTTACATCGCCGAAGCGCAGAGCGAACGCCACCTTCCGGGCGAACCCGCCGACCCCGCTGCCGATGTCGATCCCGTCCTCCCCGCTGTAGGTGGTGGTCCTCGTCCTGGCCTTGTCCTGGAAGTCGATCTCCTTGCGGCCGGTGTTGACGATCACGTACTCGCTCTGGTTCTCGCCGAAGTACACCCCTGCGCCTTTGCCTCTCACCTCCGGAGCTCCACCGGTGCTGCGGACCGGCACGTCGCGGGCCAGCAGCTTCGGCTGGCCGTTGCTGGTCTTGGCGTTGGCCGGCGCCAGCACCACGCCGTAGCCGTGGGTGTAGGTGAGGTGGCGAGCTTCCCAGGACGCTTGTGGCACCCCGGATCGGTTCAGGTCGCGTGCCGAGATCATGACCTGGGTCGTCTTGCCGTCGAGCATGTACCGGTCGACGTCCACATCGTTGATGTCGTAGAAGGACCGGATGCCCTGCAGCTTCTGGTAGCTGTTCTGCATGACCGCGGCGTCCCACAGGCGGATGTTGCGCACCGTGCTGGCGTTGCGCTCCAGCGCGGCGCCGTCGATCTTCCCGTCGAAATCGAACGGCTTGACGTCCACACGGCCGAGGTTGAGCGCGGTGCGGGTGGCGTCGATGTTGTGCCGGATGTATGGGGCTTCCTTGGACGACTCCGAAGGTTGCACCCGGAAGCGCTGAACGAACGCCGGGACGATCTCGCCAGCCAGCAGGACCACGAACACCCACAGGCCCACCGCCAGCGCCGGCAGCACCCAGCCTCGCCGCCAGATGTTGGCGATGAACAGCCCGAACGCGAACAGGGAGATCAACATCAGCAAGTAGATGGCCTTGAGCTGGACGTTGACGTCGGTGTAGGTGGCGCCGTCCACCGTCCCTCTGGTGGAGAACGTGAGCTCGTAACGCTGCAGCCAGTACTGCCCGGCCTTGACTAGCGCGAGCACGCCGAGCAGCACCGACAGGTGGGCCTTCACCTGCGGCGTCACCCGCTCGAGCGCGCCTTGTACCCGGATGCCGCCGTTCAAGTAGTGAGCCAGCGCGGTGACGATGGTGACGACCAGCAGCGCGGAGAACACCCAGCTCACCACCGCATTGAGGAACGGGAGCTGGAAGACGTAGAAGCCGATATCGGTGTGGAACGTGGCGTCCTTCTGCCCGAAATCCACCTTGTGGGTGAACAGGATCCAGTCGTTCCAGCGGCCGGACATGCTGGCGCCGGCGATCAACGCGAACAACCCGGCCACCGAGAAGCGCACGATCCTGGCCCGGGTTCCCACGAGGTCGTGGTAGCGCTCGAGGAAGTCCTCCTCGGGACCGGCGGGGCGGAAGGCGGGGGCGATACGTTCGGCGATCACCAGGTTCACCCAGCAGAGCACGAAGAACAGGACGGTGAAGATGATGGCCAGCGCGATCTTGGCTCCCAGCACCCCCCTCCACACGCTGCCGAGGTGGAGCGATTCGAACCACAGGTAATCGGTGTAGAAGCCGGCGATGCCCCGCAGGGACACGATCAGCACGAACAGCCCGATCGCCGCGGTGATCAGGATGGCGCGGCCCCGACCTTCCACTCGCGGTCGGCGTGGTCGGCGGGGCAGATCGGCCTGGGGGCGCATGTCCGGAGCCTACCGGTGCCCCCGAACCGCCAGCCGGCGCGAAGGGCGACTAACTCGGGGCGGCGACCGCCACCTCGACCGGCACGATCAGGCACCGGCAACCGGGATGAGCTGGAGGGTAGGCGTCGCCCGTCGGGAACGGGTCGCCCTTGCGGACCTCACCCTGCAAGGCGTTGTCCTCGGCGTCAGGGCACGGCGTGCCGCCGTCGTCAACGATCCACTGGAAAGCGGTAGCGCTGGGCGCGGCATCGAACAAGCCGCGGGTGAACGCAGCCAGCACGAAGTGCCGGGACGTGTCGGCGATCCGCTGGGTCTTCCATTCCCGGTAACAGGCGCGGATGCGCTCTCCGAGCTCGGCCTCGTCGCCCTCGGCGTCGGTGAAGCACCGCGTGAGGCGGGCCCGGAGTTGACGTACCAGCTCGTCGGCCAGCCGCTCGGCGATGTCTTCCACCTTGGTCGACATCTTGGCCGGCGGGTCGCCGTAGAAGGCGGCGCCTGCTGCTGCGGCGCCGATGAGGTCAGCAGTAGCCGCCTCGGCGTAACGCCCGGCTTGAGCTGCGGCCTCTGGCAGGCTCGCTTCGGCGGTGGGCACCCCTTTGCCCCGCCTGACTTGGTCGAGCAGCTCGTTCTGTTCGTCCGACAGGATCCGCTTCAGGCGCCGAGCCAGCTGCCGCTCGATGTCGTCGGTCGCCGCATCGCGCCGTTCGAGGAGGCTGGCGATGGGGTCCGGCCCGCCGACGAGCGCAGGATCTTCAGCTGAGACGTTCTCAGCGCCTTCCGGTCGGTCATCCTCGAGCGGCTCTGCAACCTGAGCCTCCGCCGCGACTTGCGCCGCGTCGACGGGGTGCTCCTCCGGTGGACCAGGCTCGGCGGAAGGGCCACCAGGCGGGTCGGCCACTTCGGACACATCGGCCGACACCGGGTCGCGGCCTTCCGCCACCGCCACCACCACCTCATCGGCGCGTGACGCCCGGATCTTGGCGAACAAGGCGTCGACGTCGGCCCCTCCCTCGCTGGACGGAGCCGGGACGCTGGGGTCATCGGCGGGATCGGCGGTGAACGGATCGGGTGCAGCCGCCGAGTCACCCGTCTCGGCCGCCTCGGCAGGCTCGGCTACCGGGATCGGCTCGACCTCCGGCTCGGTCAAGGCCTGAGCGCCAGGCTCTTCGGGCGTCTCGGCGGATGGCGTCGCCGGATGGTCTTCGCTCATCGCCGCCAGCAACGCATCGTCGTCGGCATCCTGGCGAGCAATGCGGTCGGTCCCGTTTCGTGCGTCGGGCAGTGCGGCAGCCAGGCTGGCCGCCGCGTCGTCGAGCCGGCTGCGGGTGGACTCGACGGAGGCCAGCAGGTCTTGGCGCGCCGCCTTGAGTTGATCGAGCTGGGAGCGACCGGCTCGCCGGCGGTCGGCAAGATCGGCGAGCATCCGCTCGCGAACGGCGCGCGCTTCGGCCACCATCGCTCGACCCTCTTGGCGCCCCGCTTCCTTCTCGGCTTCGGCTTGCGCCGCCGCTTCGGCGCGTTGCCCGGCGACCTCGGCGGCAACCGAGGAGCGCAAAGACTCTGCGTCGGCGGCGGCCGAGGCCAAGAGCTGGTCGGCTTCGCTCCGGGCGGCTCGCACCGAGGCTTCCGCCTCCTCGGTGCGGGTGGCCAGGATCGAGGTGGCCTCCTCCCGCATGCGAAGGGTGTCGGCTTCGGCATCGGCCCGCAGACGGGCCACCTCGTCATCAGCTTCGGCTCGGACCCGACTGGCGTAGTCGTCGGCCGCGGTCCGCTGAGCGAGCGTCACCTCCTCGGTCTCGGCCCGCAACCGGGCGGCGTGTTCCTCGGCCGAGGAGCGCGTGGCGCTCGCCTCCTCGTCGGCTTCGCGCACCACCCGGGCGGCGTTCTCCTCCGCGCGAGCTCGGATCTCGACCGCGGCTTGCCGCGCCGTCTCGATCACCCGGGTGGTCTCCTCGCCGAGCAGCATGGTGAGCTGGTGCTCATCGAGCGCGGGAGGCGCGGCCAGCCGCTCCTCCGCGTCGGCCAGCCGCCGGGCCAGGTCCTCCTCGCGGCTGGCCGCATCACGCAGCAGGCTGGCGACCACCTCGAGGTACCGGCGCACTTCGGCGGGATCGAACCCGCGGAACGCCGAGGCGAACGTCTGGGCGGCAACTCCGTCGGGATCTAGCGACGGGCGGTCTAGTCGGGGATCACGAGCCATCGGCTCGATGGTACGGCGGCGGGCGGGCGCGATCGGGGTTCTTCGCTCGCCCGGCTCAGGACCACCGGCTTCAGCCGTCGGCCAGCAGGTCCGCGGCAGCTCACCGCAGCTCAGCGTCGGGGTCGTGTCGCGCCGGGCTTGCCGATAGACGAGGCGTTCCCGCCTACCCGGTCGAGCACCCGCAACGCCTGATCGAGCGTGTCCGCCTTCTCCACTCGGATCCGGCCGCGCGAGGCGCTGATCGCGTCGCGGTACTCGCCGCTGGGGGTGATCATCAGGGTGGCTCCGGCACCGATGGCGGCCAACGTCTTCTGGTGCACGCCTCCGACCTCGCCGACCGTGCCGTCGAGATCGATCGTGCCGGTGACGGCGACCGTCTTGCCGCCAGTGAGACTGCCCGGCGTGAGCTGGTCGATTATGGCCAGGGTGAAAGCGAGGCCGGCCGAGGGCCCACCCACCTGCCCCGAGTTGACCGTCACCTTCACCGGGAAGTGGAACTCAGGGCGGGTCTGGAGTGACACACCGAGAAACGCACGGGTGGGCTCTCCCGGACGCTTCACCGTGGCCACCCGGACCGAACGGATCTCCGAATCATCGAGCGGCCGCACCTTCATCGGCACCTTGTCGCCGGGCCGCACGGTCCGCAGGATGGCCACCAGCGCGTCCGACGTGAGCACGGGCTTCCCGCCGGCCTGGATCACCGTGTCACCGGGCGTCAGCGAGTCGAATGACGGCAACTTCGGGTCGATGTCGGTGATCACCGCACCGATCGGCTTCTGAACCACCTTGTAGCCGAGCTTCTCCAGCGCCACCTTCGTGGCGATCTCCTTGGAGTCGTGCATCAGCTGGAGGTTGAACTTCTCGTTCTTGTCCTGGGATTGACCGCCGGTGATGACCGTGAGCGGATCGACTTCGACGTCGTCGTCGAGCACGCCGAGGAACGTCTCGAAACCGCTCGGCTGACGCACTGACACAGTGGTGAAGAGGATGTTTCCCTTGGAGCCGTGCAGGAGCGGCTTGGCCACCCGGATCTGCGCGTTGGCGCTGCGAGCGCTGCCTGGAGACAACGTGATGTACGGCAGCCGGATCGAAGCGACGATGGACACCGCAGCGATCAGGGCCACCAGCACCGGACCGGCAACCCACCAGACGCGAGCCACCGGGCGACGCAGAGCGTGGGGATCGATCGGGGGCTCGGGAGGGGAAGTCTGCACGGTCATCTCAAGCCCAGCGGGCGGAGACAGCCTGCCACGTGAAGATGGGCGTTCCCCCGCGCGGACCCCCCTTCGACCTGCGCGTTCGGCCGAGGAGCACGCTCGCGGGAGCACGGAGGTAGAACGTGGCATGGGTCAAGTGCCTGATCCCTCACGCAAGAAAAGACGCGCCGCGCTGGCCGGCCATCTGGGCGACATCGACGCGGCCCGCCAGCTATTGGCCGACGACGACCTATCCGTGCGATCCACCGCCCTGGGCGCGTTGGCCAGAGCCGGTGGCCTCACCGGCTCGGATCTGGCGTCGGCGCTCACCGACCCGCAGGCGGTCGTCCGCCGGCGGGCGGTGGAGATCCTGGCTTCACTGCCTGATGGTGATCCCCTGGCCACCGACCTGTCTCTGCTCCGCCTGCTCGACGACCCTGACGATTCGGTGGTCGAGGTGGCGGCGTGGGCCTGCGGCGAGCGCGCGGCGGTCGAGCCGGCGGCCGTTCACCGCTTGAGCGAGTTGGCCGTAGACCATCCGGACGCGCTCGTCCGCGAGGCGGCGGTCGCCGCACTAGGTGCTCTCGGAGATGAGCTCGGCCTTCCAGCGATCCTGGTTGCCACCTCGGACAAGGCGACGGTGCGGCGCCGAGCGGTGCTGGCCCTCGCCTCGTTCGAAGGCCCCGACGTCGAATCTGCGCTGCAGCGAGCGTGCACCGATCGCGACTGGCAGGTCCGCCAAGCGGCCGAGGACTTGACCACGGGTTAAGTCGAGAGCGACGACGAACCCGCGGGCTCGTCGTCGAAGACTCAGCCCTCGATCAGCTGCTTCGGCGTGAAGTCCTTCGTCTTCCCCTCGTAGTCGACCATCGGGCCGAGGTTGTTGAAGTACTTCTTTGACGAGTCGTACTGGATCACCTGGCCGGATTCGCCCATGTACGGGTCCTTCTCGCCATCGGTGTTGATCTTGACGTCGTCCAGCAGCAGCCCCGCGTGAGCGTCTTTCTGGTGCCGCACCGCTTCCATGATCTCGAGACGGCTTGCCTTCTTCGCCGTCTCCATGGCCTTGACCATCAACGCACCTTGGGTCCAGCCGTAGGCCACGATGCCGTTCTCGATGTCAGCCTTGGGCTCGTACTTCTTCACCGTCGTGCGGTACAGCTTCAGGTCCGCATCGCTGGCGAACTGCGGATTGAACGGATCCTTGAGGTTGGTGATGCTGATGGCCTTCTCCGCTGCGTCACCGGCGATGCCCATCAACGTCTTGGAGATGCAGGTGCCGGAAACCCAGATGATCGGCTTCCAGTTCGCCGCCTGGGCCTTCTTCAGCGCGTCGGGGCAGGCGAGCAGCGTGGCGCCGTCGAAGAAGGCGTCGGCGTTGGTGGCGGCCAGGCTGGTGAGCTGTGCGCCCACCTCGTTGGCGCCCGTGGCGTACTTCTCGACCTTGACCAGCTTGATCTTCGTGCCCTTGATCGCTTGCCTGAAGCCGTTCTCGTAGGCGGAGCCGAAGTCGTCGTTCTGGATGAGCATGGCAACGGTGGCCGAAGGCTTGTTCTTCTTCAGGTACTCGGCGAACGTCTTGCCCTCGAGGGGATAGACGTCGTTGGTCGCCCCGATCGTCCATGGGAACTTCGGGTTGCCCCACGCCGGGGATCCGCTGATCGCGAACAGGTTCGGCACGCAGTTCTCGCCCAGGAACTGGCGGATGCTGATGTTGTTGGCGGTGCCGACCACTCCGAACACCGCGAACACCTTGCTGCCGTCGGTGCCGACCTCCTCCTCGATGTTCTGGGCGGTCTTCTGGGCGTTGTACTCGTCGTCTTTGTCGACGGTCTCGATCTTGTACTTCTTGCCACCGATCTTCACCCCGCCCTGGTCGTTGGTGTACTTGAAGTACGACTTCCAACCAGCGGCGATCTCGGAGAAGGCGGCCGTGAGGCCGGACTGCGGAAAGCTTGATGCGAGCTTGATCGTGTCGCCCTTGACCTCCTCGGTGGGATCTGTGGGGCAGTTGGACGTGTCGATCTCGGACTGTTGGCCGCTGTCTCCCGAGCCTCCCGAGCCTCCACCACCGCTGCGGGTGGACGTCTTCTTCTCCTCACGGTTGCTGCAAGCCGCAGCCAGGAGCATCAAGGCGGCCAGCAGTGCGATGAACCGGCCTGTGCGGGATCGAGCCATGGAGTTCTCCTAGCTGGAAGTGTCTGAACCAGAGGTTGGTGCGGCGGTAAGGGCCGACGGTGGAGCCTGGCGGTGGGTGAGGCGAGCAGTCAGCTTACGCAGACCACCTACCACTCCTTCAGGCAGGACATACACGATGAGGATCAGCGCTGCACCGAACACCGCGGGAGCGAGCACCTCCTTGCCCTCGATCAGGCTCTCGGTGTTCCGCCGGAGGAAGATCAAGAAGAACGCCCCCACTGCGGGGCCGAGGATGGTGGCCGCGCCACCGATCACCACCGCGACGAGGAACTCGATCGAGCGCTGGAAGTACAGGATGGGGTTGGTCCCGTCGGCCGCCCGATCGATCATCACCGACAGGGAGCCGGCGATGCCGGCGTAGGCCGCGCTGATGGCGAACGACGTGACCTTGACCTTGGCCAGGTTGACCCCGACGGTGGAGGCGGCCAGCTCCTGATCGCGCACCGCGATCATGGACCGGCCGATGCGGCTGCGCACCAGGTTCCAGGCGAGGAAGAACAGGATCACCGCGATCACCAGGCACTCGAAGTACTGCCACTGGTCGTCGGCGAGTGAGCTGATGAGGGAGGCGAACTTGATCCGGTCGGGCCGCAGCAGGGCGATGCCTCCACTGCCCTTCACGAAGCGGGTGGCCAGCCGCGGGAAGATCACCGCCATGCCGAGGGTGATCAAGGCGAGGTACAGGCCCCTGACGCGAAGCGCTGGGATTCCCACTGCCACCCCGACGGCGGCGGCGATCAACGCGGCCACCGGGATGGTGGCTTCGAACGTCCAACCGTGGTCGACCATCAAGATCGCGGTGGTGAACGCGCCCACGCCGAAGAACGCACCGTGGCCGATCGACACCTGACCGTTGAAGCCCGTCAGCAGGTTGAGGCCCATGGCGGCGATCGAAACGTAGATGGCCTGAGCGAGCAGATGGTTGATGTCGGAGCTGTAGAGGAACGGCGCAGCGATCGCCGCGACGCACAGCACCACACCGACGACGATCCGCAAGATCGTCGCTGCGTCGAAGCGTCCGGTCCTTGCCGGCGCGGCGTCGGTGGGGCCAGCCGCCGGGGGCGCGGCGTCGGTGGACGAAGTTGTCGCGGTAGCTCCGAGGCCCCCGCTGGGTTCGGCTTGATCGGTCATACTCGCTCCACCGTGGTCCGGCCGAACAGGCCCGTTGGTTTCACCAAGAGCACGATCAGGATGAGCCCGAGAGGCACGACCAGCTCGATGCCGTTCAGAGCATCCACGTACTGGGTCGTCAGCGCATCGGCCACCCCGACCACCAATCCGGCGAGCACGGCACCCATCGGGCTGTCGAAGCCTCCAAGGGCGGCGGCGGCAAACGCGTAGACCAGCACCGTGGCCATGAGGCTGGCGTCGAAGCCGGTGGACCGGGCGGCCACCAGCGAACCGGCGAGGGCCCCGATGGCTGATGCCAACGCCCAGCCGAGCATGAGCATGGCCCCGGCATTGATGCCCAGAAGCCGGCTGGATTCAGGGTTCGATGCCACGGCCCGGATCTTCAGACCGAGCCGAGATCTCTGAAGCAACCCGTAGAGCAGCACACACTCGAGCACCAACACGATGGCCAGCGCAATGACCGCCCAGGAGATCGACTGGCCGGCGAATGAGATCTTCTGGTCGTTGCCGGACGAGTCGGTGGGCCATGGCTTCGGCATGGTCTGAGGGTTGGTTCCGAACACGAGTTGAGCCAGCGAGTTGATGGCCAGGAACATGCCCAGGGTGACGATCACGACGTTGAGCGGGCTGCGGCCCTGCTCGACGGGGCGGATCAGCACGCGCTCGATGATCGCCCCGCCGACGAAGGCGATGACCATCGAGGCGAGGATGGCGCCCGCGATGGGCAGGGAATGGCTCAACTTCCAGGTGATGTAGGTGGCGAACAGCGCCATCTCACCTTGGGCGAAGTTGAGCAGGCCGGTCGTGCGGTAGATCAACACCAACGCGAGTGCCACCGACGCGTAGACCACGCCGTTGCCGATGCCGTTGAGGAGTTGAGAGATGAACAGGTGCACAGTCAGAACCCCAGGTAGGCCTTGCGGACGGCTTCGTCACCACGCAGAGCTTCGGCCGAACCGCTCGTGACGATCCGGCCGGTCTCCAGCACGTACCCCTGATGCCCGATGTCGAGGGCGAGGTTGGCGTTCTGCTCGACCACCAGGATCGTCAGGCCCTCTTCCCGGTTGAACTCGCCCAGCCGGCCGAACAGCTCCCGCGTGATCAGCGGAGCCAGACCGAGCGACGGCTCGTCCAGGAGCAGCAATCGCGGGCGAGCCATCATGGCTCGGGCGATGGCCAGCATCTGCTGTTCCCCGCCGCTCATACCTCCGGCGGCTTGATCGCGCCGCTCACCGAGGCGGGGAAAACGTTCACACCACAGCTTCACGTCGGCGCTCACGTCGCCGTCCCGGCGGGTGACTGCCCCGAGGCGCAGGTTTTCCTCGACGGTGAGCTCGGTGAACGTTCCGCGGCCCTGCGGAACGTGGGCTATGCCGCACTTGGCCACCGCTTCGGGGCGCCGGCCGTTGATCGAGGAGCCATCGAAGGAGATGCTCCCGTTCACCGAGATCATGCCGCTGATGGCTCGCAACGTGGTCGTCTTGCCTGCTCCGTTGGCGCCGAGGACCACCACGACCTGACCCTCTTCGACGGTGATGTCGATGCCGTGCAGGACCTGCACGGGGCCGTAGCCCCCGGAGACGCCCTGCAGCTCGAGCAGGCTCACGCCGGCGCGCCCAGGTAGGCCTCGATCACCTGGGGATCGTTGCGAACGAGCTGAGGTGGGCCTTCGGCGATCTTGCGGCCGAAGTCGAGGACGACGATGTGGTCCGAGATCGCCATGACCATCGCCATGTGGTGCTCGACCAGCAACATCGTGAGCTCGAACTGGTCGCGGATCTGGCGGATGGTCTGCCCGAGCTCATCTACCTCGCCGTGGGTGAGGCCGTTGGCTGGCTCGTCGAGCAGCAACAGCCTGGGCTCACTGGCCAACGCCCGGGCGAACTCGATGCGCTTGAGCGTTCCGAAGGGCAGCCCCGCAGCAGGGCGATCAGCCAAGGCGCCGAGGTCGAGTCGATCGAGGATCGATCGGCATCTGGCCCGTTGCACCCGCTCCTCTGAAGCCACACCGACCCGCAGCATGGCCCGGACGAAACCCACATGACCGCGGCTGTGCGCCCCGGTCATGACATTCTCGAGAACGGTCAAGGCCGGGAAAAGGGCCACGTTCTGGAACGTGCGGGCGATCCCCAGGCTGGCGATCTCGTGCGGGGCGAGCCGCAGAAGGTCCTGACCATCGAACGTGACGTGGCCCTGCGACGCCTCATAGAGGCGGCTCAACACGTTGAAGAGCGTGGTCTTTCCGGCACCGTTCGGTCCGATCAGCGCACAGATCTGGCCGGTTTCCACCGTGAAGCTCAGCGAATCGAGGGCGACGACACCGCCGAAGCGGACACCCACCTCATCGACGTTGAGCAAGGCCATGGTCTTGCTGATCCCCCTGATGGTGGTGCTTCCCCCGTTGGGTGCCGTCACCTTACCCACACGTGTCACGCCAGTTGCCCTGAGCTGAACAGGCATCCAGCTCTACGCCGGTTGGGGCTAGGAGCGTGCGCCCATGAACATGACCTTGAGCTCGTCGTAAGCCTCGATGCAGCGGCCTGCTCCGAGGACCACACACTCCAGTGGAGCGTCAACCAACGTGACCGGGATCTCGGTCTCTTCGGCCAGACGGTTGGCCAGGCCCTTCAGCATGCCGCCCCCGCCGACCAGGTACATGCCCCGCGAGATGAGGTCATGGGCCAGCTCGGGCGGCGCCTCACCCAGACAAGCCACCACCGAGTCGACCACTGCCCCCACCGGTTCGGCTATGGCCGCCCGCACCTCCTGGGGCGACAGGATGACGGTCTTGGGCAGGCCGGACATGAGCTCGCGCCCCCGGACCTCGGCCTTGATGTCGTCCTGGACCGGCCACGCCGAACCGATCGCCACCTTGATCTCCTCAGCCGTGCGTTCCCCTACCGCGATCCCGTACTCCCTGCGGATGTAGGTCTGGATCGCGGCATCGATGTCGAAGGAACCGACCCGCACGGCCTGCAACGCAACCACTCCGCCGAGGGCGATGAGTGCCGTCTCCGAGGTGCCGCCGCCGACGTCGATCACCATGTTGGCGATCGGTTCGTTGATCGGCAGGCCGGCTCCGATGGCCGCCGCCATCGGCTGCTCGATCAGTTGGGCTTCGGCCGCTCCGGCCCGCCGAGCCGCCTCCGTGACGGCCCGCCGCTCGACCTCAGTGATGGCCGAGGGCACGCAGATCACGACGCGCGGGCGGTTGAACTTCGTCACGCCCGCTCGTTGCAACAGCAAGCGGATCATCCGCTGCGTGATATCGAAGTCGGTGATCGCACCTTGGCGGAGAGGACGAACCGCGACGATGTAACCCGGCGTTCGCCCGATCATCTGCCACGCCTGTTGACCCATGGCCAAGACGTCGCCGGTTTGCTGGTTCAGGGCGATGACCGACGGCTCGTTGAGCACGATCCCCCGGCCGCGCGCGTACACCAGCGTGTTGGCGGTGCCCAGGTCGATGGCGAGATCGCGAGCCACAGCTCAGCGCCTCCCCGGTGGAGCGGCGCGGCGGTTCGGCGGAGAGCCAGGCGGGCGTTCGGTCCTCCGTTGTTCATCGCGCGCGGCCTCGGGAGACAGCGCCTGCATCTCACGGCGGAAGGACTCGACGCCGGACTCCAGCGACGTGGGGTTGCGGTTCCGAGCCCATGCGCCCACGGAGTAGGCGGTGACCAGGATCAGAGGCACGGCGAGGTACCAGAGAACCTTCATCGGCTTGTTCCGGACGGGGCGGAAGCGTGCGACCGATGGGAAATGGCCGACGACGACTCGTCGTCAGCGCAACGGCCCCAGTCGACCCCACCGCTCCAGTGCTCACGCTTCCAGATCGGTGCGGTGGCCTTCACCTCGTCGATGCAGAAGTGAGCAGCTTCGAACGCCTCTTCTCGGTGGGGTGCCGACACGGCGACCACTACTGCGGCCTCGCCGACCCGCAGGGCACCGACCCGGTGCAGGATCGCCAGCCGGCCGAGGACCGGCCAGCGAATCCGCGCCTCCGACGCCACGCGCTCAAAGGCCGAGACCACGTGTTCGGCGTACGCCTCGTACTCGAGCAACGTCACACCCGTCCGACCCTTGCCGCCATGATCTCGCGTGGTACCGGTGAACACGACGACTCCGCCGCAGCTGGGATGAACGACCCATGCGCTGACGTCTGCGACTGGCAGCTCGCAATCGCTGAGGCCCAGCCAGGTGTCCCCGCCCGGCGGAGACAACGGGCCGGTCATGGTCCCGGCCGCAGGCGCGGACGGCTCGACCGGATGCATCCCGCCATCGTAGGTGGGCCAGAAGCGTCTAGAACCTACGGGCTCAGGCCAGCCCGCGGCCGCAGTGCCTCCGGTCGTCGGTATTCTCGGCGGCGATGCCGTTCGACGAGGATGCCGAGGACGAGCGGCCGGAGTCCGGACCAAACCCCCTCCCCCCCGAGGACCGGCTCTGGCGGCACCCGTCCGAGCTGGGCCCCATGGGTCCAGGCATGGCTGGCCGCGTTCCCGATCCTCTGTCCCTGTCCTGGGCCCCGACCGGCACCATCGTTCCTGGAGCCATCGGGACCGAAGGCCGGCGGTCTTCATGGGCCTCGGTCGCCGCCTTGTCGTGCCTGGCGGGAGCGGTCATCGCCATGGGAGTGGTGCTCGCCACCCGTCCCGCCACCAGGATCGTCCGACAACGGGTGGCACCGTCTGCCGCCCTCCGATCCGCGACGACCGTGGTGTTCAAGCAGCTCACCACCGAGCAGCTGGCCGCCCAGGTCACCCCGGCAGTGGCCCGGCTCGACGTCCAGGGACCGAAAGGTTGGCAACGGTCTTCCGCAGTGCTCATCCGCAGTGACGGCACCCTCGTCACCAGCGCCCAGGTGGTGAGCGGATACCGGAAGCTCGTCGTCACGTTCGACCATGACCGCTCCCGCCGCGGTGCGCTCCTCGGCGTCGATCCCCAGACGGGGATCGCCGTCATCACCATGAACGTCAACGGGCGTGATGGAGCTCGGGTCGGCGCCGCGGGCCCGAAGGTCGGCCAACCGGCGGTGATGGTGGGCGGTCCCGCTCGCGGGTCGCAGGTGGGCACGGTCTCCACCGGCAGCGTGCGCGGCCTGAACCGGCAGATGGAAGGCTCCAAGGGAACACTGCACGGAATGATCGAGATGGACCGGCCGGTGGCCGATGACACTGCCGGCGGAGCCTTGGTGGACAACCATGGTCGGCTGCTCGGCATCTGCCTGCAGGGCAAGGCCACGGCACTGGGATACGCCGTGCCGATCGGTCTCGTCCTCAAGGTGGGTGAAGCGATCCGCCGGGAAGGGAAGGTGCGCTGGGGACGGCTCGGCGTCAAAGCCACCGATCTCGACCCCGGCGAAGCCCAGGACCTGGGTATACCTGGCGCAGCCGTGCTCATGTCGGTGGAAGAAAAGAGTGCCGCGGCCCAGGCCGGCTTGGTCAAGGGCGACCTGGTCACCCAGCTGGGCGCCACCCGGGTGGAATCGGCTGAAGACCTGGTGGCGGCGCTGAGCGAGCATCACCCCGGCGAGTTGGTGGTGATCAAGTTCCGCCGTGGCACCGCGTCACGGTGGGTCGGTGCAACCCTCGGCACCAATTGACAAAGATGCTCGCAGACGTCTCAGCCACTTCGCCGGGCCCGCCGCCGTAGGACGGCCGTCGCCGCGAGGCCGGCAGCAAAGATCGTGGTGCCCGCAACGCCGAGCGCCAACTCCTGGCGTCTACGGGGGCTCATGGTGGCCAACGGCCCCGGCGCGTGCCCGGCCACGAAAGCCTCCTCGTTGGTGTGAACCGGCTCCCAGCCGAGAGCCTTGAGCCGGTCGTTGGCCACGACCCACGCGGCCCGCGCGTAGGGCAGGATGCCGGGAGGTGTGGGGGCCAGCTTCAAACGCCAGCGCCACGTCGCCACCTTCACCGCGACCCGCTCGGGCACACGCAGGCGTGGCGCGGGAGCGAGCGCACGCCGATCGGGGCCCTCGAGCCAGCCATCCGGAGCCACGTTGGCGGGACCGTCGAGCCGCGTCCGTCGCGCGACGTCCACGGCGGAGGCCAGGTCATCCAGGTGCAGGAACTGCGACGGTGGGTCCTCGTCACCGACCGGTAGGCCGTCCACCGCGTCGAGAGCCCGAGCCACCCATCCGAGGCCATCCTCGGACACGGTCGGCGCCGGGCGCAGCAGGGCAACGCTGACCGCGTCGTTGGCCTGGCGCCATTCGCCGGCCATGCGCTCGATCTCGGCCTTCTCGACGGCGAAGCGCAACCCCGGGTTCGGGCGCAGCGGCGCCTCCTCGGTGAGAGGCACCTGGTTGTTCGGCCACGCTCCGTAGACCGTGGCGCTGGAAAGGACGACCACCGTCCGCACCCGACAAGCGGCGGCGGCAGCCAGCACCCGCCGGGCGATCGCCGCCTCTTCGCCTTCCGGAGGGTCGGCGCCGTCGGACACCGAGCCGAACGTGGACGCCAGGTGGATCAACTGGTCGGCACCGTCGATCAGCGACGCGAGGTCATCGACGGCAAGGTCGATGAGGTGGTGCTCGACGTCAGCCTGATCATCGACGGGGCTCCTCACATCGAGGGCCAAGAGTCGTTCGACCGCCGGATCAGCGGCCACCAGGCGACACACCCGCCGGCCCAGCCCACCGGCTGCGCCCGTCACCACCACTGATGCCATGGCGCGATGGTGCTCGTCCGCCCTCGGTTCGGTCCATTCCCCGTGACATCTGTCTGCTGCGGAGTGACCGGACCTACCGACGCCTACCATGCGCCGGGTGAGCGGCGAAGGTTCAACCAGCGGCGACAACCCGTTCGAGGGCATGCCGTTCATCGGTGACCTCATGCGCATGATCGGCCAGCAGGGCGCAGTGTCATGGGACGGCGCCAGGCAGCTTGCGCTCTCGATCGCCACGGCGGGCGAGAGCGAGCCGAACGTCGACCCGATGACGCGGATCTCCTTCGAGCAGCTCGCCCGGGTGGCCGAGATACAGGTGGCCAACGCCACCGGCCTGGCCACTTCCCTCACCGGCCGTTCGGTCACCGTCACACCGGTCACGCGGTCGCAATGGGTGTTGGCCACGATCGATGCCTACCGGCCGCTGTTCGAGCGCCTAGCCGAAGCCGTCAAGGCCGACCATGCGGCCACATCCTCCGCCGCTGATCTCGACCCGCTGACGATGATGAGCGGCGAGGGCGACCCGACGGGCCAGTGGCTGGCGCAATTGATGCAGCTCCTCAGCCCGATGATGTTGGGCATGACCGCAGGATCGATGGTGGGCCACCTTTCGACCCGCAGCTTCGGCCAGTACGACCTGCCAGTTCCGCGTCCGGCCGGCGACGAGCTGCCGGTGCTGGTGACGAACCTGGACTCGTTCGGCACCGAGTGGTCGCTCGACTCCGATGATCTACGGCTGTGGGTCTGCCTGCACGAGCTCACCCACCACGCCGTGCTCGGCGTGCCCCACGTGCGGGCCCGACTGGACGGCCTGCTCATGGACTTCGTCTCGTCGTTCCAAACCGACCCGGGCTCCCTGGAGAACCGGCTCGGCGATCTCGAGCCGACGTCACTCGAGAACATGCAGGGTCTCCAGCAACTGTTCGGTGACCCAGAGGTGATGCTCGGGGCGATCCAGTCAGACCGTCAACGCGAGCTGCTGCCGCGGCTGGAGGCGCTGGTCGCGGTCATCGAGGGCTACGTCGACCACGTCATGGACCACATCGGTGGCCACCTCATCTCCTCCTACGACCGGGTCACCGAGGCGGTTCGCCGTCGCCGTGTCGAGGCGGCCAGCAGCGACCGTTTCGTCGAGCGCCTTCTTGGCCTCGAGCTGACCCAGGACCGCTACGACCGCGGCACCCGCTTCATCGACGGGGTGGTGGAGCGGGCCGGTGAAGAATCCCTCGAGCGCCTGTGGCAGAACGAGGCGGAGCTTCCCACCCCGGCCGAGGTCGATGCCCCCGGCCTGTGGCTGGCCCGTATCGATCTCTAGGTCTTCACGGCCGGCCTCGGCTACACCTCGACGATGTCATGGCCGATCATGCGGCCGCGGTCGAGCTGTAGCAGGCCCATCGTCTTGGTCGGGGCTCGTCTTCGCTCGGTGGGGCTGCCGGGGTTGAACAGCCGCTGCTGGCCGCTACCGGGCTCATCCACCGGCAGGTGGCTGTGACCGAACACCACGACGTCACACGTCGGGAACCGCCGGTGCATCCTGGCGGCGCGGCCCTTGCTGGCACCGCTGTCGTGGATCATGCCGACCTGCACGCCACCGAGGGGCAACTCGAGCGTCTCGGGCAGCACGCCCACCAGCGAATGGTCGTTGTTGCCGAGCACCGCGTGGACCGGAGCGAAGCGGTTCAGCTCGTCGAGCAGATCGGCGGTCAACACATCACCGGCATGCAGGATCACGTCGACGTCGGCCAACAGGGCCCACACATCCTCGGGCAGGCGGCGGGCCGACCCGGGCCGCAGATGTGTGTCGGCCAGAACGGCCACCCTCATCACCTTCGCCGGCTCTGTCATTCCACCCGCTTGCGCCGACGGCGGGGGGGTCGGTCCACCCGGTACCGCTCCGGCCGGACGCGACGAACCGCAGCCTGGGCCCCCTGGGCCAGGCGCCCGCGGACTTGGCCCGAGAAGTCTCCGAAACGCTGTTCGATCTCGACCGCGGCAGTGGTGGCTGACGTGATCCGACCGCCGCTCCTATGGGACGCGGCCAGCCGGCCAACGACGTAGGAGAACGTCGCTGCGCCGGCCACCATCAGCACGATCACGAACCCGCCGGATGCCGGCAGCTTGACGGCGACCGGTATGAACGCGCCGATCACCCATGTCAGCTGGAACCGTGTCTCGAAACGAGCAAACGAGCGGCCGCGGTTTGCATCCGGCGCATCGCGCTGCAGGATCGAGTCGAAGGAGAGCTTTCCCGCGGAACCGGCGAACCCGACCGCCGACGCGATGATGCTCGCCCCGATCACGCCGCCTATCACGATCGCCGCGACTGCCGCCACGACGGCGAGCACCAGGCAACTGGTGAGCAAGCTCTCTTCGCTCATCACATTGCGGATGCGCGGCGCGACCGCCGCACCGACGAGCCCGCTGAACACGCTCGCCCCCACGACCACGCCGAACTGCCATTTGGGAACGCCCTCACCGCGGAAGTCGAACGCCAGCAGCAGCGTGAGGAACCCGACGAGGCCTCGCAGCACCCCCATGGCTGAGCCAGCCAGGATGATCCCGGGAGCGCGCAGCTCGATCCGCTCGGTGCGGTCGGCCGGCGCCGACGCCACCCGAGTCTTCGGGATGCGGAACCCGACGACTGCAGCTACGAAGAACGTCACCATGGCCAGCCCGAGCGACCACTTCGGCCCGAACGCCTTCAAGAGGATCCCGGCGGGGATGATGCCGACGAAGCCCATGATCCCGCTCAGCAACGTGAGCTTCGAGTTCGCCTCTACCAGCTCCCTGTCGCTGCGCACGACGGTCGGGACGAGCGCGCTCCGGGCGATCTGGTAGCCCTTCTGCATCATGAGGATGCCGAGCGCTTCGAGGAAGAAGATCGTGCTTCCGCTCTTGATCGACTCGATCATGAAGAAGCAGAGCCCAGATCGGAGCAGGGCGGTGGCGATCATCACGTAGCGGTGGCCGCCCCGGAGCCGGTCGATCAGGGGCCCGATCAGAGGGGCCACGACGGCGAACGGCATCATCGTGAACAGCAGGTACTTGAGCACGGGAGCGCGGGCATCTCCGGCCGGCAGCGAGAAGAACAACGAGTCGGCCAACGCGGCGGCCACCATGGCGTCGGCGGCCGTCGCCGCGGCGTGGGTGCGGGCCAAACGGCCGAACGGCGTGATCAGGAAGGCCCGCGCCCCGGCCGCGGTTTGGGGAGTGAACCCTTCCGCCGCCTGCGGCTCGGTCTCCTCGATCACGGCGCCATCGTATGGGTAGTCGATTCGGAACCAGAGGCTCCGATCGGCTACCCGACGTACTTGTAGCCGAGACCGCGGATGGTGACGATGCGGCTCGGGTTGGACGGATCGTCTTCCACCTTGCCTCTCAGCCTCTTGATGTGAACGTCGAGGGTCTTGGTGTCGCCGACGTAGTCCAAACCCCAGATCCGGTCGATGAGCGTGTCCCGCGACAGCACCCTTCCGGCGTTCTCGAGCAGCAGGGCCAACAGCTCGAACTCCTTGAGCGGCAAGCTGACCTGCTGACCCCGGATCACGACCTCATGGCGGTCCGGGTCGAGCGTGACGTCGCCGACTCGCATGGCCTCCGGGTTCGCTTCGGCCTCCACGGCTGCATCACCCGGCGAGCGGCGGAGCACAGCCCGCATCCTCGCCACCAGCTCACGCAGGCGGTACGGCTTGGTGACGTAGTCGTCAGCCCCCACCTCCAAGCCCACGACCGTGTCGATCTCCGAGCCTCGGGCCGTGACCATGATGATCGGCACCTTCGAGCGCCGGCGCAGCTCCCGGCACACATCGACGCCCGAGACCTTCGGCAGCATGACGTCGAGCAGGACGAGGTCCGGGGCGACGGCCTCGAACAAGTCGAGAGCCTGGGCGCCGTCGCGCGCCACCTCCACCCGGAACCCCTCACGCTGCAAGCCCACCGTGAGGGCGTCGACGAACGCTTCCTCGTCTTCGACCACCAGGATGGTCGTGGTGGGCGTGGCCATCGGAGCGCCTCCTCCTGGGACTGCTTCGAGCGACGTCATCCCGCCTCCTCTTCGATGTTGTCGCCTCGAGCACCACGTTCGTCGACAGGCACTGGTCCCGGACCAGCCGGCAGGCGCAACGTGAACGTGGAACCTTCCCCCTCCCGGGACTTGACTCTTACCTCACCTTCGTGGTTGCTGACCACGTGTCTCACGATGGCCAACCCGAGCCCTGTGCCGCCTGTGTCGCGGCCCCGTGCCCGGTCGACCCGGTAGAACCGCTCGAACACCCGCTCGAGGTCACGGGCTGGTATGCCGATCCCGTGGTCACACACTTCGAGCTCGACCATTCGACCGTCGGTTCGGGCCTGAACCTCGACGATCGAGTCCTCCTCGGAGTACTTCACCGCATTGTCGAGCAGGTTGGACGCCGCCGATACGAGCTGGCGACGGTCACCGATCACCGTGAGGCGGGTCGAAGGCTCGCGCACCTTGATCGCCACCCGGCGCAGCTCGGCCGCCGGGCGAGTTCGATCGACGGCTTCGGCCACGATCAGGTGTACCGGCACCGGTTCGCGGGTGGGCAGCTCGCTGGCCTCGATGCGGCTCAGCTCCAGCAGTTCGTCGATGGTCCGGGCGACCCGGAACGCCTCTTGTTGCATTCGGAGGGCAAGCCGCCGGGAAACCTCCGGATCGTCTTCGAGAGCAAGCGTCTCGGCCAACAGGCCGAGCGCACCGACCGGCGTCTTCAGCTCATGGCTGATGTTGGCCACGAAATCTCGCCGGACCGTGTCGAGCCGCTGGCGCTCGGAAACGTCTTCCACCACGATGAACGCCCCGGCGGGCCGCTCGTCGTCCCCCAGAGGCACCGAGCGCAGCAGCAACGCCCGGCGCGGTGGGCCGTAGAGATCCAGGGTCCGGGTCTCCGGAGTGCCGGCCACCGCCAGGGAGATGAGCTCGGTGATCGCCGCCTCGACGAGAGCCTCGCTGTGCCGGGCGGCGAAGAACCCCGACGCCGCCTTGTTGCGGAAGACCACGGTCCGGCGATCGTCAGCCAGGACGATGCCCAGGGGGATCACATCGAGGGCTCGGAGGAGCTGCTCCTCGGTGGCGCCGGTGCGGGTCACCTCCCGGAGATGCATGTCCACCGCCCGCTCGAGGGTGACGATGGCGTCCTCCATCCGAGGCGACGACTGGACGGTGGACCCGCCGGCCAATCGGCTGCTCAATGCGTCCAACCTCCGTCGGAGAACGGTCGGCCGGATCAACTCATCCGGCCTTGCCGAGGTTCAAGGCGCCTCGTTCGATGTAGTCGGCGACCGGCGTCCAGCTGGCGGACGTGATCCCGTTGATGACGGTGACCGCGGCGTATCCGGCGCTGATCAGGGCGGTGTCGGTGTCGGGAGGCAGCTCGACGCCGGTCTCCCTGAGCGTCATCTTCATGCGCCGGTCGCCGATGTCGACCAACGTGGCTCGTACCGTCCCGAACGCCGCGGGCTCGGCCCAGCGTACGCCGCGCAGCGCGGCGAGGGACACATCGGGGACGTTCAGGTTGAGCACGGTCTTGTTCGGCGCGCCGAGCAGCCAGTCGACGGCGCACGCCGCCAGCTCACACGCGGTGGCCCAAGCCGGCTCGGGACCGGGCCCGGTGCTCACCGCAAGCGCCGAGACGCCGAAGTTGGCCGCGGTGAGAGCGGCCCCCACCGTGCCGGAATGCAGCATGGCCCGGCCCGTGTTGTGGCCCGGGTTGACACCGGACACGACCAGCTCGGGGGCCACGCCGAACGCGCCCAGCCGGGCCGACATCACCGCCAACGCCGGCGGCCCGTCCACGCCGTAGGCCTCGATGTCGGGCCGACCCGGGATCTCCGCCGGTGAGACGAGCAGCTCCTCCCCCGCGGACATGACCCCGATGGCCGCACCGCTGCCGCTCATGTCCCGAAGGGGCGCGGCGACCACGACCTCGTGACCGGCGTCCACCATGGCCGCCGCCAGAGCGTGGATGCCCGGCGCCTCGATGCCGTCGTCGTTGGTGACCAGGACCCTCATCGGCGGGCCAGCTCGTTGATCGGTCTCATCCCAACCTCATCCAACCTCATCCGCCCTCGGGCGGGTCGGGCCGATCGCCGGAGAGGCTGAAGTCGGCGGCTACGTCGGAGCCAGTTGAGGCGTCCGAGGGCCAGGGCCGATCAGCGTCGGGCAGATCGCCGCTCCCCTGTTGCTTGGCGTCGAACCGTGCGGCGACGCGCGCCGCCCCGGTGTGCTCGGGCATCCAGCCGGTGACCATGTACCGGACCCGCTCACCGATGTTGACGGCGTGATCCCCGATCCGCTCGTAGTAACGGCCGATCAACGCCAGCTGCACACCGGCTTGGATGTCGAGACTGGTGGTCTTGTGGGTCTCGAAGATGGCCTCGATGTAATCCTTGTGCAGCGCATCGAGCCGGTCGTCCATGTCGTCGAGCGCTGCGGCTTTGCCATCGTCACGCTCGGCGTAGGCGTCGATGGCCACCCGCATGAGCCGTTGGGCCTCCTCACCCATCCGCGACAGGAGGCCCCGCAGGCGCGGATCGAAGTCGATGCCGTAGATGCGGCGGGTCGCCTTGGCCACGTTGACCATCAGGTCACCGGAGCGCTCGAGCTCGGACGTCAAGCGCAGCGCGGTGACGATGGCCCGCAGATCGATGGCCATCGGGTTCTGCAGCACGAGCGCCTGGTAGCAGCGCTCCTCGATGTCGATGGACAACACGTCGAGATCGTCGTCGGCATCGATGAGCTCCTGAGCAGCGTGGAGATCGCTCGACAGCAGCACATCGGTGCCTCGGGCGACGCACTCGGTCACCATCGCGGCAAGCCGCACGATGTCGGTCTGGATCCCTTCGAGCTGCGCATGGAACCCGCTGCGAACGTCCATCAACCGTCTCCTCTTCTCGGCGGTGTGTCCTCGCTGACGGCCACCGACGATCACCTCACTTCGTGGGCGAGATGACCGCTGTCGCCGGTGACCAGGTAGAGCAGCCGGGCGCCGATTATCGCGGCGTGGTCGGCGATCCGCTCAAGGGACTTGCCGGCCACCAGCGTACGGACCGCGATCCGCGCTGCGAGCGGACCCTCGAGGTTGATCAGCTCGGCCATCAACCGCTCGTCCTGGAGACCGACGATCGAAGGCTCATGGATCAACGCGGATGCCAGCGCCGCGTCGAGCCCGGCCCAGGACCGCATGGCCGTGCGGTAGCGGTCGATCGCCGCGTCGCTCATGGCCAGGAGAAGGTCGAAGGTGACCGGGCTGGCCTTGATGAGCTGGTGCTCGGGAGCGAGCTTCACAACTCGCAACGCCAAGTCCCCCACCCGCTCGAACTCACCGAGCACCCGGAGCACCGACACGATCAGCCGGAGGTCCGAGGCCACCGGTTGCTCCCGAGCCAGCAGGTCGTAGCAGCGGCCGGTGAGCGACACGCTCATGGCGTCGATGTCATCATCGGCGTTCACCGCCTGATTCGCCGCCTGTTGGTCGCCGTCGGACAACACCGTGCGCATGCGTTCGAGGTTCTGGTCCACCCGGACCGCCATCACCTCCACCTGGAGCCGGAGCTGGTCGAGCTCCGCGGAGAACGCCAGCCGCAACGGCTGCCGAGATGATCCAGTGTCGGTCCCGTCAACGATCGGCACGGTCAGCCATCGCTTTCGAAGCAGGCGGGCTGGCTCGCGGTCAACTCGTACTGCACCAGCGAAGCGAGCGAACGAGTGAGGGCGAAATTCATCCGAACCGGCCGGTGACGTAGTCCTCGGTGCGCTTGTCCGAGGGGTGACTGAAGATCTTCTCGGTCCGGTCGTACTCGACCAGCTCACCCGTCCGATCACCGGTCTTGGAGTCCACGTCGACGGTGAAGAACGCGGTGCGATCCGAGACGCGGGCGGCCTGTTGCATGTTGTGGGTCACGATGAGGATCGTGTAGTCAGCCTTGAGCTCTTGCATGAGTTGTTCGATGCGCAGCGTCGCCACCGGATCGAGCGCCGAGCACGGCTCGTCCATGAGGATGACCTCTGGTTTGACCGCGAGAGCTCGAGCGATGCACAGCCGTTGCTGCTGACCTCCGGACAAGCCGAGGGCCGACTTCTTGAGGCGGTCCTTCACCTCATCCCACAGGGCGGCGCCCCGCAAGGCCTCCTCGACGACATCGTCCATCCGGCCCTTCAAACCGGCGATCCGCGGTCCGTAGGCGACGTTGTCATAGATCGACTTGGGGAACGGGTTGGGCTTCTGGAACACCATCCCGATCCGGCGCCGAACCTCGACCGGGTTGACCTTGTCGTCGTACAGGTCGACTCCGTGGTAGGCGACCCGACCCTGCACCCGAGCGCCCTCGATGAGGTCGTTCATCCGGTTGAAGCAACGCAGCACCGTCGTCTTGCCGCAGCCCGAAGGTCCGATGAACGCGGCGATCTCGTGCTGGTTGATCTCCAGGCCGACGTCTCGTACCGCTTGGAACGAGCCGTAGAACACCGACAGATCATCGACGTCGAACAGCACCCGTCCCTGGGGTCGCACCGCGTTCGAAGGCGCTGGGTCACCGGAGAGGTTCTTGGTGAGATCGATGGGCGGTTGTTTCTGTGGGGAGGGCCGTTGGTCCGTGTCGGAGCCGATCGCCTGGGGTGCTGCCTGGGAGGGCATTGGAGTCTCCTGGTCGGTCATGGGTCGGGCGCTCAACGCATCGTGAAGCGAGCGGCGACCGCTCGGGCCACGATGGTCAGGGCGAGCACGATCACGATCAGCGTGAGGGCGGCGCCCCACGCCATCTGGGGCGAGAGCTTCCCGCCATTGGTGGTCAGGTTGTAGATCTGGAAGCTGAGGGTGGTGCTCTGCCCCGACACGGTTGTGGCTTGGCGAACCGTGTTGGCGGCGCCGATCGTGAACAGCACCGGCGCAGTCTCCCCGGCGGCTCGTGCGATGGCCAGCATCGATCCGCTCACGATTCCCGGCAGCGCGGTCGGCAGGACCACCCGGGCGGTGGTCTTCCAGGTGCGGGCGCCGAGGGCCGAGCTGCCTTCCCGCAAGGTGTCCGGCACCAGGCGGAGCATCTCCTCACACGAACGGACCACGATCGGCAACATCAGGGAGGCCAAGGCGAGCGAGGCGGCCAGCGCCGAACGACCCTGCCCGAAGCTCACCACCCAGAACGCGTACACGAACACGCCCATGACGACCGAGGGAACACCGGTCATGACGTCGGTCATGAAGCGGATGAACTTGGCCAGCCGCCGCTTGCCCCCGTACTCGTTGAGATAGATGGCGGCCAAGATGCCGAGAGGGATGGCCAGCAGCGCGGCTAGGCCGGTGGTGATCAGCGTTCCCACCACCGCAGGGCCCATGCCCGGCCTGGTGGCGGCGGCCTTGTCCGACCCCGTCTTGCAGGAACCGCCGTACTTCTTCGCCTTCTCGCAGTCGCCGGAGAGCTCGTCGCCCGACGCGGTGGTCGGGATGTCACGGGTGAGGAACCCGCCGGAGATCACCCCGGCGCCCTTGTTGACCACCGTGAACGACACGTAGAGCAACGGCACCGCAGCCACGACGAACGCCAACACCATGGCCGCAGTGGCCATCCGGTTGCGCCGGAGCCGCTTGCCAGTGATCGTGGCGACTCGGACGTCGGTAGGCACGCTGAGCGCGTTGACGGACGCCGAGGCCGGCGGCTCGAGCATCGTCGAGGTCATTGGCGCCAACCTCCTCCGGGTAGCCGATACCAGCACATGGCGGCCGAGCCGGCGCCAACGACCGCTCGCCACTGCGTGGCGAGCAAAGACACCGAACCGTTCCCATGATTCGCTCGCTCACGCTCGCTCATGCCGCACCCTTCATCCGGCGGTCGACGAGGACCACGGCTCGCCGCGCAACGACGTTGATGACCATCGTGATGGCGAACAGCGTGACGCCCAGCCCGATGAGCGCGGACCGGAAATCGCCACCGGATTCGTTCAGGTAGCGGGCGATGGCCGAAGGCATGGCGTCCCCCGGGCCCAGGATGTTCGACGTGATGTGAGGGCTGGCCACTCCGCCGATCAACAGGGTCACCGCAATGGTCTCGCCCATGGCGCGTCCGAGGCCCAACATCACCGCTCCGGTGAGGCCGCCGCTGGAGTGAGGCAGCACGACCCCGGTGATCATCTCCGAGCGGGTCGCGCCGAGGGCCAACGCGCCTTCCTTGTCGTTGCGTGGGACGGTGTTGAACACCTCCCGCGAGATCGACGTGATGATCGGGGTGATCATGATGGCCAGCACGATTCCGGCGGTGAGCAGGCTCGTGCCGCTCGAGCCCTTGCCGAAGATGCTCTGCAGGACCGGTATGCCGTCACACCAGCGGCCGAGGGTCTGGAACCACGTCTGCAGCGTGGGCTTGAGGGCGAGGAAGCCGACGAGGCCGAACACCACCGACGGCACGGAGGCGAGCAGGTCCATCACGGTGGTGATGGTGCGGCGCAGCCTCCGCGGCGCCACCTCGGTGGCGAACAGGGCGATGCCGATGCTGGTGGGCACGGCGAGCAGCACCCCGATGAACGAGATGACGAGGGTTCCCCAGACGAACCCGAGGATGCCGAACTTGCCGGCGCTCGGGTTCCAGTCCGTCGAGAAGAAGTAGTGCGCCCCGTATCGGGAGAACGCAGGCCACGCCTTCTGGGTGGTGCTGACGGTGATGAGCGCCAGGATCACCAGCACCGAGATGCCGGCGGCCAGCGCCAGGTAGCGAAACACCCGATCGGCCGCCGCCCCGGAGCTGCGCGACAGGCCAGTCCCGTCCGATAGCTCCGGCGTGGGACTCAGGGGATCAGCGAGTGTCTGCATGTCTTTGTGAGTAGAGCGAGGACCGATGCTCCGGATCCTGGGACCCGGACCACCCTGGGTCGGTCGGTGATCCTCAGCTGGCTGCGATCTGGTCGATCTGGGCCATCGCCTTGGTCTTCAGTGAGTCGGGCAGCGGTGCATACAGCAACGCCTTGGCCTGACTCTGCCCCTGGTCGAGGATGTACTTCAAGTAGGCCTTGAGGATCGCCGCCTTACCTGCGTCGGCCTGCTTGGCATCGACCAGGATCCAGGTGGGCGACGTGATCGGGTAGGCGCCGGCAGCCTTGCTGTCCAGCGGGTCATAGGTGAGATCGGCCTTGACCTCTGCGGCCTCCAATGCCTTGGACGCAGAGTCGGGCGTGGGCTTCACGAAGTCCGAGCCTGACCCCTTCACCGCGGCAACGTTCAAGTCTTCCTTCGCCGCGTCAGCGAGGTCGACGTAGCCGATGGCGCCGTTGGTCTGCTTGATGATGGCGGTGACACCCGTGCTCTTCTCGCCTCCCTGGGTGGAGCTCGGCCAATTGACGGTCTCACCTGCGTCCAGCTTCCACTCGGGAGACGCCGTCATGAGGAACTTCGTGAAGTTCTTCGTCGTTCCAGATCCGTCAGACCGGTGGACCACCGTGATCTTGGTCGGCGGCAGCTTCGCGTCGGGGTTGTCGGCCTTGATGGCCGGGTCGTCCCAGGCGGTGATCGTGGCCTGGAAGATCTTCGCCAACGTGTCAGCGCTCAGGTTCAGCGAATCGACATCCTTGAGGTTGTACGCGGTAGAGATCGGGCCGCCGACGATCGGGAAGTAGAGGATCTTGCGGCCGGCGAACATGCTCTCTTCCTCAGGCTTGAGCGCCGAGTCCGAACCGGCGAAATCGCTCGACTTGTCGCCCAGGGCCTTCTTGCCATCGGATGAACCGGTCTTGGTGTAGGTGATGGTCGAGTCTCCCCCGGCGCTCTTCACCGCGGAGTCGAAGTCGGCCGACACCTTCTGCTCGAACGTGTCCTGGAAGCTGGAGCCAGAGCCGTCGAGCTTGCCCTTCAACTTGGACAGCGCGCCTTTGTCAGGAGCAGAAGTCGTCTTGGTGCCGTCGGACCGCTTGGAGCTTTCGTCCTTCTTGTCCTTTCCGCACGCCGCAGTCAAGAGGGACAGCGCGGCCACGATGGCGACGAGCCAGGTGAGTCGGCTCTGGCGGTTCTGGCGGTTCTTCAACGAAGCCCTCCTTGGGCGATTCGGGTGGTTCAGCTGCACGGCGTGACGGTACGGAACGCCAGTGTCCGGGCGAAGAGACAGAGGTGAACGACCGGTGAACGACGCGGGAAGGTTCGGGGTCGAGCGGTCGTCGAGGATCGCGGCCGCGGCGACGGTCAGTGGCGCTTGCCGCGATTAGCCACGAACGAACGCAGGACCTCGTCATCGCGCTCGTAGGTCAGGCGCCGAGCGGCGCGCTTCGGCGAGAGCCACCGCACCTCGTCAACCTCACGATTCGGGGTGAACTGACCAGACACCATCGTCATGGTCCAGTAGCGCACGGTCTTGGGTCGGCCGTGGCGGTCGAGGTAGTGGGTGGAGACCAACTCCTCACCCAGCGAGCAGCAGAGTCCCGTCTCTTCTTCCACCTCTCGCCGCGCGCAGTCTTGGGCCGTCTCACCAGGTTCGAGCTTGCCCTTGGGGAAGGTCCAGTCGTCGTACTTCGGTCGGTGCACGACCAACACCTCCACCAGACCGTTGCGGCGCCGCCGGACTATGCCGCCCGCAGCTTCGACGGTCGTTCCCGTGGTGGCCTTCCCAGCCATGGAGGCGTCCTCAGGGTCATCGGTGGCGGCGACGTCCGCCGGCGCACCTGTACCGGCCGCCGAGCGACGAAGGTACCGAGCGGCGCTCAGCCGCCGGTGGATCCGAAGGCCCACGAGTCCAACGCCGCCACCACGGGATGCCTGGTGGCCCTGGCCAGAGCCAGTTCCTGGAGCCGATCGTGAGTTTGCACCGTGCCACCTCGTTCGACATGGGTCCAGGCGCCGTCAGGTCCGAGGCACCAGGCCAGCGTGTCGTCATGGAGGCTCACGTCCATGATCTCGTGGAGCCGTTGCTGCAGGTCATCACCCGACACCGGCGCCAACGCCTCGATGCGACCGTCCAGGTTCCGCGGCATCAGATCGGCGGAACCGATGTACCAGGCGGGGGTGCCCGGTCCGCTGCCGTTGGCGAAGTAGAAGATCCTCGAGTGCTCCAGGTAACGCCCGACGATCGACCGCACGCGGATCCGTTCGGACAGTCCGGGAACGCCCGGACGCAGACAGCAGATCCCGCGAATGACGAGATCCACCTCCACCCCCGCACACGACGCCTCGTACAGCGCGTCGATCAGCGTCGGGTCCACGAGGCTGTTCATCTTCATGTCGATGCGGCCGGTGCCGGACGGAGCATCGATCTCGTTGCGGATGAGTTGCTCCAAACGGTGACGTAGCGAGCCGGGAGCCACGAGGAGCTTGCGATACCGGACGTTGCGGCCGTACCCGGTGAGGAAGTTGAACAGCTGTGTGAGGTCGGCACCGATCTGGTCGTCGGAGGTGAGCAACCCGACATCCTCGTAGAGGGTGGCCGTCTTCGGGTTGTAGTTGCCGGTCCCGATGTGGCAGTAGCGGTGGATGCCGTCGGACTCGTCCCGCACGACGAGCGCGATCTTGGTGTGGGTCTTCAGCCCCACCAGGCCGTAGGTGACGTGGACCCCGGCTTCTTCCAGCGCTCGGGCCCACACGATGTTCGCCGCCTCGTCGAAGCGGGCCTTCAGCTCGACGAGGGCTGCGACCTGCTTGCCCCGTTCGGCGGCCCGGATCAACGACTTGATGATCGGGCTGTCACCAGAGGTGCGGTACAGCGTCAGCTTGATGGCCAGCACCTTGGGATCACGCGCCGCTTGACGGACGAACTCCTCGACGGACGTGGCGAAGGAGTCATAAGGGTGATGGACGAGCACGTCACTCTCGGAGATGGCGGCGAAGAAGTCCGCCGGCTGGTCGTCATCCGATCCGGCCAACCGACCCTGGGTGACCGGCGTCCACGGTGTGTCCTTGAGGTCGGGCCGGTCGAGGGCCTGCAGCGCCCAGAGGCCGCTCAGATCGAGGGGGCCGGCGCATTCCGACACCGCGTCCTCGTCGATGCTCAACTCGCGAACCAGCAGCTCGCGAACCTCGGCCGTGACATCGGCGTCGACTTCGAGGCGGACCGCGGCACCGAAGCGCCGGCGCCGCAGCTCGAGCTCCACCGCGGCCAGCAGATCGTCAGCCTCTTCCTCTTCGAGGGTCAGGTCGGCGTTGCGAGTCACCCGGAAAGCGAACTGTTCCTCGATGACCATGCCCGGGAAGAGCTGATCGAGGTGGGCGGCGATGACCTGTTCGAGCGGGACGAAGCGCTCACCGTCGGGCATCACAACGAACCGGGGCAACAGCGACGGCACCTTCACCCTGGCGAAGCGCCGCTCGGTGGTCACGGGATCCTTGAGGACCACGGCCAGGTTCAGCGAGAGGGTCGAGATGTACGGGAACGGATGGCCGGGATCGACGGCCAGCGGGGTGAGCACGGGGAAGATGCGCCGCTCGAACTCGTCGACCATGTACAACCGGTCGTCCTCGTCGAGCTCGGACCAGCTCGAGAAGCGGATGCCGACGCTGGCCAGCGCCGGGACCAGCCCCTCGAGGAACATGTGCTCCAACCGATCGGTCACCTCGGCTACCCGCTCGGCGATGGCGGCCAGTTGCTCGGACGGCGTGAGGCCATCAGGGCTCGGTCGGCTGATACCCGCGGCCACCTGGTCCTTCAAACCGGCGACCCGCACCTGGAAGAACTCGTCGAGGTTCTGGCTGAAGATGGCACAGAACTTGGCCCGCTCCAGCAGCGGGACGTCCGGGTCACAAGCCAAGGCCAGCACCCGCTCGTCGAAGTCCAGCCAGGAAAGCTCCCGGTTGACGAAACGCTCGGGGGCCGACGCCAGCTCCGGCTCCCCGGAGTTGAAGTCCTCGCTCCGATCGGCGACGAGCGAAGGCGACTTCATGGTCGGCACAGTAGCGATGCGCACGCCGCAGGCGACAGCGCCGTGGGACGCCAGGGGAAGCTTTCAGGGACAAGGGCGCGCGTTATCCGCGCACCCTTGTCCCAGGAATGTCGAACAGCGACGCTGCTCCTACTACGCCGGCGTCGTCGCCCAGCGTGGCTGCGACGACCTCCACGGGCACGCCTGGGATGACCCGGGCCCGCACCGCGGCATCCACCCGCGCCACGAACGGGGCGCCGAGCTTCTCGGTGATGCCGCCGCCCAGGACCACGGTGGGGACATCGACCAGCGTGACCGCAGAGGCGATCGCCGTACCGAGCGCAGCCACTGCCTCATCGATGAGCTCGACGGCCAGAGCGTCGTCGACGGCGAGGGCTTTGGCGATCACGCCGGACTTCATCTTCCCGTCGCCGGCCAGCTCGACCAACTTCGTGTGGGCGCCTGCGCCGTGCCGGCGTCGGGCCTCGGCTTCGATGCCGGCCCGACCGGCGTAGGCCTCCAGGTGCCCGGCTCCGCCGCAGCCGCAGGTGCGGCCCTCAGGCACCACGATCACGTGGCCGATCTCGCCGGTGACTCCCCGGGGTCCCCGCCGCAGGGAACCGTCCAGCACCAGCCCGCCACCCACCCCGGTCCCCGCGAAAACTCCGAGCACGTCGCGACGACCGCGAGCCGCGCCAGCGGACTGCTCGCCCAGGACACCCACGTTGACGTCGTTGTCGATCCTGATGTCGGTCCCAGGCGGAAGGGCTTGCTCCAGCAAGTCGCGCAGCGGAACCTCGTCGTCCCATCCGACGAGGTTCGGCGCGTGACCCACGACGCCCTTGGTGTGATCTACGACGCCCGGCGTGCCGAGCCCGACCCGGTCAGCACCGCCGAGCTCCTGCACGATCCGCGCCACCACCTCGACCACGGCAGCCGGTCCACCGGCGGGCGTCGGTTCCTTCGCCGATCGACCGGGCTGACCATCGGTGACCACCGCGGCCAGGAGCTTCGTGCCGCCGAGATCGATGCCTATCGTGGCCACGGGACAGCGCTCAGGAATCTTCGTCGGGGCGGCCGAGGTCCCAATCGATCAAGAGGTTCTCGCGCTCGGCGTCGCGGGCCACCCGCTCCCGGTTGCGGCGGAACTGGGGGTCGTGCGGAGGAACGAGCTGGAGGCGGGCCATCACCCGGTCGCGGAACGCGTCGATCATCGCCCGGTCGCCGTAGTCGGCCAGCACATCCCAATGCGGAGCGACGGGGCCCAGGTACACCACCCGGGCATGCCCACGCGGCGGGCCCGGGTCGATTATGGGTTCCATGTGCGACATGTGCGCTCCTGGCTCTGACGAGGAAGGGCCACAACCCTACGCGGTGCTCCGACGCGACCATCCCGCGACTGGCTGGTGACTAACCTCCGCGCTTGCGCAGCGTGACGTCGAAGCTGCGTCTACGGCCGTCGCGTTCCACGGTGACGGTGATGCGATCTCCGGGTTTGTGTCGGGTGATGATGTCGCCCACCTCTTGAGACGTCGAGATGTCGTTGCCGTCCACCTCCACGATGACGTCGCCCTCCTGGATCCCGGCGTTCTCGGCGGCGGTCTTCGGGGTGATGCCGGCGACGAACGCTCCATGGTCGGCGGTCACGCCGAACTGGTCCTTCACGGCTTGGGAGAGATCGGGCGAGTCCACATCGACCGTCTGCACGCCCAGGAACGCCTGGTCCGGGGCAACCGCGCCCTTGCCGTTCTTGAGATCCTTGATGAGTGCCTTGACCGAGTCGATGGCGATGGAGAAGCCGATGCTCTGCGCGGTCTCGGCAATCGCCGTGTTGACGCCGACCACTTCGCCGTTGGCGTTGATCAACGGGCCGCCCGAGTTGCCGTGGTTGATCGCCGCGTCGGTCTGGATCAGGTGGTCGAGCGACTCGGTCGGCGTGTTGAGCGAGCGGTCCTTGGCCGACACGATGCCTCGAGTGACACTCGGCGCCCCACCGAGGTTCAATGCGTTACCTATGGCCACCACGTCGTCGCCGACCCGCAGCGAGTCCGACGAACCCAGCTTGGCCGGGACGGTGTCAGCCTCTTCGGCTTTGACCAAGGCGATGTCGTTGTCCGGCGAGGCACCGACCAGCTTGGCCGTGGCCTGGCGACCATCGTTGAACTTGATGGTGATCTGTTGGGCCCCTTCGATGACGTGGTTGTTGGTCAGGATCAACCCGTCCTTCGAGATGACCACCCCAGACCCGGCGCTGTCGTAGAACGACGTGGTGTGGCCGGTGAGGATCGACACCACCGATGGCTGAACGGTCTTCAGGATCTGCTGGATGTCCATGCCCGCACCGTTCGTGCGGATCCGGCTCGGCCCTGATGAAGCCGTGGTGTTGCGATGGCCGGCCACGTAACCAGCGAAGACGAGCCCGATGACCAGTGCGCCGATGAGTGCACCGAGGCCCGCCCCGACCAGCCGCCTCCGGCGGGTGGGCTGGCGCTCGACCTCAGTGGGTTGTCCGTGAGTCGGGGTGAGCGGCTGGGGTTGGGTCCACGAGGTCGGCGGCTGGGGCCCGAAGGCTTGCGGGAGACCATCAGGATCTCGTAGCGGTGGCCGGGCGGGGATCTCCTGGGGCCGGGCGGCTCCGGCCGGCGGGCCGCTCGACGGTAGCCACGGTCGAGATGTCGGGGACCCGCCGGGGCTTTCTGTCCGGCCTGTTTGACCAGATGCCGGCGGCCGGGCGCCTGAGGTCGGGGTGGCCGACGCCGAGCGGGGAGCCCACGGTGACCATCCCCGAGGACCTTGAGAAGGCGGCGTCACCGCCGTCGGCCTACCGAGCGGAGAGGGTTCGACTGGACGTGGACCATCGCCACCATGCAACCATCTCTTTGGCAAATCTCCACTTAGCCTGCACGGAATCGCAACACGGGATCAGCTAACCATGGTGCCACCGCTCGTTTGAGCGTGACCTCGGAGGTCCGATGGACAACGACTGGATGCACGATGGCATTTGCCGGGACTACCCGCCGGCCACGTTCTTCCCGAGCGACGGTGTGGGGGTGGACATCGCGCGGAAGCTGTGCGCGACCTGCCCGGTCAAGCAACCATGCCTCGAGTACGCGCTCACCGAGCGGATCGACCATGGGGTCTGGGGCGGGTGCTCGGAACGGGAACGGCGAAGGATCTTGAAGCGGCGCCGCCAAGCGGTGGCGACACGGCGCTGAGCGGGGGCGGCTGGTCGCCCCGCGCCGATCAGCTGACGGGCGGGTTCGGGTCCTGCCGCGGCGCACGGGTGGCGCCGTCGTCGCCCGCCCCTTCGTTCACGCCATCCTTGAACTCCTTTTGAGCCTGGCCGAGTGAGCGGGCCAACTTCGGCAGCTTGGCGCCACCGAACAGCACCAAGACGATGATCAGGATGACGATGAGCTCTGGCGCTCCGAGTCCGAACACGAGGTGCACACTAACCCGCTGACACCGCGAAACCCGTCGCGGCGGAGAATCCGCTGCCAGGCTGATCGCCGTGCTCGAGTGCGTGGTCAACGTGAGCGAGGGCCAGAAGGCCGAGGTGATCGAAGCGATCGCGTCCGCAGCAGGTGCGGATCTGCTCGACGTCCACTCTGACCCTGACCACCATCGCAGCGTCTTGACCGTCATCGGCGAAGACGCTCCCCGAAAAGTGACCCGCGCCGCGGTGAGCGCAATAGACCTTCGCCGCCACCACGGTGCGCACCCGCGAATAGGAGCGGTGGACGTCGTACCGTTCATCCCCCTCGGAGACGCCGCGATGATCGACGCGATCAGGGCCCGGGACCGTTTCGCGGCCTGGGCCAGTGAGACGTTCGGCCTACCGTGCTTCTTCTATGGACCGGAACGGTCCCTTCCCGACCTGCGCCGCGCCGTACGCGCCGGCTCGGCTCCCGATGTAGGGCCGGCCAGCCCCCACCCCACCGCAGGCGCCATTGCCGTCGGAGCCAGGCCAGTGCTCGTGGCCTACAACCTCTGGTTGACCGAGGCGGACCTGGACCTCGCCCAGAGCATCGCCGCCGGCCTGCGCAGCCCCGTTGCTCGCACCATGGCCTTCGCCGTCGGCAACGCCGTCCAGGTATCGGCGAACCTGATCGACCCGCTGCAGTTCGGCCCAGCTGACCTCTTCGACGCGGTCGCCGCCCGCACGGCGGTGGCGCGAGCCGAGCTCGTCGGGTTGATGCCGCGAGCGGTGCTGGAGCGGATCCCGTCGAGCCGGTGGACCAGGCTCGACCTGGCTGAGGACCGAACGATCGAGTCCCGCCTCGGCGCGGCCTGAATCGCTCCGATCAGGCGGTGACCCCTCCTGAGGTGCGGCGAGCGGTGGCCCGGGCCCGCCGTATCCTCCGCCGCTCACGCTCGCTCATCCCGCCCCAGATGCCGAACTTCTCTCCATGGATCAGCGCGTACTCGAGGCAGTCGAGCCGCACGACACAACCCCGGCAGACCTCCTTCGCCTCACGCGTCGATGCTCCCCGCTCCGGGAAGAAAAGGTCCGGGTCGACCCCGAGGCAGTTGGCGTAGTCCTGCCACCCCTTGGGCTCGCCGTCCTCCGGTTTGCTGTGCATGTGCACCTCTTCCCCCGGTCATGTCGTCCGTCGGACCATTCGTGAGCTCGGCCAACTCGGACAACGAGACGCTGTGTGCTGTGAGATGCTCACTCGCCGGTGCCGCATACCACAGATGAAATTACAACAGTGTGATCTTCGTCGCTGGAAGGCTGATGCGCAAGGGGAACCTCGAGAGGACCAACGATGACCAGCACGGAGACGGTGCGAGCCGACATCACGACGCTGGCCGTCGATGCGATCGTCAACGCCGCGAACTCGTCGCTGCTGGGCGGTGGCGGGGTCGACGGCGCCATCCATCGTGCCGCCGGACCCCAACTCCTGGAGGAGTGCCGGGCGCTCGGCGGGTGCGAGACGGGAGATGCCAAGGCCACGAAGGGCCATCGCCTCCCCGCCCGGTGGGTCATCCACACGGTGGGCCCGGTGTGGAGCGGTGGCCACCACGGCGAGCCGGAGCTCCTCGCCTCGTGTTACCGCCGCAGCCTGGAGGTGGCCGACGAGCTGGGGGCCACCTCCGTGGCCTTCCCAGCCATCTCGACCGGCGTGTACGGCTATCCCAAGGACGCGGCCGCCGAGATCGCCGTTCGCACGATCGAACAGGCAGACACGGCCGTTGATCGAGTGGTGCTCGTGGCGTTCAGCGCAGATGATCTCGCGCGCTATGAACGCCTCCTCCGGCGGACCGGGCCGGACTGACCCACGTCAGCCGGCGCGGCGCCGGGCGGTGCTCATATGGCGCCGCTGCTCGATGAAGTCGACCAGCACGTAGTCGCCCAGCGTCTCGGGTGTGGTGAAGAACGCCCGGCCGCGGTTGAGCTGGGTCAGCTTCTCCACGAACTGCTGCAGGTAGCTCGTGGCATCGAGCATGAACGTGTTGATGCGGATGCCATCGCGGGTGCAACGCATCACCTCGGCCAGGGTGGCGTCGATCGTCTCGGCGATGGGCGGGTAGTGGAACAGCACCTCGCCCGACGCGGTGATGTGGGCGGTCGGCTCGCCGTCGGTGATCATGATGATCTGCTTGGTTCCGCTCTGGCGGGCCAGCATCTGACGGGCCAGCACGAACCCGTGCTGCATGTTCGTGCCGTACACGAAGTCCCAGGACACCTCCGGCAGGTCGTGCGGCTCGATGATCCGGGCCACCTCGCTGAACCCGACGATGCCGAGGTAATCGCGCGGGAACTGCGTGGAGATGAGCGAGTGCAGGGCCATCGCCACCTTCTTGGCCGCCAGGAAGTTGTCCCGCATAGGCATCGACAGCGACAAGTCGACCATCAACACCGTGCTCGACCGGACGAGATGCTCGGTCCGTTCCACCTCGAAGTCCTCGGGTGTGAGCGTCACCGGTGTGCCACCGCCAGACCGTTGGATGGCGTTGCGGACGGTGCGCTCGATGTTGAGGTTGAACGGATCGCCGAACTCGTAGGGCTTGGTCTCATAAGCCCGCTCATGACCGGCGCCGGTTCGCTCGATCTCGTGCTTGCCCATCTTGTCGCGGGCCAGCTTCTGGAACAGCTCGTTCAGCGCGTTGCGACCGATCTTGCGTATCCCGGCGGGCGTGAGCTCGAACCGACCTTCCTTCTGCTCGATCAGCCCGGCCTCTTCCAGCATCTTGGCCAGCTCCGAGAGCCGATCAAGGCTGCGAGCGGCGTCGTCGCCCAACAGCTCGCGTGCGCGGTCGACATCGACCTCGGCCAGCGCGCCAGGGTTGTTCGCCCCTCGCAGGAGGTTCTCTAGCTGGTCGATGTCGCCCAGCTCGTTCATCAACGACGCGGCCTCGGCGAACCCGAGCGGGTCCTGACCACTGAAGTCGTAACGGCGGTTCCACCCCATGTCCGGGAACGCGGCCTGCAAGTTCTGGCCGAGCTGGTCCATCTGCCAACGCAGGTCCATGTCCTCCAACAGCTGCTCGGAGAGCCCTTGGAGCTGGGCCCGCTGCTCGGGCGTCATCGAGTTGAGCATCGACTGCATGGCCGCCATGCGCTGGGCCATCACCTCGAGCAGCTCGTCGAGATCCTTCGGGTTCTCGGGGAAGAAGTCGCCATGGCGTTCCATGAAGCCGTCGAAGTCCGGCTCCTGGCCGGCCGCCCGCTGCTCGAGCATCTGGTTCAGCTCGGACAGCATGTCCTTCATGCGGGCCATGTCCTCCGGGCTGACGTTGCTCATCGCGCCGGCCATCTGGTTGAAGTAGCTCTGCATCAGCTGCTGGCGCAGCCGGTCGGTCAGCTCGTCGAACTTCTCTCGGGCTTCGCTGGAGGTGAACTCGTAGTTCTGGAGCTCGCGCACCTGCCCGGCCAGATCGGGTGGCAGCAGGTCCAGCTCGGTGTTCTTCTCCTGCACCACCTGGTCGGTGATCTCCTGACGCCGAGCGTCGCCTGACTCGGCCGCCTCTCGACCCAGCTCGTCGAGACCCTGCCGTTCCATCTCGACCACCTCGCGAAGCTCCTGCGCGATGTCGTCGTAGACGCCACCCAGGTCATAGCGCTCGAGCTCGTCGCGACGCTTGCGCCGCAACTTCTCGAGCATCTCGCGGATGCCTTGCACCTGGTCGCCGTTGCGGTCCCGGAAACCGGATTGCAGCATGCGGCGCAACGCGGCGTTGAGGTCGCCGTGGTACAGCAGATCGTCGGTGATCTCGGCAAAGACATCTTCGGCGTCGACCTCGAAGCCAACCTGGGAGCCGTCCCAGCGGGAGTAACGGAAGCTTCCGATGCCGGGCATGCGCCGAGGCTACCGGTGGGTACGGTCGGCGGTCATGGCCGGACCTCCGCGAGCTTTGAGCCGGCTGCCTGACCGACCTGCGATCACTGCTGCGATCACAGGTGCGGTCGCATTGCTGTTCGTGACCGCGCTGATCCTCGGCAGTGATGGCGATCCGTCCCGCCTGGTGCACGCCGCACCTCCGTGGACAGATGCGCGAACTGCCCCCGGCTCGTTGACCGTCCAACCCGCGGACAAGGGCTTCGACGGCCAGTTCTTCTACAGGATCGCGGTCTCGCCACTGACCAGTCGAAGGTCGGTGGCTGGCGTGCGGTTCGACCTGCCAGCGTTGCGGAACGCCCGCTGGCTGTACGGCTCGATGGCGTGGACCGTCAGCGGCGGAGATCGCGATGTCGTGCCTTGGGCGCTGATCGCGCTGAACCTGGCAGCAGCCGCAGTGGCCGGTGGACTCTCCGGAGCGTTGGCTCGGGATTCCGGCCGCCACGCGCTCTGGGGACTGCTGTTGGCGCTCTACCCCGGCTTCGCCTATTCGTTGTCGTTGGACACGAGCGAGCTGGTCGCCGCCACGTTCCTGCTCGCCGCGCTCCTTGCACTACGACGACGGCGATGGGCGCTGGCCGCCGCAACTCTCACGCTGGCTGTGCTCACCCGGGACACCGCGGTCGTGGTTGCGGTAGGAGTGGTTGTCGCTCCCGTCTGGGCACGGTTGCGGAGCCGAACCGAGGCGAGGCATCTTGGGCCGTTCCTCGCGGGGGCGGTACCCATCGCGATCTTCGGTCTGTGGCAGCTCCTGCAGCGCGCTCGGTTCGGAGCGTGGCCGCTCACCTCGTCAGGTGACAACAACCTGGCTGCGCCGTTCCGCGGGCTGGCCCACGAGCTCGGAAGATCCTTGCCCCCGACGAGCGGTGCCCAGATCTTCCGATTGCTCTCGATCGTCGTCCTCATGAGCGTGGCGGTCGGCGCCGCCTTCACCCTGCGCCGCTCCGGCGCACCGCTGGCCGAGAAGCTGGCGTGGGTGCCCGCGGTCCTGGTGGTCGTGCTCCTCAACGCATACTTGTGGTCGGGTGCCACGGCGTTCATGCGGGCCGGCACCGAGGCGTACCTGCTCTCGGCTCTGATCCTGCTCGGCGGACCGGTCCGGGCCAGCATCCTCTCCGCGGTTCCGGTCGGCGGGCTCTGGACCATCACCGCGGCGGCCCAAGTCGCCAAAGCTCGTTGAGCGATACGTTCGCCGACGTGCGAGCCCGACTCCAGTCGTTCGACATCGGCGCCCGCCGGTGGGCCCTGGCGGGGACGGTGTTGGTGATCACCCTCCTGCCGTTGTTGTTCTTCGGACCGGGTAACGACCTGGATGTCGGCAACATCTTCCGCTCCGGCCGATCGATCACCCGGCACTTCCACTACCGGCCGAGCCGGGCCCCCGGGGCCCCAGTCCACGAGACCATCGTCGGCCTGCTCGATCGCCTCGGCGGGCCGCTGCTCACGAACCTGGCATCGCTGGTGATGGCGATCGTCTTGGCGGTGGCCCTGTTCGCTCTCCTGCGGCGCGAGGGCGTGCGCCGTGCCGGGCTCCTCGCCGTGCCGCTCGTCGTGTTGAACCCCTGGTTCCTCATCGCCGCCACGTCGACCACCGACTACCTGTTCGCCTTGGCCTTCGTGGTGTTGGCGGCGCTGGCCATGCGCCGTGATCAGCCGATCCCGGCCGGGGTGTTGGCTGCGCTCTCGATGGGTTGTCGCATCGGATCGGGGCTGTTGATCCTGGCCATGCTGTTCGCCGAGCTCTCAGAGGGACGGGCGGCTCGGCGGCGGGTCATCCAGACCGCAGTCGTCGCCGTCGGAGTGACGTTGCTGTTGTTCGTGCCGGCGTTCGTGGCCGCCGGCTCCTCGCTCAAGTTCGCCGAGAACGACTTCTCGACATCCAGCCCGCTCGTGCAGGTCGGCCGCACTCTCGTGAAGGACATGTTGCTGTTCGGACCGATCGGTTCGATCGTCCTGCTCGCCGCGGTGCCCGCGCTGATCCGGGCGGTGGGACGCTGGCGCACCCAGTGGCTCGTGCGGTTCGCCGTACCGGGGCTGGCCCTGTCCCAACTGCTGTTCCTGCGGTTCCCCTGGAAGATGCCCCACTTGCTGCCGTGCCTGGTCTGCTCGGCCATCTTGTTGGCCGTGGCCCTCGACCGACGGCCCGCCCTGCTGTACGCGCTGGTCATCACCCAGGTGCTGTACATCGGGATACGGATCGACGTGGTCAAGCCGAACGACCCGAACAAGGCGACTGGAGGCCGATTCGGCCTGGACGCCGGCTGGGGGCCCGTGGTCGTCGACCTCCGCTGTCGCCAGGAGCACCCAAAGGCCTACCTCGGTCGCCAGAAGGTCGAGATCGAGGATGCCTGGGACTGCGCCAAGCCATTCGGCGGCTAGTCACCTTGTGCCGGCTCCGGCTCCGCCGTATCGCCGATCAAGATCCGCCGCTGTCAGCTGCTGGTCAGCCTCGGCTGCGATAGGTGGCCCGGACGCCGGCGGCATCCTTGTTGAGGCGCTTCGAGAGGTGCAGTCCCTCGAGGATGAACTCCACGGCGCTGGCCACCGCGGCGGGGCGCTCGTCGCCACCGGTCAGCTGGTTGACCGGGCCCCGCAGCGCGGCCACCGAACCCACCAAGTCGGCGTAGTCCGCGGCCGGCACATCGTCACCGGCGTGGATCACCCGGCCGTCGTCGAACGCCTCGATCACGCCGCGAAGGTCCTCGGGCCGGCAGCGCTGACGGAACACGCCGAGCACCGCAGCCTTCATCAACCGTTCGATGATCTCGCCGTCGCGCCCCTCCTCGACTGACTCGATCTCGACCTTGCCCGACGTCGATGAAGCCAGCGCCTCGAGGTCGCTCACCCTCGGCACGACGTCGTCCTCGCCCAGCCGCAACGATCGGCGGGCCGCGTTGGCCAACAACGTCTCCTGGTTGGCCACCGACAGCCGCACGGACACGCCCGAGCGCTGGTTGATGTGGGAGCTCTGGCGAGCCAGCTGGGTGACGGTGGCCACGATCTCGGACATGAACGCCGGCATCTCCACCGACATGCCGGTGCCTTCCAGCGGTCGGGCTTCTTGGGCCACGATCGCCATCTCGGTCTCGACATCGAGCGGGTAATGAGTGCGGATCTGGGAACCGAAGCGGTCCTTCAGCGGCGTGATGAGCCGGCCCCGGTTCGTGTAGTCCTCCGGGTTGGCCGAGGCGAACAGCATGACGTCGAGCGGAAGGCGGATCTTGTAACCGCGGATCTGGACGTCGCGCTCCTCGAGGACGTTCAACAACCCGACCTGGATCCGCTCCGCCAGGTCGGGCAGCTCGTTCATGGCGAAGATGCCGCGGTTGGTGCGGGGGACAAGCCCGTAGTGCAGGGTCAACTCGTCGGCCAGGTACCGCCCCTCGGCCACCTTGATCGGGTCCACCTCACCGATCAGGTCGGCGATCGACGTGTCGGGGGTGGCCAGCTTCTCGCCGTAGCGGTCGCTGCGGTGCACCCACTCGATCGGCGTGTCGTCGCCGTGCTCGGCCAGCAGATCGCGAGCATGGCGGGACACCGGCCCATACGGGTCGTCGTTGATCTCGCTGCCGGCCACCACCGGCATCCACTCGTCGAGCAGCCCGGTGAGGCTGCGGATCATGCGGGTCTTGGCCTGACCGCGCTCGCCCAGGAAAATCACGTCGTGCCCGGCGAGCAGCGCGTTCTCGAGCTGGGGCAACACGGTGTCCTCGTAGCCCAGCACGCGCTCGAACAGGGGCTGGCCGGACCGGATGCGGTCGATGGCGTTGCGCCGGACTTCCGCCTTCACCGGGGCGGACTCCCAGCCCGACTCCTTCAACTGACCGAGGTTGGCGGCGCGCGATGACATGGCCGGCAACCTACCGCCGGCCAGGGCGCTCCGGTCAGGCGCGGCCGGGGAAGGTCCCGGCGTTGTCCGAGCTGGGAGCCGGTAGCGTCTCGGGGCCATGGAGCTGTCCGGGACGTGGCAGGCGGTCGTCGCGGACGACGAGCTGCGCCGCACCTGGCTCGACGAGCCGGACAGCCCGTCGTGGGAGCCGATCGACGTGCCAGGCCACTGGCGCTCCACTCCGGCGTTCGCCGAAACCGACGGCCCGTTGCTGTATCGCACCCGCTTCGACCACGATCGTCCGACCGCCGGTGAACGAAGTTGGCTCGTGCTGGACGGTGTCTTCTACCAGGGCGACGTGTGGCTGGACGGCGGTTACGTGGGCGACACCGAGGGCTACTTCTTCCCGCATCAGTTCGAGGTGACCGAGGCGCTTCGTGGACGCACCGAGCACCTGCTGGGGGTGGAGGCCACCTGCGCCCGCCCGGCCGACCGCACGGCGAAACGCAACATCACCGGCGTCTTCCAGCATTGGGACTGCCTGGATCCGGACTGGAACCCAGGCGGCCTCTGGCGCGCCGTGCGTCTTGAACGGACCGGACCGGTCCGCATCCGTCATCTGCGGGTGACGTGTCGTGAGGCCGACGAGGCGAGCGCGGTCGTGGCGTTCCGGGCGGTGTTGGACGCGGCTGAACCGGCCGAGACCACGATCCGCGCCACGGTAGGCGACACCGACTGGTCCGAGCAGCGACATGTGGCCGCCGGCGAGAACCAGGTCGAGTGGACCATCACCATCACCCGCCCGGACCTGTGGTGGCCCCACGCGCTCGGCGGTCAGGCCATGCACGACGTGACCGTGGAGGTGGGTTTGGCCGACGGCGGCACGAGCGATCGACGGGAGCGCAGGATCGGGCTGCGGCAGGTCTCCATGCGCAACTGGATCTTCCAGGTGAACGGCGAGCGGATGTTCCTCAAGGGGTCGAACCAGGGCCCGACCCGCATGGCCTTGGCCGAAGCGACACCGGAGGAGTTGAGCGGCGACATCGCTCTGGCCAAGGACGCCGGACTCGACCTGTTGCGCCTCCACGCCCACATCAGCCGGCCAGAGATCTACGACGCAGCTGACGAAGCCGGCCTGCTCCTGTGGCAGGACTTCCCATTGCAGTGGGGCTACGCGCGCGGCATCCGCAAGCAGGCGGTGCGGCAGGTGGTCGAGGCGGTGGACCTGCTGGGCCACCACTCGTCGATCGCCGTGTGGTGCGGGCACAACGAGCCGTTGGCCCTCGACATCGACCCCGATGCAGCGCTGGGATCGTTCGTCCGCAAGTTCGTGATCGGTCAGGAGCTGCCGTCGTGGAACAAGACCGTGCTCGACCGGTCGGTGAAGAGGGCGTTCGAGCGGGCCGACGGCAGCCGTCCGGTGATCGCCCATTCCGGGGTGCTCCCCCACCCTCCACTGTTCGATGGCACCGACAGCCACCTGTACTTCGGCTGGTACCACGGCCACGAGCGCGATCTCCCGGCGTTGGCCCGGTCGGTGCCTCGGATGGTGCGCTTCGTGAGCGAGTTCGGCGCCCAGGCCGTGCCGACGACCGCCGACTTCTGCGAGCCGGAGCGTTGGCCCGACTTGGACTGGGCTCGGCTCGGCCGAACCCACGCGCTGCAGAAGGCCGTGTTCGACCGTCACGTCCCGCCGGCGGACCATGGCACGTTCGAGGACTGGCAGGTCGCGACCCAGGACTACCAGGCCACGTTGGTCCGCCGGCACATCGAGACGCTGCGCCGGCTCAAGTACCGGCCGAGCGGCGGCTTCACCCAGTTCTCCTTCGCTGACGGATACCCGGCTGTGACCTGGTCGGTGCTGGGTCATGACCGGGTTCCCAAGGCGGGCTACCAGGCGTTGCGGGAAGCGTGTGCGCCGGTGATCGTGGTGGCCGACCGGTTACCGGAGGCGGTCGAACCCGGTGACGCGCTGGCCCTCGACGTCCACGTGGTCAGTGATCTGCGGAAGCCGACCGACCACGCCCGGGTGACCGCAGAGCTGGCGTGGGAGGGCGGACGTCACCGCTGGCGGTGGGGCGGCGAGATCCCGGCGGACAGCTGCGTCAGGGTCGGCACGCTCCAGTTCGTCGTTCCCGACGCCCGAGGTCCGCTCACCCTCGAGCTGGCCGTCACCGCCACCGATCAGTCGGCGGCCAACCGCTACGAAGCGCAGATCGCTCAACCAGGCCCAGGCTGACCGCTAAACCACGCCGCGACGGGGACCGAACGGTTCGGTTACATACGTTCCGACGGCCGGAAGTAGCGTCGCCATCGATGGCCACCGCGACCAGGGACACCTCCGGATCGACATCAGCGGCACGTCAGGGAGCGGTGCCCAAGGCCGGCATCGCCAAGGCTCACCGCAGGTTGCCGTTCCCGGTCGAGCTGTACCGCTCGGCGGTCGGCAAGAAGTACGTGATGGCGATCACCGGCATCATGTTGATGGGCTTCGTGTTCGCTCACATGGTCGGCAACCTGAAGATGTACCTCGGCATCGGTGAGTTCGACAGCTACGGCGACTTCCTCCGCGAGATCCTCGTCCCGATCCTGCCTCGCACGGTGTTCCTCTGGACGTTGCGCATCGGGCTCATCGTGGCCTTCGCCCTCCACATCCACGCTGCCTACTCCCTCACCCTCCTGAACCGCCGGGCGCGACGCACCCACTACCAGTCCAAGCGCGACTACATCGCAGCGAACTACGCCAGCCGCACGATGCGGGTCAGCGGCATCATCGTGGGTCTCTACATCGTGTTCCACCTGTTCGACCTGTCCTGGACCGGCGCCGGCGCCACCTACGTGCGGGGTGACCCCTACGGCAACGTGGCTCACAGCCTTAGCCGGGTTCCGGTGGCCATCCTCTACATCGTGGCCAACGTGGCCCTCGGCTTCCACCTGTTCCACGGCGCGTGGAGCCTGTTCCAGTCGATGGGGTGGAACAACCCGCGGTTCAACCGTTGGCGGCGGAACTTCGCCGGCGTGTTCGCCGGGTTGGTCGTGGTCGGCAACGTGTCGTTCCCGATCGCCGTGCTGGCCGGCGTGGTCAAGGTGCCGGGATCCTGAGATGGCCGCCCAGCTCGACGCCAAGATCCCTGAAGGTCCGATCGACCAGAAGTGGGAGAACTACAAGTTCGAACGCAAGCTGGTGAACCCGGCCAACCGGCGGCGCTACGACATCATCGTGGTCGGCACCGGCTTGGCCGGTGCGTCCGCCGCGGCCACGTTGGCCGAGCAGGGCTACAACGTCCACGCCTTCACGTTCCACGACTCGCCGCGGCGGGCCCACTCCATCGCCGCCCAAGGCGGCATCAACGCGGCGAAGAACTACCGGGGCGACGGCGACTCGATCCACCGTCTCTTCTACGACACGGTGAAAGGCGGCGACTTCCGGTCGCGGGAGGCCAACGTCCACCGGCTGGCCGAGGTGTCAGTCGACATCATCGACCAGATGGTGGCCCAAGGCGTGCCGTTCGCCCGGGAGTACGGCGGCCTCCTCGACAACCGGTCCTTCGGTGGCGCGCAGGTAAGTCGCACGTTCTACGCCCGGGGCCAGACCGGCCAGCAGCTCCTGCTCGGTGCCTACCAGCAGATGGCCCGCCAGGTGGGCCTCGGCGCGGTCACCCTGCACAACCGCACCGAGATGCTCGACGTGGTCGTGATCGACGGACGCTGTGCCGGCATCGTCGTGCGGGACCTGCTCACTGGCGAGATCCGCAGCCACTCGGCCCATTCGGTGATCCTCGCCACCGGCGGGTACTCGAACGTGTTCTACCTCTCGACCAACGCCTTGGCCTGCAACGTCACCGCGGCCTGGCGAGCCCACCGCCGCGGCGCGATGTTCGCCAACCCCTGCTACACCCAGATCCACCCGACGTGCATCCCCCAGAGCGACGACTTCCAGTCGAAGCTCACGTTGATGTCGGAATCGTTGCGCAACGACGGTCGCATCTGGGTGCCCAAGGACATCGACGACACCCGCCCCCCTGACCAGATCCCCGAGAGCGACCGCGACTACTACCTCGAGCGGCGATACCCGAGCTTCGGCAACCTGGCGCCGCGAGACATCGCCTCGCGAGCGGCGAAGGTGGAGGTCGACGCGGGCAAGGGTGTCGGCCCGCTCAAGAACGGCGTGTACCTCGATTTCGCCGACTCGATCCAGCGGCTCGGTGCAGACACGATCGCCGAGCGCTACGGGAACCTCATCGAGATGTACGAGCGCATCACCGACGAGGATCCCTACAGGATGCCGATGCGGATCTACCCTGCGCCGCACTACACGATGGGCGGGCTCTGGGTCGACTACGAGCTGATGACCACCGTCCCCGGCCTCTACTGCGCCGGCGAAGCCAACTTCTCCGACCACGGCGCCAACCGGCTCGGCGCCTCGGCGTTGATGCAGGGCCTGGCCGACGGGTACTTCGTCCTGCCCAACACGATCAGCAACGACCTCGCTCCGCGGCTCGGCACCAAGCCGGTGCCGACCGACCATCCGTCGTTCAAGGCGGCCGAGGCCGAAGCGGCCGAGCGGTTCGCCGGTTACCTCTCGATCGGCGGTACCCGCTCGCCTGACTGGTTCCACCAGCGCCTGGGCCGCATCGTGTGGGACTACTGCGGCATGGAGCGGACGAGGGAGGGCCTGGAGAAGGCGCTCGCTGAGATCCCCGGGCTGCACGAGGAGTTCCGCAAGGACCTGCGGGTCACCGGCGACGGCGCCAGCCTCAACCAGACCCTCGAGAAGGCCGGTCGGGTCGACGACTTCTTCGAGCTGTCCCAGCTCATGTGCCTCGACGCGCTCCATCGCGAGGAGTCCTGCGGCGGCCACTTCCGGACCGAGCACCAGACCGAAGAAGGCGAGGCTGAGCGCGACGACGAGAACTTCGCCAACGTCAGCGCCTGGGAATGGACCGGCGGACCGTCCGCCGAGATGCTGCACGTCGAACCGCTCGACTTCGAGAACGTCCACCTCGCGGTGCGGAGCTACAAGTAGATGGCCCGGTCCCTCGACCTCACGCTGCGGGTGTGGCGACAGGATGGTCCGGCCGACGACGGGCGCCTCGAGGTGATCGACGCGCCCGAGATCAACGACGAGATGTCGTTCCTCGAGATGCTCGACCTGGTCAACGAACGGCTCATCAACGACGGCGCCGAGGCGATCATGTTCGACAGCGACTGCCGCGAGGGCATCTGCGGCACGTGTTCCCTGATGATCAACGGTCAGGCCCACGGTCCTCAGAAGGGCACCGCCACGTGCCAGCTCCACATGCGCAACTTCGCCGACGGTGACACCATCACGATCGAGCCGTGGAGGGCCACCGCGTTCCCGATCATCAAGGACCTGGTGGTCGACCGCTCCGCGCTCGACCGGATCGTGGAGTCCGGCGGGTTCATCACCGCAGCGACCGGCGGCGCACCCGACGCCAACCTCATCCCCATCCCCAAGGTCGTGGCCGACGCAGCGATGGACGCCGCGGCGTGCATCCAGTGCGGCGCGTGTGTGGCCGCCTGCCCGAACGGCGCCGGCCAGCTGTTCACCGCAGCCAAGGTGGCCCACCTCAACCTGCTTCCCCAGGGACAGCCCGAGCGCTACAGCCGGGTCGAGTCCATGGTGGAGACGATGGAGGAGTACTTCGGCTCCTGCACCAACCACGGCGAGTGCCAGGAAGCGTGCCCGAAGGAGATCCCCATCGACTTCATCGCCACCATGAACAAGGACTACCTGAAGGCCAAGCTCAAGAACCGCCGCTACCTCAGCCGCACCTGAGGTCTCGCCTGCAGGGGCAGATCGATCGGCCCTCCCAACCTCGGAGCGGCGCAGGCCGGGCGGTACCCTTTCGTCCGATATGGCAGCCACCGCGACCGCTCTGCTCGAACGAGCGCGTCCCACCACTCGTGCGGCTGCCAGTTCGACCGCCGTGCGGCCCGAGACGACGACCGCGGCTCGGGGCTCGCGCCTCCCCCACGTGCCGGCCCTCGACGGGTTGCGGGGGTTGGCGGTGCTCGGTGTGCTGCTGTACCACTCCGAGTTCGGTTGGGCCAAGGGCGGCTACCTCGGCGTGTCGACGTTCTTCACGCTGTCCGGCTTCCTCATCACGACGCTGCTGCTGGTCGAACATGGCGGCGCCGGTCGCATCTCCCTGCGGCGTTTCTGGCTCAGACGGGCCCGCCGGCTGCTGCCCGCCGCGCTGGTGGCCCTCGGCCTGGTCTCGCTGTTCGCCCGCACCGTGGCCAAACCGACCCAACTGGTCGGCCTGCGCGGGGATGGGCTGGCGGCGCTGCTCTACTCCGCCAACTGGCGTTTCGCCTTCACGGGCCGGACCTACTCCGCATACACCAGCTTGTCCTCGCCGGTGCAGCACTTCTGGTCCCTGGCCATCGAGGAGCAGTTCTACCTGGTGTTCCCGCTGCTGATGGTCGGGCTGTTCGCGTTGGCCGGACGCTCCGGTCGATACCGCCGGCCGATCGTGGCCGGGGTGCTCGGCGGGTTGACCGCCGCCTCCACGGCCGCACTGTTCGTGGTCTCAGCCCGCAGTGGCGGCACCAGCCGCGCCTACTACGGCACCGACACCCGGGCCACCGAGCTGCTGGCCGGGGCGTTGCTGGCCCTCGGCATCCATAGAGTGGCCATGTGGCGGTGGCGGCGCCAGGTCATACCAGCGGTAGGAGCGGCGGCCTTGGCGGCGACGTTGGCCATGTGGGCGTTGCTGCCGCAGCGGTCCATGACCCTCTACCACGGCGGCCTCACGGTCTACACCGGCCTCTCGGTCCTCTTGATCGTGGCCTGCCTCCAACGGGGCCCGGTCCGCTCGCTCCTGGCCGCGCCGCCCCTGCGCGAGCTGGGCAAGATCAGCTACGGCGTCTACCTGTACCACTGGCTCGTGTACCTCTGGCTCACCCCGGATCGAGTCCATGTCGGCGGCCTGGCCCTGTTCGGCATCCGCTTCGCGGTCACCCTCGTCGCGGGGGTGGCTTCGGCCCGACTCGTCGAGAACCCGATCCGCTTCCGCCGGCCGGTGCTCGCGAACTGGCGTTGGCGGCCGGCGGCACTGGCGCCGGCCGCCGCCCTGCTGGCGGTGTCGCTCGTGCTGATCCCGAGCTCGGCGGTCGACGTCGGCCCGTCTGGGGTGCGGGTGCAAGCGAACCGCCGGGTCGGCGCAGCAACCAGCAACCGGGCCAAGGTCGTGGCTACCCCGGTGCGGCGACTGCTGCTGGTCGGCGACTCGGTACCGCACCAGGCCGCCCCCTACTTCGCCGCCCGCTTCCCGAAAGCCGAGGTTCGCTGGGCGGGAAGGGACGGGATCGGCCTGCTCAACGAGCAGGGCCGGATCCTGCAGATCGTGGACGAGCAGGACTCCCGGTTCGACCCTGACGTCGTCCTGATCGCCGTCATGGGTTCCTACCTCGATCAAAACGACAAGGTCGCCTACATCGACAGCAACGGCAAGCAAGTGGCCGACGGCAGCGAGGAGATGTACCGGCTGTGGGCGGTGCAGGCCCAACGGCTGGTGGCCACGGCCCACCGACGCGGCGCCCGGGTGTTGTGGGCGCTCACGCCACCGATCAAACCGGACAGCTGGTTCGGCTACCTGTCCGGCCGAGTGGACCGCATGAACGCCATCTACCGCCAGCTCAACGGGGTCACCCTCGTCGACTGGCACTCGTTCGCGGCGAAGGACGGCCAGTTCTCCCTCCAACTCCCGGACCGCAGCGGGCAACCGGTGGTGGTGCGCAGCGGCGACGGCCTGCACTTCACCGCCGAAGGCAACGACCTGCTGGTCGACCACACGCTGCCGGCCATCCTGGCCTATCGCGGCCGCTCGGTGCCCAACCTGGCCACCCGTTGACGCGCACCGTCATCTTGCGCTCACCAGCTCCTTCGTAGTATCGAAGGAAAGGTTTTCGGCAGCCGAAATTGGGCGGGCTCCGCTGCCGACGCCGCCTACCGATCGCCGCACGAGGGGACCATGCCGCACCTACTGGCCGCCGAAGGTGGCTTCCAAGCCTTCGATCTGGGGGGCACCGATCGATTGCTGTTGGTCGGCGCCCTCGTCGTTGCCTTGGTCGCATTGGTCGTCGGGTACGTGTTGATGAAAGGCGTGCTGGCCGCCGATGCCGGCGACGTGGAGATGCACCACATCGCCAACGCCATCCAGGAAGGCGCCCTGGCCTACATCAAGCGTCAGTTCCGCACGATCGGGGTGATCGTGATCCCGCTGGCCGTGGTGGTCTTCCTGACCTCGGCCAAGATCACCCGGGACAACGGCTCGGTCGCCCTCGGCTTCGCCCAGTCCGGCCTGTTCCGCGCCCTGGCCTTCCTCGGCGGAGGCGCGGCGTCTGCGTCCATCGGCTTCCTCGGCATGTGGCTGGCCACCCGGGGCAACATCCGCACCACCGCGGCCGCCATGCGCTCCGACTTCCCCGGTGCGCTCCGAGTGGCCATCCGCACCGGTGGGGTCTGCGGCCTGGCCACTGTCGGGCTCGGCCTGCTCGGCGCAACGCTCATCATCCTCGTGTTCCAGAACACGTCATCGGCCATCCTGATCGGGTTCGGCTTCGGAGGATCGCTCCTCGCCCTGTTCCTCCGAGTCGGAGGTGGCATCTTCACCAAGGCGGCCGACGTCGGCGCCGACCTCGTGGGCAAGGTCGAGGCCGGCATCCCCGAAGACGACCCTCGCAACCCGGCCACCATCGCCGACAACGTCGGTGACAACGTCGGTGACTGCGCCGGCATGGCCGCTGACCTGTTCGAAAGCTTCGGGGTGACCCTCGTGGCCTCGATCATCCTCGGCGTCGCCGCGTTCAAGGGCATCGGGCTCGGTGAGAACGTGGCGGCGCGTGGCCTGGTGTTCCCCGTGGCGGTCATGGCCACAGGGGTCGTGGCGTCGATCATCGGGATCTTCCTCGTGAAGGCCGGACCCAGGGACAACGACGCCCTCAAGTGCATCAACCGCGGCATCGGCATCGCGCAGCTCCTGGCCATCGCCGGCGCCGCCGCTCTGGCCTTCGGCTACGTGGGCAACCCCAAGGGCGCCACCGTCTCCCAGCCGGGGGCTCGCATGTTCGGCGCCGTTCTGGTCGGCGTAGCTCTCGGCTATGCCGCCTCGCGGATCACCTCCTACTACACCTCCACCCAGACCAAGCCGGTGCAGGACATCGCCAAGGCCAGCCGCACCGGCCCGGCCACCACCATCCTCGAGGGCGTGTCCAGCGGCCTCGAGTCCTCGGTGTGGGCGCTGATCGCGGTGGCCGTCGCCATCGGCGGCGCCATCGCGCTGGGCGGCGGCAACTTCAAGTTCTCGACCTACCTCGTCGCCCTGGCCGGCATCGGCATGCTGTCCACCACCGCGATCATCGTGGCCGAGGACACGTTCGGCCCGGTCGCCGACAACGCGGCAGGCATAGCGGAGATGTCCGGCCACTTCGAAGGCGAACCGGAGCGGATCCTGGTCCGCCTCGATGCGGTCGGGAACACCACCAAAGCGGTCACCAAGGGTTTCGCCATCGGCTCTGCGGTCATCGCCGCGGTCGCCCTCTTCGCCTCCTACGGCGAGACGATCATCGAGCAGCTCGGGCTCAAGAACGTGGGGAACCAGTCGTTCCCGATCAACGTGGCTGATCCCAAGGTGTTCATCGGCCTGCTGGTCGGCGGCTCGATCGCGTTCATCTTCTCCTCGCTGGCCATCCGGGCCGTGTCCCGGACGGCCGCCGTGGTGGTCCAGGAGGTCCGCCGTCAGTTCGCCGACGGCAAGATCATGTCAGGGGAGAAGAAGCCTGACTACGGGCCCTGCATCGACATCTGCACCGCGGCCTCGCTCCGCGAGCTGACCACCCCGGCACTGATCGCGGTGCTGGCGCCGGTGGTCATCGGCTTCGGCATCGGCCCGATCGCCCTCGGCGGCTTCCTGGCCGCGGCGATCGTCACCGGCCAGCTCATGGCCAACTTCTTGTCCAACGCGGGCGGGGCCTGGGACAACGCCAAGAAGTTCATCGAGGACGGCGCGGAAGGCGGCAAGGGATCCGAGTCCCACAAGGCGGCGGTGATCGGCGACACGGTGGGCGACCCCTTCAAGGACACCGCCGGGCCGGCGTTGAACCCGCTGATCAAGGTGATGAACCTCGTGTCGCTCTTGATCCTGCCGGCGATCATCAAGCTCTCGGACAAGACCAAGCTGGCCAACCTGCAACAACACCCCAAACCGGCGTCGCTACTGATCGCCCTGGCTGCCCTCCTCGTGGTCGTCGGCGCCATCTGGTACGCCAAGAAGGCCGACGCACCGGCATGACTTCGTGGCGGAACCAAAGGTTCCGCCACGAGTTGGCAGGACGGCCTTCGGCCGGCTTTCTCTCTCGGCCGACTAACCAAGTGAGATCGGCCTCGGGCGAGGGGGTGAGAAGACTCACCCCCTCCCCTCCCCCCACCGGTCGGCGGTGGTGGAGGCATCGGCGGGAACCGCACGATCGGCCGCCATCGGATCGAAAGCCGACGCTCCGGCATAGGTTTCGCTCTCACTCGGTCGCTTCGCTCCCTCCGTTCAGGCGATTTGGCTCGTCGCCGCCTCCGGCGGCGGCCGGTTCACAGGTCGCCGAAAGTGGTCACGGTCATCGTTTCGTTTGGCAGTGTCTCCTCAGACCGACTGGGTGCGGTGGCGTCTTGCTCTCAGCAGCTCGACTGCCACTGGGAGCAGCGAGACGGCGATCACCACCACGATGGCGTACTCGATGTTCTTGCGAACGAACTCGAGCTGGCCGAGGAAATGGCCGAGGGTCGTCACCCCGACCGCCCACAACAGACCGCCCAAGAGGTCGAACGTCAGGTAGGTGCGGTAGCGCATCTGCCCCACGCCGGCGACGATCGGCGTGAAGGTGCGGACGATCGGGACGAACCGAGCGAGGACGATCGACTTGGCGCCGTGCCGGTCGAAGAACGCCTGGGCCTTGGCCACGTTCTCCTGCTTGAACAAGCGCGAGTTGGGGCGACGGAACAACGTGGGGCCGACTTTCCGTCCGAACCAGTAGCCGCATTGATCCCCGGCCACCGCCGCCAGGAAAAGGCAGACCAGCACGATCGGCAGCGCGGGCACGTGCTGCGCGAACTGGTGGAAGAACTTGTCGTTGTTGGCCGCCGAGGACGTCAGGAACCCCGTGAAGAACAGCAGCGAGTCCCCGGGGAGGAAGAAGCCGAAGAGCAGGCCGGACTCGGCGAAGACGATCGCCGTGACGACGAAGATCGCGCCGCTGCCCGCCTTCTCGAACCAGAACTCCGGCTTCAGGAAGCTCGAAGCGACGACGGACATCCACGAGAGCATCGGGTACATCGGGCAAAGGTACCGGCCGGTCCAGGAGTGGCCGCGCAATGGCAGGTTTGGCGAATGAGGCGGTCGGTACCGATCGTGCGCATGGTCATCGGCGTCATCGTCGTCCTGGTCAGCGTCGCCTCGCTGCTGTCCGGTCTCCGGGGCGGTGACAACGCGCTGTCCAAGGTGGGCGCCGGCATGATCGGCACGCTGATCGGCATCATCGTCCGGGCCGGTGCTGGCCGGTGGGCTCACCCGCGTGATCGCCGCTCCCCTGTCTCGGCTGGCGGGCATGACTGGCCGGCTGGCCCGGGAGAACTCGCGGCGCAACCCCGGCCGCACTGCGTCCACCGCATCGGCGCTGATGATCGGCGTGGCCCTCGTGACGTTCGTGACGGTGTTCGCCGGTTCCTTCGTCGCCTCCAACAACCGCACGATCGACCGGCAGTTCCAAGGCGACTTCACGGTCAGCGCCGGGAGCAACCCGGGCCAGGGCGGGCTGCCGACCGACCTGGCGGGCAAGGTGGCCAAGTTGTCGACCGTGGCGGCGGCCACGCCGGTGCGGCTTGGCTTCGCCGGGGTGGGACCCAACAACGATGGAAAGGCGATCTACGGCGTTGACGGCTCCTCGCTGTCGCGGTTCGTCAAGGTCGGGATCACCCAAGGGTCCTTGACCAAGCTCGGAACCGACGGCATCGCGGTGCGGGACAAGGTGGCCTCCTCACATCACTGGCGCCTGGGCAGCGTCATCCGATCGTCAGCGCCGACGACCAAGCCGAGGCTCACCGGGAGGCCGGACCTCGGCCAGCGGCAGTGATCTTTGATCGGCGCCGGGCCGACCCCTACGACCGAGCGCGGGGTGACGAGGATGGTCGCCTGGACCGGCGCTTCCGCACCCACGCCGCGGCGGCCGTGCGCCTGACGGGCTCGGCGACTCCAGTGCCGGGACGGTCGCTTGACGAGCTGGTCGGCAACGCGGCGCCGGAGAAGGCGGCCCGTGGCCGCGATGTCGGGTTGACGGTGAGCGGCTCGAGCACGTGGAGGAAGTTGCCCACCTTTGCCCCTCGATCGGCGCTGGACGGCTCGACCTCCACCTCATGGATCCCCGACTCCGGCGACCGTTCGCCGACGCTCACCCTCCGGTGGCGGGTCCTACGACGAGTCGATCGCCTGACGCTGTCCACCGGGGCGGGACCTTTCCAACCGATCACGCGGGTGGTGCTCTCATCACCGGCGGGGATGCGGCGCCTCCACCTCGGATCCGCTGGCACGGCCCGTTTCCAACCGCTGCGCACCGACCGCATCACGTTGTCCTTCGCCGATCCCCCCCGGGTTCCGAACGCCGATGGCCGCACGATCGCGGTGGCCGAACTGCGGGTCCCGGCCCTCGACGGTGCGACGATCCCAAGCCTGGGGCGCGGTCAACGGGTGCGCCTCGGATGCGGCTCCGGGCCGCCGCTCACCATCGACGGCCGGTCGGTGGCCACCAGGGTGGACACCACCGTCGGCGCGCTGGCCGCTGTACGAGCCGTGCCGTTCGAAGCGTGCTCAACGGTGAGACTGGCCGAGGGATGGCATCACCTCGATGCTGGCCCGGGCCACGGCTTCGAAGTGGCGACCGCCAACCTCCTGCCGCTCCCCGGGATCCCGGATCCCGCTCCGAAACGGTCGCTGCGCATCGAACGGTGGGATGCCGAGCGGCGATCGGTGCACATCGGGCGAGGCGAAGCTGCGTTGGTGGCCCTCACCGAGAACGCTACGAGCGGAAGGCAAGCGACCCTCAACGGTCACCGCCTCACCGCGCTGCGGGTCGACGGATGACGCCAAGGCTTCGTCGTGCCGGCGGGCCGGGGCGGCGACATCACCATTCGCTACGGCCCGGGCAGCACCCAGCGGATCGCCCTCCTTCTCGGTTGGGGTTCGTCATCGCGCTGGTCGCCATGGCCCTCCTACCTCAGCGAACGTCCCGAAGGCCGCGTGAGCAGTCCCTGCCAGATGAAGATCGACCTTGGCCGGCGTGGCTGCTGTACCTGTTGGCCGCGGCAGCCGGGGTCCTGCTCGGCGGCCCGCTGATGATCTTCGTGGTGCCGCTGGCGTTCCTGCCGCGGCGGCCCTCGTTGCTACCGGTGCTGGCTTTTCTCGCCGTCGTGGTGGCCGGCGCGGCCACCTTGGCCGCACCTGGCCAGCCGGTGGGCAGCCACACCGGCGCCTTCTCGGCGCTCACCCAGGCCGCCGCGGTCACCGCCGTGCTGGCCTTGGCCGTGTCCTTGCTCCCGGAGGATTGGGGGCGCCACCGCCGCCGCCACCGCACGGCGCCCACCCCCGAGGCCGCAGCGCAGTAGCTGGTGGTGGGATCAGGTCCGGGCGGGCGACGGCTGGTTCCACTCGGTCCAGCCGACGCCGTTGCGCTCGTCGCCTCCGACCTCGTGGAACCGGCAGAGGGCCCGCGGGAACCGCGAGACCCGACCGTCGGGAGCGGTCAGCAGGACCGGCGAGAACGCGACCGGCTCGATCCGCAGCGTCACGTTGTCGAAGAGGCAAGTGCCACGTTCTGGCAGGCCATCGCGACCGAGGTCCTGATCGCGGTCGAAGCGGCCGACTGCGGCGAGCGGTCCCCCGGGCGGTTGGACGTAGCCGGTCTGGAAGATCGGCGTGCCGTCCCAGGTGACGTGGGTGCCGTGGAAGCGGGTGCCGTCGTCGAGGCGACCGGCCGTCCACGACCAGCCCATGGTCCACCAGTCCCGCACGCCCCAGGAGTGGTCCCGTTGGCCCCACCCGTCGAAGTCGATGCGCTCGTCGCCGACCAGGATCTCGCCGTGGACCTTGCACGGCACCTCATAGCGGGTCACCCCTGAGGGGTAGGCGTAGGTACCGCCGTCGGTCTCCCACTCGAGGTCCAGGCCGAAGGGAACCCGCTCTCCCCGCAGGTCGCCGTACACTTCGGTCGGGTCCTCGACGCCGACGGCGAACGCCTCGCACCCGATTGTGAAGTGGTCGAGTGGAGTCTCGACGGTGTGATCGGCCCACAGCCCCTCCGTGCGCACCTCTAGGGAGCGGCCCGGGGGGATCGGCGCATCGTGGTCGATGACGGTCACCAGCCGACGATGCTCACCGACCAGGCATGCCCAGTACCACGCCACACCGCGCCCGGCGTGGAGGTTGGGGTACAGCCCGAGCCGCACGTAGCCGCCGAGCGTGCCCTGCTCGTTCGCCCAGTCGAGGTACCACGACTCGTTCCAGAGCTGCTCGGCCCCCGGTGCGTGGCGACCCTCGTCGACCGGAGCAACCGGGGCGGAGGGTGATGCGGTCGGTTCGCTCATGGGTTCGTTGTCATGGTTCGGGTCTCAACGGCTGATCGGGAACGGGGAGTAGTAGGGGCCTTCGTCTTCGGTCGCCTGATTCGCGCCCTCCATCGCCGAGAACAGCTCGTACCACGTCTCTGGCAGGTCGCGGGGCACGGTCCAGTCGAGCTGGTCGCCCATCCCGGCCACGTCGGCGAACGGCTTGAGGAACGAGAAGTACACATAGGCCCCGCAGCGAATCTTCTCGTCTCGAGGCATGGCGGCGATGGCACGGTAGTGGGCCGCTTGAGCGCTGCGGACTGCAGCCATGATCGCATCGAGCTCGTCCAGCGGCACCGGCTTCAGCGAGCGGTCCGGCGTGTCGGTGGTGAACAGCGAGAAGCCCACCAGCCGGTCGAGGTAGTCCTCCGGCGTGGTGCGCGAGGAGCCGAAGTCGCTGACCGTGACGTCCACACCGTCGAGCACGAGCGCTGCGGTGAGGTTCGAGTAGGGCACGTCGGCGGCCACGTGAGACCAGGCGAAGTCGCTCTGGCCGATGCGGTAGTAGTCGCGGACAAGCAGCGTGCGCCCGTCGGCCAGCGGGTAGGGGCCGGTGTCACCGGTGCCGACCCTGGTGTCGAAGTAGAGCAGGAACAGGTGGTTGACCAACGTGGCGTTCCATCGCTTGATGCGGTCCCGTTGGTCGGCCTGTGTGACGGGGACTACTGCATCGACGAGTGCCGCGAGCACGTCGTCGCCATAGGGCAGGACAACGCCACCGGCGTCCCAGGCTTGGCGGGTGCCGTCGCCGCCGCGGAACGCCATCGCTGCTCGTTCCCAGAAGTCGAGCACCACGTGCGCCGCCGCCGGGTCGTCCCGTGCCGGGTCGATGGCCTGCACCACCTTGCGCCCCACCAGGAAGAAGTTGGCGATCGACCACAGATAGACGGTGTTGACCTGCAGTCCCGGGCGCCGGCCCCGCATGCCGATCGCTTCGGCTGGCATCGCCTCGTCGATTCGGCGCACCATGTCCGGGTAGCGCAGGTACGCCTCGGCGCAGGCCACGACGATGTACGCCGTCACGGGGATCAGCGCCGACTCGAGGGAGGTCCGCTCATCGGTCAGGGCGCGGGAGATCGGCGAGTGGTACTCGATCAACCGGTTGGCCTCGGCTAACACCTGATCCGCCGATCTCGGCTGATCACTCACGCAGCACCGCGTCGGTACCTGCGGCGGAGCAGTCGAGCTCAGCGGTCGTCCCGTCGGCCGGCTCAGGGCCGGGGAACGTGGTGCCCATGGAGCACGGCACCTGGAACTCGCGGCTGACGATCCCGATGTGGCTGCGCGGGGTTCCGCTGGTGCAGACGATGGCCGTCAGCTCGTGGTACAGCGGCGCCAGGAACGTCGCCCCCGCGTCTCGAACCACAGCCACCACGCCATCGGCGCCGATGTCCATCAAGGCCAGCACGTCGTCCGGGCCCTCCAACCACCGCAGGGTTCCCCGCACCGGCGGAGCGTCGAACACCTTGGTCCCGCGGCCGAGGTCAGACACCCGCTGAGCGTAGACCCGGGAGCAAACGGATCCGTCGGCTCGGCGTCTACGCTCGTTGCACGATGGCTGTGTACCTGAGCCCGCAGTGGCTGGCTGAGGCCGACGCCGCGGTCTCGGCCAGTGAACCTCTGCGATCGGCCACCGCCGACGTGTGTCTCGTGGTGCAACAGGACGTCACCGCGGGCCCGGACGGTGACACGTGCTACCACGTGGTGGTCGATCACGGAACGGTGTCGGTGGTGCCCGGGCCGGCGGCGCAACCTGACGTCACGTTCACCGAGGACCATGCCACCGCGGTGGCCATCAGCCGAGGCCAGCTGAGCGCCCAGGGCGCGTTCATGGTCGGCCGGTTGCGAGTGGGTGGCGACTTGGAGCGGCTGCTAACCCACCAGGACGCGTTCGCCGGCATCGACGACGTGTTCGGCCACTTGCGGGCCTCCACGACCTGGCCCACCGCCTGACCCATCGCCGAGGCGAGGTAGGACCGCACTGCGATGCCTGAGTTGCCCGAGGTCCAGGCCCATGCCGAGCGGCTCGACGCCGCCTTCGCCGGAACGGCGTTGACCCGGTTCACGCCACTGTCGTTCACCGCGCTGAAGACGTTCCGTCCCGACCCGGCCGACGCCCGCGGTGAGGACCTCGCCCGCGTGGGGCGTCGCGGCAAGATGATGCTGTTGGACGTGGGGGCGATGGTGTTCGTGGTCCACCTCATGCAGGGCGGACGGCTGAAGCCGGATGACAAGCAGGCCAAGAAGCCCCGTGGTGGCGTCGCCCGCTGGACCTTCGCCGACGGTCGCGCACTGTTGCTGACCGAGGCCGGCACCGAGCGCAAGGCGGGTGTTTGGGCGGTGACCGGCGACCCCGAGGTCCAGGAGCCGCTGGCCGGACCCGACGCCGATGGGGTGAGCGGGCCGATGCTGGCCGCCCTGCTGGCCGCCAACATGCGACTCCACGGGTTCCTCCGTGACCAGCACATCCTGGCCGGCCTCGGGCGGCGGCTGGCCAACGAGATCTGCCATCGGGCCAAGCTGTCGCCGTTCGCCACCACCTCGAAGCTCGACCCGGCGGCGGCTGAGGCGTTGGCCGAGGCGATCGGCGCCTGCATCAACGAGTCGCTGACCTACGAGCGCAGCCGAGACGACATGAGCTCGTCCAAGGAGCGCCCCGGCGACGTCCACCACCGCGAGGGCGAAGCCTGCCCGGTCTGCGGGGACGAGGTGAGGGCGGTCGAGTACCGCAGCTACACGGTCAACTACTGCGCCACCTGCCAGACCGGTGGTCGGATCCTCGCCGACAACACCACATCCAAGTTCTTGAAGTAGTTAGCCGATCAATCCCAGTTCCTTCACCGAATCGCGCTCCTCTTCCAACTCGGCGACCGAGGCGGCGATGCGGCCACGGGAGAACTCGTCGATCTCCAGGTCAGGCACGATCTCCCACTCACCGTTGGCGCAGGTGCAGGGGAACGACGACATCAGACCTTCGGCCACCCCGTAGCTCCCGTCGGAGCGCACACCCATGGAAACCCAATCGCCGTCCGCCGAACCGAGCATCCAGTCGTGCACGTGGTCGATGGCCGCGTTCGCGGCGGACGCGGCCGACGATGAACCGCGGGCCTCGATGACCGCTGCGCCCCGTTTCTGCACGGTCGGGATGAACGTGTTCTCCAACCAGTCCTGATCCCCCACCGCCTCGGCTGCGTTCCGGCCGGCAACCGCAGCGTGGAAGATGTCGGGGTACTGGGTGGCCGAGTGGTTGCCCCAGATCGTCATCTTCTCCACGTCGTTCACGCTGGTTGCGGTCTTGGCCGCCAGTTGAGCGATGGCCCGGTTGTGGTCGAGCCGGGTCATCGCGCTGAACCGCTCCGGAGGGATGTTGGGCGCGTTGTTCATGGCGATCAGCGCGTTCGTGTTCGCCGGGTTGCCGACCACGAGGACGCGTACGTCCCCGGCGGCGCTATCCGACAACGCCTTGCCCTGTGCGGTGAAGATGGCGCCGTTGACCTCGAGCAGCTCACCCCGTTCCATGCCCTTGGTGCGCGGCCGGGAACCGACGAGCAGGGCGAGGTTCACCCCATCGAAGGCCTCGTTGGCGTCATCGGTCTTCACCGTGCCGGCCAGCAAGGGGAAGGCGCAGTCGTCGAGCTCCATCGCCACGCCTTCCAGCGCGCCGAGCGCGGGCGTGATCTCCAGCAGCTGCAGGATCACCGGTTGTTCCGGACCGAGGAGTGCACCGCTGGCGATCCGGAACAGCAGGCTGTAGCCGATCTGACCGGCCGCCCCGGTCACCGCGACTCGGACAGGCTCGTTGGACATGGTGGCTCCTCGTGCTCTGGGGATCCAGCGACCCTACCCAGGGACTGCGTCAGCACCAGCCGGCCAGTACGCGAACCGGCCGGGCCCGTGGGCCCGGCCGGGTGCGACGCCAAAGGGGGAGGGGTTATTGGCGCCGACACGGTGACGGCTGCAAGCGGCCGGATCGAGGCCGGGCCGAGGACTACAGCTGCATGGCCTTGACTTGAAGGAACTCTTCGAGGCCGTACTTGCCGAGCTCACGGCCGTTGCCCGACTGCTTGTAGCCGCCGAACGGCGCGACAGGGTTGAACCCGCCACCGTTGATCTCGAGTTGGCCGGTGCGGACCCGTCGCCCGACCGACTTGGCCCGTTCGACATCGGCCGCCCACACGCCGCCGGACAGGCCGTACACCGTGCCGTTGGCAATGCGGACCGCATCGTCCTCGTCCTTGTAGGGGATCACCGACAGCACCGGTCCGAAGATCTCCTCCTGGGCGATGGTCATGTCGTTGGACACATCGGCGAACACGGTGGGCTTGACGTAGTACCCGGTAGGTAGTTCGGCGGGTTGGTCGGCGCCACCGGTGACCAGTGTCGCTCCCTCCTCGATCCCCTTGTCGATGTAGCTCCGCACCCTGGTGCGCTGCGCGTCGGAGATCAACGGTCCGAGGCGGCCGGCGCCGGTGGCCGGATCTCCGATGGTGTAGGTGCTCTCGACCTCGTCACGGATGATGTCGACGATCTCGTCCTGCTTGGCCGCGGGAACCAGCATCCGGGTGAACGCAGTGCAGGTCTGGCCTGAGTTGAGGTAACAGCTGCCGACCCCGGCCCGGACCGCCTTGTCCAGGTCGTCGCCCTCGAGGTCGTCGAGGATGATGTTGGCCGACTTGCCGCCCAACTCGAGCGCCACCCGCTTGACCGTCTCCGCCGCCACCTGGCTGACCCGCTTGCCGGCCCGGGTGGAGCCGGTGAAGCTCACCATGTCGATGTCCGGGTGGGCGGCGATGGCCTCGCCCACCACCTCGCCGGTGCCCGACACGAGGTTGAACACACCGTGGGGCAATCCGATCTCGTCGAGGATCTCGGCGAGGATGAACGCGTTCAGCGGGGCGATCTCGCTCGGCTTCAAGACGACGGTGCAGCCGGCGGCCAGCGCCGGCGCGACCTTGGCCACGATCTGGTGCAACGGGTAGTTCCACGGGGTGATGCAGCCGACGACGCCTACCGGCTCACGCACCACCAGGGAGTTGCCGATCTGCTCCTCGAACGGGAACTCGTCGAGGATCTGCACGTAGGAGCTCGACACGGCTTGGGGCAGCCCGGCCTGGATGAGCTGGGAGAGGAACATCGGCATGCCGACCTCACCGCAGATGGTCTCGGCCAGCTCCTGGTTGCGGGCGCCGATGCCGTCGGACATGGCCTGCAGGAACTTGGCCCGCTCCTGGGGGTCGGTCTGAGACCAGCTCTCGAACGCCGTCTTTGCCGCGGCGGCCGCCCGGTCGACATCCTCGGGAGCACCCTCGGGGATGTGGCCCATCACCTCTTCGGTGGAGGCGTTGATCACGTCGATGGTGCCGCTTCCTGCCGAGGGCACCCAGGCCCCGTCGATGTAGAGCTTGTCGTAGTCCTGCACTGTCCCCGACCTCCCGGTCGCCGGCTGATGGATCCTCCGGCCAACCTACCCGGCAGCCGTCCGACCGGCACCGGCAGGTCGACCGAGACAGAGAACCGTCGTAGCGTCGTCTGGATGGCCCAGCCACTGTCTCGCCGTCGTGTCCTCCAAGGCCTGGTCGCCGGCACCGGCCTCGCCCTGACCGGCGGCCTGAGCCTTCCGACCCCTGCCGGTGCGGTTCGAGGCAGGTCGCAGCCGGTGAAACCGCCGGGCACGAGACCCGATCCGACCAAGCCCGAAGGTGTCGACCTGCTGCCCCAGATCGAGCACATCGTGATCTACATGCAGGAGAACCACTCCTTCGACAGCTACTTCGGGATGCTCGGCCGCGGCGACGGCTACACGCTCGGCGCGAACGGCGCTCCTACGAACGCCAACCCCGACGCCGCCGGCAACCCCGTGCGGGTGTTCCACGCGCCAGACACCTGCCAGTCCGGCATGCCCGTCACCCAGTCCTGGAACGCCAGCCATCAGCAGTTCGACGGTGGGCGGCTCGACGGGTTCGTCCGCACGAGCGGCCCCAACGCCATGCGGTACTGGGACGGCTCGGACATCCCCTTCTACTACGGCTTGGCCAACACGTTCGTTCTCTGTGACCGCTGGTTCGGCTCCTGCCTTGCCCAGACGTTCCCGAACCGCATGTACCTGCAGGCCGCCACCTCGCTCGGTCTGATCTCGACCGACATCCCGAAGGCCGTGGCCCTCCCACCGCCGAAGAACGGCACCATCTGGGAGCGGCTCAACGCCCACGGGATCCCGTGGCGCGACTACGCCTGGGACCTCCCTGACGTGGCGCTGTTCCCGCCGGTGTTCCAGGCCAACCAGGACAAGGTCAAGAAGTTCCCCCAGTTCCTCACGGACTGCGCGGCGGGCACGCTTCCCACCGTGAGCATCGTCACCCCCGGAGTCGACGTCTACAACGAGGAGCGCCCCCACGACATCCACCTCGGGGAGGCGTACAGCGCGTCGGTGATCAACGCGGTCATGCACGGCCCGGCATGGCCCAAGACCGTGGTGTTGTTCATGTACGACGAGCACGGCGGCTACTACGACCACGTGCCGCCACCCGCGGCCATCGCGCCCGACGGCATCCCGCCCGACATCGACGTGCCGCCTGACCAGCCCGGTGGTTTCGACCGGTACGGGTTCCGGGTGCCGGGCATGGTCATCTCCCCATTCTCGAAGAAGGACTATGTGTCCCACGTCGTGCATGACCACACGTCGGTGCTGCGGTTCATCGAGACGAAGTTCAACCTCGGCGCGCTCACCTACCGCGACGCCAATGCCAGCGACCTGCTCGACACGCTGGACCTCAGCGGGCGCCCCGCGTTCCTCGATCCACCGGAGCTGCCAGCCCCCGGCCTTCCCGCATCGGGCAGCCGCTGTGAGAAGACTCCGGCGCCACCCACCGGGCTGCCCACGCAGCTGGCTCGCACCGGAACGGGCGTCGACACCTTGGCTGTGGCCGGTGGCGCGGCCCTGCTGGCCGGCGCCGCCGCGCTCGCCGCGGAGCGGCGGGTGGAGCGAGCCGCCGACGGTTGAGCTCTACAGGCGGTCGACGATGGCGCTGGCGAACTCGCTGCACTTGACCTCGCTCGCCCCCTCCATCAGACGGGCGAAGTCGTAGGTGACCACCTTGTCGGCGATCGTCGCCTCCATGGCCCGCACGATGTCTTCGGCCGCGTCCTGCCAGCCGAGGTGCTCGAACATCAACACGCCCGACAACAGCACCGACCCAGGGTTCACCTTGTCCTGACCGGCGTACTTGGGTGCGGTGCCGTGGGTGGCTTCGAAGATCCCGTGACCGCTCACGTAGTTGATGTTGGCGCCTGGCGCGATGCCGATGCCGCCGACCTGGGCGGCCAGCGCGTCGGAGAGATAGTCGCCGTTGAGGTTCAGCGTGGCGATGACGTCGAACTCGGCCGGCCGGGTCAGCACCTGCTGGAGCGTGATGTCGGCGATGGCGTCCTTGACCAGGATCTTGTCGCCGGGCTCACCACCGCAGTCGTCCCAGCCGACCGCCGAGTCGGCGAACTCCTCGCGTACGAGCTCGTAGCCCCAGTTGCGAAACGCCCCCTCGGTGAACTTCATGATGTTGCCCTTGTGCACCAGCGTGACGCTCTTGCGATTGCGGACCTTGGCGTAGTTTATGGCGGCCCGGATGAGTCGTTTGGAGCCCATCTCGCTCACCGGCTTGACGCCGATCCCCGAGCCTTCGCGGATGTCCCAGCCGAAGTTGTCGTGCAGGAGCTGACGCATCTTGTCTGCGTCCTCGGTGCCGGCCTCGACCTCGAGCCCGGCGTAAATGTCCTCGGTGTTCTCCCGGAAGATCACCATGTCGACCAGCTCAGGTCGTTTCACCGGGCTGGGCACGCCGGCGAAGTACCGCACGGGGCGGAGGCAGACGTACAGGTCGAGGATCTGGCGCAGAGCGACGTTCAGGCTGCGGAACCCACCGCCGATCGGCGTGGTGAGAGGTCCCTTGATGCCGATGAGGTACTCCTTGAACGCGTCGACGGTGGCCTGGGGCAGCCAGTCGCCTGTCTCGTCGAACGCTTTCTGACCAGCCAGCACCTCCATCCATGAGATCGTGCGACCGTGCTTGGCCGCCGCCGCGTCGAGCACATGTTTGGCCGCCGGCCAGATGTCGACGCCCGTGCCGTCACCCTCGATGAACGGGATGATCGGCTGGTCGCTGACGTTGAGGGAACCGTCCGGGTTGGCGGTGATCTTGTCGGGCATCGCCGGACACTACCTGTACGCAACTTGTATTGCCAGAGGATCCCCGGCCCGAGGACACCCCAAAGAGGCAGGCGAGGCGTCGGCAGCCGCCCGGAACGTACGCGTCGAGCGTGGGCTGTTAATGCCCAAGGCGGACCGAATCACGCGACGCACTGGGCAGTCGCACCCTGAGGTGAGGGTCGGCAGCTACGCCCCGAGGAACCGTCGTCGCGAACGAGCGGGGCCTGCGGTCCTTCATGCACTCGTCGCCGCTCGTCTCCGTCTTCATGATGACCGTCACGGTGGGTGGGTGACGAGCGATGCGCAGATCGGTTGGACGCAGGGGGCAGTTGCTGCCCTCACCGGTTCCCACTACAAGGACGCCGTACCGTCTGAAATTGACGCGGGATGGGACGGCCTCGCCGAAATGGAAGCGCTTCCACGCGGCACGCAGCGCCACTTGGTCCCCAGCCACGACGTAAACCTCCGGGACCCGCGTCCTCGGACCGACCTTCTCCCATGCCAGCAACTTGATTGGTGGCCGATCCGGATCAGTCGACGAACTGCATCCGCCGCTCACGAGCGCAGCCATGACCAGCAGGGCGCACGTTCGGGGCATGAGGCGAAGACTCATCTGCTTTCAGACCGCGGCGGGCGCGAATCGGGTGACCATCGCGCCCGAGATCGAGACGCCGAGGGCCAGGTCAAACCGGTCCGATGCCCAACTTCTCGTAGATCTCCATGATCGAGTTGGAGCGGTTCATGGAGTAGAGGTGCACCCCCGGGACGCCGAAGTCGAGGAGCTGGGCCACCAAGTCGGTGGCCACCTGGACGCCGAGCCGGCGGGTGGCCTCGGCGTCTCCGTCGACCGCATCCATCTGCTCTTGCAGCCAGGTCGGGATAGTCGTGCCGTTCACCGCCGACATGCGGCGGGTTCCGCTGACGCTGATGAACGGCATCACCCCCGGCAGGATCGGCTTGGTGCAGCCGAGGTCGGCCAGGTCATCGACCATGCGGCGGTAGTGCTCGACGTCGAAGAAGAACTGGGACATGCCGAAGTCGACCGTCTCGAGCTTGGCCGCCAGATAGCGCCGGTCGGTCTGATGATCCGGCGAGCGCGGATGGACCTCGGGAAATGCCGCTACCGCCACCGAGAACTCCCCCACCTCGCGCACCAGCTCGACCAGCTCGGTGGCATACGTGAAGTCGCCCGTGGCCTCTGATCCGTCGGCCGGCGGATCACCGGCGAGAGCGAGGATGTTCTCGATCCCGGCCTGGCGGTACCCGTGGAGCAGGTCGACCAGCTCGCCCCGGGTGTGACCCACGCAAGTGAGGTGGGGCATGGCCGGAAACGGCTGCTCGGAGTTGATGCGCACGACGGTGGCCCGGGTCGGTTCACGCGTCACACCCAGAGCGCCGTAGGTGACCGACACGAACGACGGCCGAAGCGTGGCCAGATCATCCACCGCGGTGGCCAGGGCGGTCGCTCCGTCGGGGGTCTTGGGAGGGAAGAACTCGAAGGACCACGTCGGCCCCGCAGCCAGCAGCTCGGCGATCCGCGTCATGAGCGTCCGAGGCTACTTGTCACCACCGGATCATCGACCTGTCACTCCTGTTCAGTGGGCCTTATGAGGATCTCGTTGACCGCCATGTGGCGGGGGCGGCTGACGATGAACCGCACCGCTTCGGCGATGTCTTCGGCTCGGAGGCGTTCCATGTCGGCGAAACGCTTGGCCATGTTCTCGCGGATCTCCGGTCGGTTGTGGCTGGCCAGCTCGGTGCTCACCGCGCCCGGTTCGACCAGCGAGATTCGCACGTGCCGCCGGGTGACCTCCTTGCGCAACGCTTCGCTGAACGCCCCGACGCCGTGTTTGGTGGCGTTGTAGACGCCGCTCCCACTGCGCGTCTCGCGGCCGGCCACCGAGCTGATGTTCACCACGTCGGCCACGCCCCGAGCACCGGATTCGGCTGCGTCCAGCAAGTGCGGCAGAGCGGCATGGGTGCAGGCCAGCAGTCCCATGACGTTGAGCTCGACCATCCGCTGCCACTCCTCGAACGGCGCGCCGAGCGCCGGACCGAGCAGCATCACGCCGGCGTTGTTGACCAGCGTGTCGAGTCGGCCGAGCTCGGAGACGGTGCGCTCCACCGCTTCACGCGCTTTGCTCTCCTGGGTCACGTCGGCGGTGATCACCAGCGCCGTGCCACCTTGATCGCGGATCTCCTTGGCCAGCGCGTCGAGCCGCTCCGTGCGGCGCGCGACGAGAGCCACCGCAGCGCCGTCGTCAGCCAGGCATCGAGCCGTGGCCTCTCCTATCCCACTCGACGCCCCGGTCACCAGAGCCACCGTCCCATCCATGGCTGCGCTCAAGATCGGTCTCCTCGGTCTGAGGTTCGCCCGACGCCGCTTCGCCGTTCGGCGGCTTCCACGGCGTTTCGGAACAACATGGCGATGGTGGTCGGACCGACTCCACCGATGCGGGGCGTGATCCAGCCGGCCACCTCTTCACAGCGCTCGTCGACATCTGGGAGCAGCCTGCGGCCCTCGTAACGGACACCGCCGCCGATCACCACCGCGCCAGGCGAGATGTGTTCCGGTTGCAGTATCCCCGGCACTCCGGCCGCGGCGACGACTATCTCGGCCCGCTTGGTGTACCGCGGCCAGTCGGCAACGCCGGTGTGGACGACGGTGACCGCGGCGTTGGCCGTAGGACGCTTCAGCGACAGCAGCAGGGCCAACGGTCGTCCGAGGGTGAAGCCCCGACCGAGTACGCACACCTCCCGCCCGGCCACCGGGATCTCGTAGTGAGCCAAGAGCGTCTCGATCCCCGCGGGCGTGCACGGCACCGGCCCAGGCATCCCCAACGCCAAGCGGCCCATGTTCAGAGGATGGGCGCCGTCGACGTCCTTGTCCGGGTCGATCTCCAGCAGTGCCGCCTCATAGTCGATCTGGGGAGGGGTCGGGTGTTGCACGAGCATGCCGTCCACCGTCGGATCTTCGTTGAAGGCACGTATGGCCGCCACCAGATCGGCCTGGGTGGCGTCGGCCGCCAGGTGGACATGAGGGGCGGTGAAACCCACCGACTCGGCCTTCTCCTGCTTCATGCGGATGTAGCCCGCACTGGCCGAGTCGTCCCCCACGAGGATCGTGGCCAGCCCCGGCTGACGACCGGCGGCGATCAGCGCGTCGACCCGCGGGACAAGCGAGGCGAACACCGCGTCAGCCACGGGCCCGCCCGGCAGCAATACGGCAGACATGTGCGGGATGGTAGAGCCGAAGCCGAAGCCTGCCTGACAGGCCAACCAGCGAGGACGAGGCGGTGTGGGTGCGATCGACTGGGTCCGAGCCGCCGATCAGATCAAGCAGCGAGGACGAGGGGGTCCCGATGGGGGGGTTTCGAGGGGGGGAAGGTCCCCTTCCCCCCCTCGAAACTCAATGCAAGAAATGTCTCTCGCCGGTGAAGACCATGGCCAGACCGAGGTCGTCGGCCTTGGCCACGTTCTCGTCGTCGCGCATCGAGCCGCCCGGCTGGATGACCACGGCGACGCCGGCCGCCGCCGCCGCCTCGATGCCGTCGGCGAACGGGTAGAACGCGTCGCTGGCGCAGGCTCCGCCGGCGGCCCGCCCCGCCGCCTTGGTGGCCGCCAGTTCTCCGGACTCCACCCGGCTCTGCTGGCCGGCGCCGATCCCCCATGCCGTGCGGTCCTTCACCAGCACGATGGCGTTGGACTTCACCCAGCCGCAGAGGCGCCAGGCCAGCTCGGCGTCGGCCCACTCGCCATCGGTGGGTTCCCGCTTGGTGACGACCTGCCACTCGGCCCGCCCGGCTGTGAAGCGGTGGGCGTCCTGGACGAGGAAGCCCCCGCCGATCTGGCGCAGCTCCAGTCGCTCGAAGGTTGGTGGCGGCGCGGTGAGGATGCGGGTGTTCTTGCGGCGGCCGATCAGCTGGTCGATCACACCTGGGTCGTAGCCGGGCGCGATGACCAGGTCAGCCTGGGCGGCGGCGACGATGCGGGCCACGGTTCCGTCGTCCACGGGCCGGTTGAGCGCCACGATGCCGCCGAACGCCGAACGGGAGTCGCAGTCATAGGCCCGCTGGTAAGCGTCGGCCAGCGACGGTGCCACCGCCACGCCGCACGGGTTGGCGTGCTTCACGATCACGACCGCCGGGTGGTCGCTCAACGCCGCCAGGTCGTGGACGCAACGCCACCCGGCGTCGGCGTCATAGAAGTTGAGGTAGCTCAGGTCGAGCCCTGAGTGCTGCTCGACGTCGTCCCACCAGCTCGTCTGGCCGATGCGCCGGTACCGCGCTCCCCGCTGGTGCGGGTTCTCGCCGTATCGGGTGGCCTGGGCCCGCTCCAACGCCAGGTGCAACGTGGGCGGCAGGTCCGAGGCTGTGGAGTCATCTGCTCCGTCGGCTGCGTCGACTGCGTCGAACCACGACACGATCGCTGCGTCGTAGGCCGCGGTGTGGGCGAATGCCGCTCGCGCCAGCCGACGACGCGTCGTATCAGCCAGCGCTCCTTCGACCCGAAACTCGTCGAGCACGGCTTGATATCCCGACGGATCGACGAGCACGCCGACGTGGGCATGGTTCTTGGCCGCGGCCCGCACCAATGCGGGGCCGCCGATGTCGATCAGGTCGATCCCAGAGGTCCCACCATGTTCGAACACCGACGGATCGGAGCCGAACGGGTAGAGGTTGGAGACGACGAGGTCGATGGGCTCGATGCCGTACTGCTTCATCTGAGCCCGGTGCTCCGGGTCAGAGCGGTCCGCCAGGATCCCGCCGTGGACCTTGGGGTGCAGCGTGACCACACGGTGGCCGAGGATCGCCGGGAACCCGGTGAGGTCGGCCACATCGGTCACCGACAGACCGGCATCGCGCAACGCACTCGCCGTGCCGCCGCTCGACACCAGCTCCCAGCCCAGCTCGGCCAGACCTTCCGCCAGCTCGACCACGCCGGACTTGTCGTAAACCGAGAGGAAGGCCCTCACTGCACCGAGCCTCGCTCGAGGATCTGGCGGATGGTGGCCGGGTACAGGCGGCGCTCGACGGCCTTGATTCGCTCGTGCAACGAGTCGACGGTGTCGTCGTCGGCCACCGGCACCGCCTCCTGGGCGAGGATCGGCCCGGCGTCGACCTCGAGGGTGGCCACGTGCACCGTGCAACCGGTGACCTTCACGCCGTAAGCCAGCGCGGCCTCCACCGCATGCCAGCCCGCGAACGACGGCAGCAGCGCGGGATGAGTGTTGAGGATGCGCCCGCCGAAGGCGTCGTGGGCCGCCTGGCCCAGGATCGTGCCGAAACCGGCCATGGCCACGAGGTCGACGCGGTGGCGAACCAGCGCCTCGACCAACTCGGAGGTGTACCCGTCGCGGTCGAAGTTGGCGTCGAAGCTCTTGCGATGGACGAGCTCGGCCGCCACGCCGGCCCGTTCGGCGACGTCCAGCGCAGCGCACGGACGGTCGGCCAGCACGACGCTGACCGGAAGCCCTTCGTCGACCATGGCGGCGAGGATCGTCCCGCTTCCCGAGGCCAGGACTCCGAGCCGCACGACACCCGACGCTACCAGCGGCCCTCGGCGCTCGATCCGTTCACCGAGAGAGTCACGCCACCAACACGCCGAATGAGTTACCGTTCCCGCCGACACCCATCGAGATTCCTTCCAGGAGCGGGCAACCATGGACTTGAGCAAACTGACACTCGGCGAAAAGGTGATGGCCGCCTCCGGCATCCTCCTGCTGATCTTCTTGTTCTTTCCCTGGTATGGGATCAAGGGCATCGGGGGTTCGGCCAGCTTCAACGGTTGGCACTACTTCCTGTTCGGAGTGATCCCAGGGCTGCTGGCCATCGCCATCATCGCGGTCATCGCCATCACCAAGTTCTCGACCACCAAGATGCCCGACCTCCCCGTTCCCCTGGGCCTGGCCCTCTTGATCGCCGCGGGTCTGGCTGCGTTCCTCGTCCTGTTGAAGCTGCTCATCGGCGACTCGTACTTCACCGTTGATCTCGACCGGAAGTTCGGCATCTTCCTGGCGGCCCTCGCGGCGCTCGGTCTCGCCGGCGGCGGATTCTTGAGGTTCCGCGAAGAAGGCGGCGCCACGACCACCAGGGGCGGCACCACCGGGGGTCCGACCACCCCGTTCTGATCTCGCGCTTGCCTGGTTCGACGGCCGACCCTCCTCTCGAGGAGGGTCGGTTCGCGTCGACGCTGTGGCCGCGGCCTACAGGCCTCGGACGATGTCGACCATGAGCTCGCCCGCTTCGGTGGGGTTCTGGCCGACCTGCACGCCGGCTTCCCCCAGAGCGGCGATCTTGGCTGCCGCGGTGCCCTTGCCGCCGGAGACGATGGCCCCGGCGTGGCCCATCTTCTTGCCGGCCGGCGCGGTCACCCCGGCCACGTAGGACGCGATCGGCTTGGTCATGCTGGTGGCGATGAACTCGGCGGCTTCCTCTTCGGCTGACCCACCGATCTCACCGATCATCATCACTGCCTTGGTCTCCGGATCGACCTCGAACGCTTCGAGGCAGTCGATGAACGACGTGCCAGGCACTGGGTCACCGCCGATTCCCACACAAGTGGTCACGCCGATGTCCTGCAGCTTCAGCTCGTAGAGCGCCTGGTAGGTGAGCGTGCCCGAGCGGCTGACGATGCCGACTGGCCCGCCGATCTTGGCGATCTCCCCTGCGGTGATGCCGATGTTGCACTTGCCGGGGCTGATGATGCCCGGGCAGTTGGGGCCGAGGATCCGGGTGCCGGGGAAGTCGCGCTTCACGTCGTTGTAGAACCAGGCCTCGTCCTGGGCCGGCACACCCTCGGTGATCACGACCACCAGCTCCATGCCCGCCTCGGCCGCTTCGAGCACCGCCGACTTGACCCCCGGCGCCGGGATGAACACGCAGGACACGGTGGCGCCGGTGGCCGACGCCGCCTCTCCCACCGAGGCGTAGATCGGGATGCCTTCCACATCGGTTCCGGCCTTCTTCGGGTTGGTTCCGGCCACCACCTGGGTCCCGTAGTCCCGGTTGCGCAGCCCGTAGAAGCGCCCCTGGGATCCGGTGAGTCCCTGGTAGACGACTTTGGTGGTCTCGTCGACGAAGATGGCCATGGTCGGTGTTCCCTCGTGGATCCGGAGGCGGGGTCAGCGGTCGGCCAGCTCGACCGCGGCCCGCGCTGCTTCGAGCATCGTGGGCCGGCTGATCAAGGTGTCGGACTCGTGCTCGGCCAGGATGGCCCGGCCCTCGTCGGCGTTCGTGCCGTCGAGCCGGATGACGATCGGGCTCTCGATGCTCACCCGACCAAGCGCTTGCACGATCCCATTGGCCACCTCTTCGCCGCGGGTGATCCCGCCGAAGATGTTGATGAAGATCGACTTGACGTTCGGGTCGTTGTTGATCACCTCGAGCGCCCCGGCCATCACCTCGGCGTTCGCCCCGCCACCGATGTCGAGGAAGTTGGCCGGCTGTCCACCGACCTGGTTGACCACATCGAGAGTGGACATGGCCAGGCCGGCGCCGTTGGCGATGATGCCGATCGATCCGTCCAGGCCAACGTATTGCAGCCCTCTGTCGTGGGCCGCCTGCTCGCGGACGTCGCGCACCTGGGTCGTTTCGTACTCGTCCCAGTCGTGGCGGAACGAAGCGTTGTTGTCCAGGGTCACCTTGGCGTCGAGGGCGTGCACCTCCCCCGTGGGTTTGAGGATCAACGGGTTGATCTCGACGAGGTCGGCATCGCCGTCGGTGAAGGCCCGGTACAGCTTGACCAGGATGGCGACCGTACCCTCGGTGGCGTCGGGGTTGAGCTTGGCCGCTTCGACCCACTCGCGGGCCCGCTCCTCGGTGAGGCCGTCCACCGGGTCGATCCAGAGCTTGGCGATGGCGTCGGGGTCCTCGGCGGCCACGGTCTCGATCTCCACCCCGCCCTTGGCCGAGAGCATCCCGAGGTGCTGCTTGGCGGCACGATCCAAGGTGAAGCTGGCGTAGTACTCCTCGGCGATGTCGGACGCCTGCTCGACCCACAGCACCTTGACCACATGGCCTTTGATGTCCATGCCGAGGATGTTCGACGCGTGCTGCCGACAGGATGCGCCGTCTTCGGCCAGCTTGATGCCGCCCGCTTTCCCTCGGCCACCGACCTGCACCTGCGCCTTGATCACCACCGGGTAGCCGATCCGGTCGGCCGCGGCCACCGCGTCGTCCACCGTCGTGACCGCTTCACCGGGTGACACCGGGATGTCGAAGCCGGCGAAGAACTGCTTGCCCTGGTACTCGAAGAGGTCCACGGGCCGACAAGCTACCGACAGGCCGCATCGGCGGCGAAAGCCGTCATGGCGCTTGGTTGCTAGGCCGCGCGCTCGCGAGCGTCGAGAGTGTCGGCCAGCCATTCGGTGATGTCGGCCATCTGGGCCCCCGGCGTGAAGATCCCCGCCACACCTGCTTCCTTCAACACGGCGATATCGGCCTCGGGGATGATGCCGCCCCCGAACAGCACCACGTCGTCCAGGCCGCGTTGGGCCAGCTCGGCCAGCACCCGGGGGAACAAGGTCATGTGGGCCCCGGACAGCACCGACAGGCCGACCGCGTCGGCGTCTTCCTGCATCGCCGCTTCGGCCACCTGGGCCGGCGACTGGAACAGACCGGTGTAGATGACCTCGAAACCGGCGTCACGCAGGGCCCGGGCGATGACCTTCACTCCCCGATCGTGGCCGTCGAGGCCCGGCTTGGCCACGACGACTCGATAGGGGCGCTCCACGTCGGGCGATACTACGGCCATGCCGGTCGCACGCTCAGGGAGCCACGCGGGGCGCGCGCTGGTGGTGGCGACGGTGGGGGTGATCGTGGTGATGGGCGGGCTGTTCCTGGCCAGCCTCGCCCTCGCCAGCCGCAAGAGCACCGACCTCCACCTCGGGGACGCCACGTTCCAAGGCGGTGGTGCAGCTCGGCTGGCCGCAGAGATCAACCAGCGCGGCCCGATCACCTACGGAGACGTGTCCGGGGAGAAGGACCGTGACGTCATCCTCCAACACCTCGGGGTCGACCCCAACAAGGGTTGGTATGCGTTCCTGGCCGCTCCTGCGGACAAGCCTCGCAATTGCACGTGGGAGTGGCAGAAGGCGAAGCAGCGCTTCCGGGCTCGGTGCGACCACCGGCTGACCGCCCCGGCGGACGGTGCGGGCTTGACCCGGTTCCGGGTGACCGTGCGCGACGGGAGGCTCGACGTCGACCTCAAGGCCGAACACCCAGGGTCCACCAGCCCGGCGTCGGGAGCGAGCCGGAACCCGCCCTAGGAGCTGGATCGTGCCGGCTCGGGCTGGTCAGTCGAACAGCTTGACGACCTCGCGGCGCTGAACCTTGCGGGTGCCCGTTCGAGGGAAGTCCTCGACAGCAACGAAGCGGACTGGCACCTTGTACTCGGCCAGGCGCTCGGCAGCCCATGCGCCCAAGTGGAGCTCGCCCAGAGCCCGCCCAGGGGACAATCGGACGGCTGCCACGGGTACCTCCCCCTGACGTTCGTGGGGTAGGCCGACCACGGCGGCCTCCAAGACGTCAGGGTGCTCCTCCAGGGACTGCTCGATCTCGACCGCGTACACCGAGTAGCCGCCCCGCTTGATCACGTCTTTCTTGCGGCCCTCGAACCGGACGAAGCCGAGCATGCCGCGCCGCGCCAGGTCACCAGTGCGAAGCCAGCCATCCCGGGTCAACGCTTCATCGGTCGCAACCGCGTCGCCGTGGTAGCCCTTCAACACCCCAGGACCCCGGACCAACAGCTCACCCACCGTTCCGACCGGCACCTCAGCACCGCGGTCATCGACGACCTTGAACCGGTAACCGGGAAGGGCCATACCCAGGGACGATCCCATCCCGGCCCCCACCAGCGGTGGAGACACTCGAACGGCCACTCCGCCGCCGCTCTCGACCAGGCCGTACCCCTCGACGAACGCCGCCTCACCGATCGAGCCGATGATCGGCAGGTTGGCGCTGGCTCCGAACCGCTTGAACGTGGCCACCAGGTCGGACGGCATGGCGTCGGCGCCCGACATCCAGATTCGAACCGACCGAAGGTCCCGATCCGACGCCCCCGCTTCCAGCAACATCCGGAACATCGCGGGAACGCCCAGGAACATCGTGGCCCGGCGGGATTCGATGGCGTCCAGCGCCTTCACCGGGTGAAAGGAGGGCAGGAAGTACACCGGGATGCCAGCGCAGGCCATGCCGAGGACCGCGGCGAACCCCATGATGTGAGCGACCGGCAGCCCGAAGACCGCCTCGTCGCGTCGGAGTCCGCCCGGCCAGATGGCGCCCGCGGCCACGCTTCCCACCAGACTTCGGTGCGTGAGCTCGGCACCCTTGGGCTTGCCGGTCGTGCCCGACGTGTAGAAGTACGCGGCGATGTCCGCAGGCTGGGCCCGCACCGCGCTGGTGAGGGGGTCGGCCCCATCCACGTCGGTCGCTGCGTTCACGACGAGCATCGCGCCCGAGTCGGCCACGACATGGTCGATCTCCGGGCGCGACATCATCGGGTTGACCGGCGCAGGGATCGCTCCAGCTCGTGAAGCGGCAAGGCACAGCAGCACCTGCTCGTAGCCGTTCGGCGTGGCGATGACGACCGCGTCACCAGGCTCGACCCGGGCTGCGATGCCTCCCGCCCAACGGCTCACCCGCTTGGACGCCTGTGCGAACGTCAGGTGGAGTCCGCCGTCGGCTTCTTCGGTCATGCGCCGGTGGCCGTGGATGGCGGCCAACCGCTCAGCGATCATGCCCAGCGTCTGGTCGTGCCCTAGCGCGAGCGAGGCGCGTTGAAGAGGAGACAGCACCGGCGGAGCTTGGCAGACGGTTGGGTGGCCGGGCTATTGGAACTCGCGGCGCTCTCACACCTTGTGCAGCGGCGCCCAGGCGAGGAGGAGGCGCTTCTCGCCGATGTCGGGGAACCGGACGACGACCTCGGCCTTGTCACCGTTGCCCTCGATGTCGAGGACCACGCCCTCGCCCCACTTGGCGTGGCGGACGTCGTCGCCGATCTTGAGCAGGGTCTCGCCCCGGTGACCGGGTCGAGTCGTCCCGGCCGTGCCCGCGGCGATCGCCGCGTCCACCATCCGTTCCCGATTGGCCGCCGACCGCCGATCCGACGAGATGCCGCTCTCGCGGCGGGGCAGGTCCCACGACGCCGACGACTCGCCCCACGCACCAGCCCGGGAGGTGCGTCTCGTCCCCTCGATCTGGTCGACGAGGCGCTCCGGGATCTCCTCCAGGAACCGGCTCGGCGGGTTGTACTGGGTCGACCCGAACAGCATCCGGCTCCACGCATGGCTGAGGAACAGACGCTGCCGCGCTCGAGTGATGCCGACGTAGGCCAGGCGACGTTCCTCTTCCAGCTGGGCCGGTTCGGTCAGTGAGCGGATGTGGGGGAAGACGCCGTCCTCCATCCCGATGATGAACACCGATGGGAACTCGAGGCCCTTCGCGGCATGGAGGCTCATGAGCAGGACTGAGCTGTCGTCGTCGGTCAGCTCGTCGGTGTCGGCCACCAGGCTGACCTGTTCGAGGAACTCGTCGACCGAACCGGCCTCGTTGGCCGCGCCGATCAGCTCGGCCAGGTTCTCCAACCGGCCTTCGGCCTCCACCGAGTGCTCGGCCTGGAGCTCGGCGACGTACCCACTGCGGTGGAGTAGCGCCTCCAGCAGAGGCCCGGGCCCGTCGGCCACTTTGTCGGCCACACCTTCGATAAGCTCGATGAAACCTTCGAGGCCCTTCACCGCCCGCCCATTGACGCCGGCATCCTCGGCCCGGCGGAGCGCTTCGGAGAACGTGATCCCCTGGGCCTTGGCCCAGCTGTCGAGGCGGCCCACCGTCGAGTCGCCGATGCCCCGCTTCGGCACGTTCAGCACCCGCTTCACCGACACCTCGTCGGCCGGGTTGACCACGGCCCGGACATAAGCCAGCGCGTCCTTGATCTCGCGACGGTCATAGAAGCGGGTGCCGCCGATGACCTTGTACGGGATGCCGGACCGCATGAGGTACTCCTCCAGCACCCGGCTCTGGGCGTTGGTGCGGTAGAAGACCGCGGCGTCGCCCCAGCGGTGGTCGCCGCCGTCGTGAAGCTTGGCGATCTCGTGGGCGACCCACTGGGCCTCGTCGGTCTCGTCGTCGGCGTGGTAGCGGATGATGGCGTGGCCGTCGCCCTCGTCGGTCCACAGCTCCTTGGGCTTGCGGCCGAGGTTGTTGGCGATCACCGCGTTGGCCGCGTCGAGGATCGTCTGGGTCGAGCGGTAGTTCTGCTCCAGCACGATCACCGTGGCGTCCGGGAAGGCGTTCTCGAACTCCAAGATGTTGCGAATGTCCGCTCCGCGGAACCCGTACACCGACTGATCGCCATCGCCGACCACGCATACGTTGCGGTGTTCGGCGGCCAGCATGACCACCAGTTCGTTCTGGACGGCGTTGGTGTCCTGGTACTCGTCGACCAGGACGTGTCGGAAGCGCCGCCGGTAGTGCTCCAGGACCTCCGGGTTGTCGCGCAAGAGGCGGACTGCTTGGAGCAGCAGATCGTCGAAGTCCATGGCACCCGCTTTGAGCAGGCGGCTCTGGTACTCCCGGTAGACGTCGGCGATGCGCCGCTCGAAGATCACCTTGGCCCGCTCCGCATAGCCCTCGACGCCGATGTTCTCGTTCTTGGCCGCGCTGATGGCCGCATGGACCGAGCGGGGTGGGAACCGTTTGGGGTCCACGTTGAGATCGCGCAGGACGTATCCGGTCAGGCGCACCGCATCGGCCTGGTCGTAGATGGTGAACGACGACGGGTAGTGCAAGCGGGCGGCATCGCGCCGCAACATCCTCACGCAGGCCGAGTGGAACGTGGACACCCACATCTTCTCGGCCACCGGACCGATGAGCGCTCCGACCCGGTGCTTCATCTCGCCCGCCGCCTTGTTGGTGAACGTGATGGCCAGGAGCTCGAACGGCGAGATCCCGTCGTTCTCGATGAGATGGGCGATGCGGTGGGTGAGGACGCGGGTCTTTCCCGAGCCGGCTCCGGCCACGATCAACAGCGGCCCTTCCGTGTGGGTCACCGCCTCCCGCTGCACGGGGTTGAGCCCAGTCAGCAAGTCGAATGGTGCACCAGGCATCACGGCCACCCTACCGGCGGGCTGTGACAATCTCAGGTGAGCCTTCTGCTAGTTCGACTTGTCCGCACCGGTTCGTGCTTGTCTTTCCAGACCTGATAGTGCGACTTTGCCAGTGCGCAGCAGTATGGTGGGCCCGCACGAGAGGAGCCAGCAGAGGATATGTGGTCGCCGGGAGTGTCGCCGTTCGTCACCGACGGCCCCGTGGCCCCGGCCGAGGTGGTCGGCCGGGAGCGGGAGCTACGGGTGCTGAAGGAGTGCGCGAACGCCGGCCGGTCAGTGGTCCTGCTGGCGCCGCGCCGCTACGGGAAGACCAGCCTGGTGGGGCGGGTCAGCCAGGATCTCGACCGCGCCCGGTCCATGACGCCGGTGGCGGTGGACTTGTTCGGTGTGGTGAGTCTCGCCGACCTGGTGGTGCGGCTGGAGGACGCTTACCGCCGTCATCTCGTCGGCCGCACCCGTCGCCTCGTACAGGACTTGTTCGACTCGACCGCGGTGGGTCTGTCGCTCGGCGGTGCGGGGTTCGGCCTGCAGATCTCTCGCAACCCCGACACCGATCCGCTTCCCGCCCTCCACACACTGCTCGACCTGCCGGCGCGCCTGCACCAGAAGCGCCGCGTGCTCGTGGTGTTCGACGAGTTCCAAGCGCTGGCTCGGGTCAACGGTGCCGAGGCGATCCTGCGCAGCCACGTGCAGCACCACCGCGAAGCCGCCTCCTACATCTACGCGGGCTCCGAACCGGGCATGCTCGAAGCGATGTTCTCGACCCGCAACCGGGCCTTCTACACCCAAGCCGACCTCAAGCGGCTGGGCCCGCTCCCGGCTGGCCCGGTCCGGAAGTACCTGGTGCGGCGATTCGGTGAGACCGGTCGAGATCCCGCGCCGGTGCTCGACTGGCTCATGGAGGCCAGCGGCGGTCATCCTCAGCGCACGATGCTCCTGGCCGACTGCCTGTGGCGTGCCACGCGGCCCGATTCGGTGTCCGGTATCGCCGAATGGGCTGCTGCCTACCGCGAAGCCACCGACCGCGTATCCATCGAGCACGAGGCCACGTGGCGGAGCATGACCATCACCGAGCAGCGAGTGGTTCGTGCGCTCGTCGAAGGTTGGCCACCGGCCGGTCGATCGGCACAGGAAGCCCTGGCCCTCCCGAAGGGCTCGGTGGCTGAGACCGTGCGCCGACTGGTCGATACTGGGCTACTCGAACGCGAACCGGGAGATCGGCCGCGCCTCGTCGACCCGCTCTACCGGCGCTGGGTGCTCGACCGATTCGGCTTGACCAACCCGGGTGTCGCACCGAGGACCAACCGGTCATTGCCGTCGGGTCCGCCGGCGGACACATGAAGCGCCCCAGGTCCCGGGCCCGATCAGCGGCCCGACGGACGATCTTCATCGTCATCTTCCTGCTGATGTTCAACTACCTGGTGCTGCCGCGCCTGGCTGCGTCACGGGAATCAGCCGACCTCATCCGCAGCGTCAACCCGTTTCTCCTGCTGCTGGCGTTGGGGCTCGAGCTGTCAGCGTTCGTCGCCTACTCGGTCCTGACCCGCGCCACGCTGCCCCGCCAGCCTCGTCTTTCGCTGCCGCTGCTGGTGCGCATCCAACTCGCCACCAAAGCGGTGACGAACCTGGTGCCCGGCGGCAGCGCGGCCGGCAGCACGGTGGGCTACCGGCTCCTCACCGACTCCGGCGTCTCGCCTGCGGCCGCCACGTTCACGCTGGCCACCATCGGCCTCGGCTCGGCCGTGGTGCTCAACCTGCTGCTCTGGATCGCGCTGTTGATCTCCATCCCGGTCAACGGCTTCAACCCGCTGTACCTGACTGCGGCGATCATCGGCCTCATCCTGATGGTGGCCATGGCCGCGCTGATCCTGTTGCTGATGAAAGGCACCGGCCGGGCCGAGCGGGTGTTCCGGGCCATCGCTCGTCACGTCCCGTTCGTCAACGAGGAGACGGTGTCGCGAGCGGTGCACCAGGTGGCCAACCGCCTGTTCGACCTGCTGGACCAGCCGAACCTGATCGGCCGCAGCGTGTTGTGGGCCACCGTCAACTGGGTGCTCGACGCCGCTGCACTGTGGGTGTTCCTCCGTGCGTTCGGCGGCACGGTCAGCCCCGTCAACCTGATCGTGGCGTTCGGCTTGGCCAACGTGCTGGCGGCCATCCCCATCACCCCTGGCGGGCTCGGCGTGGTGGAGGCCGCCCTCACGCCCACCCTGGTCGGCTTCGGCCTGACCAAGGGCACGGCCACCGTCGGCGTCCTCGCATACCGCTTCGCCCAGTTCTGGCTGCCCATCCCGCTCGGTGGACTGTCCTACGCGTCACTCAAGCTCGGCCCGCTCGCTCGTAAGCGGCGCATGGAGGCAGTCCGAGACCTAGCGGCGCAGACCGCAGAGGCCGCCGACAAGCGCCTCTGGGACCCGGCCACCGGAGAGCAACCCGTCATCGCGCCGCCTGACCGGCCCGAGCCCGACGAGAGCCCGGCCTGACCGCGGCCGCCGCTGGCGCCTGATCGTCTCCACCGAGGAACTGCCGCAGGGCGACAGCCCTCCGTGTCGTGCCACGATACGGAATCGTGGTATCCCTCGATGATGGAGGAGCCTGGCTGTGATCCCGTGCTGCGCATCAGACACCGAGTGACCGGTCAAGGCGTTCCGGTCGGGTGGTGGCCGGCCGGGTGGTGAAGCTCCGCCGCAGAGCAACGTCGGCCGGCATCATGGGCCAGTCCCTGCTGGCCTGCGTGGCCACCATGGCGGTCGCCGCCGCTGGCGCGCTGTTCCTGCCGCGCGACGCGTCGGCCACGGCAGGCCTGGGCATGCAGTCCAAGGCCCAGACGCGACGCCTCTACCTGGCGGACTGCGCGGTCTGTCATGGCCGCACCGCTCGAGGCACCCGTCGGGGTCCGTCCCTGGTCGGCGTAGGTCGTGGCTCACTCGACTACCAACTGTCGACCGGGCGGATGCCGCTCGTTCCCGCCGGCCGCAGCGACCAACCAGGCCGCGCCGTCCAACCGCTCCCGGACCGCTCCCTGGGCGATCCGGCCCAGTTGCCGCATCGCCACCATCCCGCCTACTCGCCGGCCAAGATCGCCGCGCTCGTCGACTATGTCTCGCGGCTGGCCGGAGGAGGCGGACCCGACATCCCGGCCGTGCGCCGCGGCGACGTCGCAGCCGGAGGCTCCGCCTTCCGGCTCCAGTGCGCCGCATGTCATGCCTGGGCCGGGAACGGCGGTGCGCTGGTCCACCGCGAGGCTCCGAGCCTGCAAGCGGCTTCGGCTGTGCAGATCGCCGAAGCGGTGCGCGTCGGTCCAGGCCAGATGCCGCCCTTCGGTGCCGCCGCCCTGAGCGATCGTCAGCTGGCATCCGTGGTCGCCTACGTCCGGTACCTCGACCATCCCCGTGACCGGGGGGGTCAGCCGCTGTGGCACCTCGGCCCGGTCGTCGAAGGCGCGGTCGCACTGCTCTCACTCGGCGGCCTACTGGTGCTCGCCAACTGGATCGGCGAGCGGGAATGAGCGCGGAGCCGGCCTCGCCGTCACCGGGTCGGGCTGAACGCCGGGCGGAGCGCCGGGCTGCGGCGGGCTTCCTGCTGTGCACGGCATGTGCGGCCGGCTTGGGGCTCGTGTACTGGCGAGGCGGGCAGCCTCAGCTCGAAGGGTTGTTGCTCGGCCTGGCCTTCGCCGGCCTGTGTGTCGGCTTTGTCACCTGGGCCAACCACCTGCTGCCCAAAGGACCGTTCACCGGCGAGCGTCAGCCGCTGCCAAGCTCCACGGCCGACCGGGTCGGGTTGGACGAGGATGTCGAGCGCGGCGGTTCGTTGTCGCGCCGCAAGCTGTTGCAGCGCTGCCTCGGCTTGGCCGCCGCCGCATTGGGCGCGGCCGCGCTGTTCCCCATCCGTTCCCTCGGTCCTCGCCCGGGCCGGTCCCTGAAGGTGACACCGTGGCGACGCGGTCTGCGCCTGGTCACAGAAGACGGGCGGCCGGTGCGGGCGGTTGACGTGCCGGCCGACGGTCTGGTCACCGTGTTCCCGCAGGGATCGGCGGGCTCCGCCGACGGTCAGGCGGTCCTGGTGCGGGTGCAAGAGAAGCTCATCCACCCCGCGCCGGGTCGGGAGTCCTGGACACCGCAGGGCCTCGTGGCCTACTCCAAGCTCTGCACCCATGCAGGTTGCCCGGTGGGGCTGTACCAGGCGCAGACCCATCAGCTCCTGTGTCCATGCCACCAGTCGACGTTCGACGTGCTCGACCATGCCCGACCGGTGTTCGGACCAGCCGCCGCGCCGTTGCCGCAGCTGCCACTGCGCATCACCGGCGACGGCTACGTCGAGGCCACCGGTGACTTCGCGGGGCCGGCCGGACCCGCTTTCTGGGGTCGTCAATGAGCACGCGCCGGATGCTCAGGCCGACCGCCACGTTGCTAGGCGCCACCCTGCTGGCGGCGTGCGGTCATGGATCCCCTTCGATGCTCGACCATCACGGACCCGAGGCGTCTCGGGTGGCTGGGGTTTGGTGGTTGATGTTCGGGTTGGCGGCCGTTGTGTACGTCTTCGTAGCCGGCCTGGTCATCATGGCCATCCTGCGAGGCCGACGACGGGCGACGTCGGAGCGGGCCGACGCGGCGAGCGACGAGCGGTTCATCTGGCTCGGGGGGGTTGCGCTGCCGGTGCTGGTCCTGGCCGTCCTGGCGGTCGTCACGGTGACCACCACCCGGGACCTGCGAGCAGCACAGGCCGGCGAGTTGCCGATCAAGATCGTCGGCAGGCGTTGGTGGTGGGACGTCAGCTACCCCGGCACTGGTGTCCGCACCGCCAACGAGCTGCATGTGCCGGTCGGACGACCGGTGGACGTGACGTTGGAGTCGGACAACGTGATCCACAGCTTCTGGGTGCCCCAGCTAGCCGGGAAGGTGGACCTCATCCCCGGACAACGCAACCACCTGCGGTTCACGGCATCCAACCCTGGGACCTACCGCGGCCAATGCGCCGAGTTCTGCGGCATCCAGCATGCCCACATGGCCTTCGTCGTCATCGCCGATCGGCCCGAGGTGTTCGACCGGTGGCTCACCCGCGGGTCGAGCGGCGCCGGCGTGCAGCCGACCCAGGAGCAGGCGGCACGCGGCGAGTTGGTGTTCAACCGTGAGTCGTGCGCCGGATGCCACACCGTCCGCGATACCGCGGCGCAGGGCAAGTTGGGCCCCGACCTCACAGACTTCGGTGCCCGCCGCTCGATCGGCGCCATGACCCTGCCCAACACGGCCACCAACCTCAGCCGCTGGATCCGCAACTCCCAGAGCATCAAACCGGGCAACCTCATGCCACCTGTGGCGCTCAGCCGTCAGGACCTTCACAGCCTGGTCACCTACCTCGAAGGCCTCAAGTAGATGGCGCTCCTCGATCGCGAGCCAGAGGTCGAGGTCGACGAAGGCCAGCTCTCCACGTTGTGGGAGGACGGGCCGGGAGTCCCTGGATTCCTGGCCACGGTCGATCACAAGCGGATCGGTCTCCGCTACATCTACACCTCGTTCGCCTTCTTCTTCCTCGCCGGCGCGACCGCGCTGGTGATGCGAACCCAGCTCGCGCAACCGAACGCCCACGTGCTCGGGCCCCAGCTCTACAACGAGCTGATGACCATGCACGGCACGACGATGATCTTCCTGTTCAACACGCCCGTGCTGGCCGGGTTCGGCAACTACCTCATCCCGTTGCAGCTCGGCACCCGCGACATGGCCTTTCCGAGGCTCAACGCCTTCAGCTACTGGGTCTTCCTGTTCGGCGGCTTGTTCATGTACGCCAGCTTCGCCATCGGCAAGATGCCCGACGGAGGCTGGTTCGGCTACGTGCCGTTGGTGTCGCGGACCTACAACCCCGGCCTGAACATCGACTTCTGGGGCCTCGGCATCGTGTTCGTCGGGCTGTCCACCACCGTCGGCTCGATCAACTTCATCGTGACCATCTTCAAGATGCGCGCCCCTGGCATGACGCTCAACCGGATGCCCATCTACGTGTGGTCGATGTTGGTGTTCTCGTTCATGGCCATCTTCGCCGTTCCCGCCGTAACCCTCGCCACCGGCCTGCTCGAGCTCGACCGCCTGTTCGGCACGTCGTTCTTCGTGCCTTCTCTCGGCGGCAGCGTGTTGCTGTACCAGCACCTTTTCTGGTTCTGGGGGCACCCCGAGGTGTACATCCTCTTCGTACCGGCAACGGGGATGATCTCCCAGATCATCCCGGTGTTCTCCCGGCGGCCGTTGTCCGGCTACCCGTGGGTCGTGGCCGCTCTGGTCACCGTGGGGTTCATCAGCTTCGGCGTGTGGGTCCACCACATGTTCGCCACCGGGTTGCCTCCGCTGGCCATGGCCTTCTTCTCGGGAGCCAGCTTCATCATCGTCATCCCGAGCGGCATCCAGTTCTTCGCGTGGATCGCCACCATGTGGCGCGGCGCGGTGAGGCTGACGACCCCGATGCTGTTCGCCATCGGGTTCCTGCTCATCTTCTTGTTGGGCGGGATCACCGGTGTGATGGTGGCCGTGCTGCCGTTCGACTGGCAGGTGACCGACAGCTACTTCGTGGTGGCCCACTTCCACTACGTCCTCAACGGCGCGGTGGTTTTCCCGATCTTCGCCGCGATCTACTACTGGTTGCCGAAGATGACGGGCCGGCAGTTGAGCGAAAGGCTCGGCAAGCTCAGCTTCTGGGTGATGTTCGTCGGCTTCAACATCACGTTCTTCCCGATGCACATCCTCGGGTTCCTCGGCATGCCGCGCCGGATCTACACCTACAACGACGGTTTGGGGTGGGGGGGGCTCAACGCCATGGTGAGCGCCGGATCGGCCGTCTTCGGTCTGGGCACGGCGATCACGCTCGTGAACTGGGCGCTGAGCCTCCACCGCCGCGAGCCGGTCCCCGACGACCCCTGGGAGGCCGACAGCCTCGAATGGGCCACCTCCAGCCCGCCGCCGCACTACAACTTCGCAGCCATCCCGCTGGTGGCTGGCCGGCACCCGCTGTGGGACCAACAGCCGATGCCGTTTGCATCTTCCGGCGAAGAGGACGAGACGCGCGGCCTGGGAGCGGAGGGAGCGCTCACCCGCGAGACCCCGATCACCAGCGGGCTCGACAACCGGCCCGAGGGCAACTTGACCATTCCCGACGAGACATACCTGCCGTTCGTGCTCGCCGTCGGGCTGGCCATCATGTTCGTCGGCTTCCTCGTGAGCGCCGCGGTGGTGGCAGCGGCCGGCGTGGCCCTCGCCGTCTTCGGCGCGGTGTGGTGGACGTGGCGCACCGACGAGGACCTCGAATGACCTTGCGCCGCCTTCGGCGGCGGCCGTCTTGCTTGTCGACCGACCGGCGAAGCCGGATCGGTCGACTCCAGTGGGCTCCGGCGAAGCCTCCGCCCCCCGGACCCCCCGCCAGGCAAGCCCGACACATCCTCCGGTCAGGAATTGCTCCTGCCTGCGCTCAGGGCCTGCATCAGTGACAGCCCTCGTCTCGCCCGGCATCACCCGCCCCTCCAGCCGGCGCAGCTATTCGACGGCCTGGTGGGGCATGGCCATCCTCATCATCACCGAGGGAATGGTGTTCCTCGTGCTGCTCGCCGCCTACTTCTTCCTGCGGTCGTCGTCGAAGCAGTGGCCGCTGGCCGGCATCGAACTGCCGAAGCTGGAGCTGGCGGTCCCGTTCAGCTTCGTGCTCTGGGGGAGCAGCCTTCCCATCTTCTGGGCGGAGTCGGCCATCCGCAACGGTCGTCTGGCTCAGTTCAAGGCGGGACTGCTGATCAGCTTCGTGATGGGGCTCTCGTTCCTCGCCTACACCATCTACGACTTCAACGATCTGCACTTCGGCTGGCGAGACAACGCCTACGGCTCGATCTTCTACACGGTGGTCGGTCTCCACGCCCTGCACGTCGTGATCGGCTTGGCCATGAGCGTGATCGTGCAGATCAAGGCGTGGACCGGCCGCTACCGGACCGGCCAGCACGTCAGCGCCGAAGTCTTCTCGCTCTACTGGCACTTCGTCGACGCAGTCTGGCTGTTGGTGTTCCCGTCGCTCTTCCTCTCCCCACACCTCCGATGAGCTTTCGACGCCGAACCGGAGGTTCGTCGTGAGTGAGAGCAGTCCGGCGGCGGTCGCCCGGTCCCAACACAGTGTCTGGTCGGCCGTCCGGTCCGGCTTCACGATCTGGTACGCGCTCTTGGGCAGCATCGGCGCCTGGATGATCCACCTGCTGTTCCTTGCCAGCTTCGTGCGCTACACGTGCAATGACCCCGGCTCGAAGTGGGTCCTCCACGCCGTCACTGCGCTCACGCTGGTGATGGTCGTGGGGGCGATGGCCCTCTGCTGGCGTCTCGACCGCCGCGATGGAGACGAGGCGTCGGACCGCGGCAGCGGGCCACTGCGGTTCGTGGGACGGCTCGGGCTGGTCATCGGAGCGACGAACTTCGCGCTCATCGCGCTGGAGGAGCTGTACGTCGTCGTGCTCGCATCGAGGCGCTGTGGCTGAGCTCGGCGTCGTGGTCCTCCTCGCGGTGGTGGCCTGGCGCTACGTCGTTGGTGTGCGCCGGGCGTGGACCGCCGCTGGGCCGGGGCGCCTCGTCCGGCGGGCGGAGGTGGCGCGGTTCGCGTTGGGTCTGCTCGCCGTGGCCGTAGCGCTCGTCTCGCCGCTCGCCGGCCGTGCCGACACCAGCCTCACCGCCCACATGGTCCAGCACGTGCTGCTGTTGACCGTCGCCCCGCCGTTGCTCGTCCTCGGAGCACCGGTGCCGGCGCTGCTCTGGTCGTTGCCCGCCCGCCGGCGCTCGACCGGCCGGCTGGCCTGGCGCCGCCTCATGATCTCGCGCCGAGGGGGCGGCTGGCTCGGGTGGACGGCCACCGCGCTCGTCCTGCAGACCGCGGCCATGTGGGTGTGGCACAGCCCGCCGTTGTACGTGGCCGCCGTCCACCACGATGGCCTCCACGTGGCCGAGCATGGGACCTACTTGAGCGCTGGCTGCCTGTTCTGGTGGTCGGTCACCGCCGGCCCCCACCGCCGACACGGTGCGGCTGCGCTCGCGGTGCTGCTCGGCGCATTGCCGGGCACCGCACTGGGTGCCGCCCTCACCCTGGCCTCGCGACCGTGGTACCCGACCTATCCGTCGCTCGCCGACCAACAGCTGGCCGGAGTGGTCATGTGGGCCTTCGCCGGCGCGGCCTACGTCGTGGCCGCCGGAGGGCTGGTGGGCATCTGGCTGCTCAGCCTGGATCGGGAGGACGAACGCCTCCCACCGGAGGTGACGGTCACGGGGTCGATGACCGCGGGAAACGCGGGGACGTAGGCGATGGTCGAACGCATGCTGCGCTGGTTCGATGATCGCCTCGGCACGTCGCACTTCGCCCGCAGCGCGCTGAACAAGATCTTTCCGGACAACTGGTCGTTCATGTTGGGCGAGATCGCGTTCTACTCGTTCCTGATCCTGGTGCTCACCGGCACGTACCTGACGTTCTTCTTCGTGCCCAGCGCCAAGGATGTCGTGTACCACGGCAGCTACAAGGCGCTGCACGGCGTCCACATGTCCGAGGCGTACCGCTCCTCCGTGCGGTTGAGCTTCGACGTACGGGCCGGTCTCGTGTTCCGCCAGATGCACCATTGGGCGGCACTGATCTTCACGGGCGCCGTGGTCGTGCACCTGTGCCGCATCTTCTTCACCGGCGCGTTCCGTCGACCCCGAGAGCTCAACTGGATCATCGGCGTCACCCTGCTGGTCCTGGTCATGTTCAACGGGTTCAGCGGTTACTCGCTGCCCGACGACCTGCTGTCGGGCACTGGCCTGCGGATCGCCTACTCCATCGCCTTGGCCGTTCCCATCATCGGCACGTGGGCGGCGTTCCTGGTGTTCGGCGGAGAGTTCCCCTCCCCGGACATCACGTCACGACTGTTCGTGATGCACGTCCTGCTCGTGCCAGCGCTCATCGGGGGGCTGCTGGCGGCGCACCTGGCGATCCTCTGGCACCAGAAGCACACGCAGTTCCCTGGGCCTGGCCGCACCGAGGACAACATCGTCGGCTCGAAGCTGTGGCCGACGTACGCGCTGCGGTCCCTCGGCCTGTTCGCCGGGGTGTTCGGCGTCATCGCCGCGCTCGGTGGGCTCGCGCAGATCAACCCGATCTGGCTGTACGGACCGTTCCGAGCGCCGGCGGTGACGACCGCAGCACAGCCGGACTGGTACCTGGGCTGGTTGGAGGGCGCCCTGCGGTTGTTCCCGGCGTGGCGGATCGACCTGTTCGGCTACACGGTCTCGGAGCTGTTCTGGCCTGGCGTGGTACTGCCCGGCGTGACGTTCGCCCTGCTCTACCTGTGGCCGTTCCTGGAAACGCGCGTCACCGGAGACCGGGCGACCCACCACCTGCTCGATCGTCCTCGCCACCGCCCGGTGCGCACGGCGATCGGCACGGGGGTGCTCTCCTTCTACGTGGTGCTGCTGTTCGCCGGTTCCCAGGACATCGTCTCGCAGAAGACCCAGACGCCGATCCCCACCGTGTTGTGGACGTTCCGCGTGCTCGTCGTGGTGGTGCCGGCGCTGGTCGCCGCACTGACGTGGCGGATCTGCCGTGACCTCTGCGGCGGCGACATGATCGAGCACACCAAGCAGCAGATCCGTGCCCGAGCGGCCCCGGCTCCAGCGTCGAGATCCGAAGCGCCGGAAGCCGCTCCCGCGCCGGCAGGGCCTTCCGCGGCCGCCCGCCGGCGATCGTGGGTGTCCCGGCTGGCGGCTGGCGTCCTGGTGACGGCCAGCGCGACAGCGAAACTGATGGGGGCGGTGCAACACCTGCTGCGGGCGGTGCGTCGTGGGCCGCGGGCCGCCCGGCGAACCGAGCGCACGAGTCGGTCCTGAAACGACCTCTCTCAGGACCGGTTGGAGAGCCCCTCCATCGATCGCGGCTCAGAGCTGGTCCCCAGCAGGTCGCGACGGACATCCTCGCGGTGACCCTTCTGCTCCTCGGACCGGAACCAGGCGGCGATCAAGGGACCACCGACCACCAACAGGATGAGCTCGCCGCCGCCCCAGAGGATGGAGGCGGCGAGTCGCTGATCGGCCAACACATCCGGACCCGGGAGGGCGCCGGGCAGTGGGCGATCGGCGGTCATCAGGACGACGCCCAGGAACGCGTGGACGGGGAGGCTCAACACCAACAACAGCGCGCGGCCGGCATGGGGCAAGGTCCAGCGGCCGCCGTCGACGCCGAGCACGAGCCCGAAGAACAACGTGCCCGTCACCACCATGTGGGCGTGTACGAGCAGGTGGGCCGCTCCGTGGGATTCGGTGAATCGCAACAGAGGGGTGAGGTAGAGCACGAGCAGGGAACCGCTGAACGCCGGCCACACCACGAACGGGTTGGTCAGCACCGAGACGACGGGGTGGTGCACGACGCGACGGACGGTCGGTCGGGCCGGTCCTGCAGCCCGTAGAGCGAGCGCCACCGGCGCGCCAAGCGCCAAGAACGCCGGGCCGGCCATGCCGAGCACGAGGTGCTCGATCACCGCGGAGGCGAACGGGCGTGAGGATCCAGCCGCAGAACCGATCACCGGCGCGGCGGCGACCAGGGCGATGCCGCAGAGGAACAGGGTCAGCCGGCGCGGTGGCCAGCGATGGCCGGCCCGTCCCGGATCGCCAGCCCTTCGCGTTCGATCGACGGCCCAGACGTAGGCGCCGCCGACGGCGATCCACAGCAGCGACCACGCGGTGGGCCACCCGATGTTCGACCAGCCGACGACGGCGAGCACCTGGCAGGCTCTATCCGTGGACATGGCGCTCCCCAGGGCTCGCACCGGCAGCCGGCCCACGCCCACCTTGGCCATCGGCACAGTCGTGTGGCTGGCGTCGGAGATCCTGTTCTTCGGCTCGCTGTTCGCGGCCTACTTCACGCTCCGAGGCAACGCCCACGGTCCCTGGCCGCCGAAGGGCGTCGAGCTCGAGGTCTGGCCCGCCGCGCTGTTCACCGTGGTGCTGGTGGGCTCGAGCGCCACGATGCAGATGGCGGTGCGGGCCGCGGTGGCCGGGCGGGGCACGGTGGCTCGCCGTTGGTTGGCGCTCACCGCGGCGCTGGCCTCGGTGTTCCTGGCCAACCAGGCGCGGGAGTGGCACGACGCGGGGTTCGGCCTGTCGTCGCACGCCTTCGGCTCCTGCTTCTTCGTGATGACCGGCTTCCACGGGCTCCACGTCCTCGGCGGCGTGTTCGCCATGGTCCTGTTCTTGGTGGCCAACAAGGTCGGCACCTACCCCGCTCAGGTACACGTGGAGGATAGGACCCTCAGTCACAACGATGCCCCGTTGGAGGTGCTCGCCTACTACTGGCACTTCGTCGACGTCGTGTGGGTGGCCTTGTTCGCCACCCTGTTCTTCACGTGAGGGGGTCCGGATGAGAGCGCGGCGGCTGGTCGCCGCGGTGCCCGTGGCCGTCGCGGTGCTGTGGGTCGTCGCCGTGGGGCCGAGCGCGGGCCGAGCCTCGACCACCGGGCCGTCCAGCCGCGACACCTCGGCTCTGCGGGGCGACCCGACACGGGGCCGCGCGCTGTACCAGACCGGCTGTTCGAGCTGTCACGGCCTGGCCGGCGAGGGAACGGACCAGGCACCGTCACTGCGCAGGGTCGGCGCCGCTTCGGTGGACTTCTACGTGAGCACCGGGCGGATGCCGGCTGACCAGCCGGAGGACCAAGCTCCCCGCAAGAAGCCGGCCTACTCGCGCCGCCAGACCGACGATCTCGTGGCCTACGTGGCGTCGACGTTCGGCCGTGGTGGTCCCGGCATCCCCCGGCTCGACCCGGCGGACGGCGATCTCAGCCTCGGCAACCAGCTGTACTCCCTGAACTGCGCGGCATGCCACAACTCGGCAGGTTCCGGCGGTGCGCTCGGCCACGACACGTTCGCACCGGCCCTCACGTCGGCCACTCCGAGACAGGTCGCGGAAGCGATCCGGGTGGGTCCCGGCGCCATGCCGGTGTTCGGACCGTCGACGCTGAGCGACCACCAGGTCAAGGCCATCATGCGTTACACCCAGCAGCTGCGTCGGCCGGACGATCGGGGCGGTCTCTCCCTAGGGCGGGTCGGACCGATCACTGAGGGTTTCGTGGCCTGGCTGGTGGGGCTCGGCGCGCTGCTGCTGGCCGCTCGGCTGATCGGCACGAACCGGTGAGCCGACCAGCGACCCAGCGGCCAGGCGAGACGGGCGAGGCGAACGAGCGCGAAGCCGAACTGGCCGCCCGGGCCATCGTGGCCTCCCTGCTGGCCAGCATCGCCGCCGGCGTCGGGCTCATCGTGGTCTATGTCAAGGGCGGCCAACCCCAATGGGAAGGCGCCCTGTTGATGGTGGCCCTCGGCGGCATCGGGATCTCGATAATCCTGTTCGCAGCCAAGCTGCTGGGCGATCAGGAGATCACCGCCGATCGGCCGCCGCTCCCGTCCACCGAGCCTGAGCGGATCGCGTTTCGTGAGTCGCTCGGCCGCGGGGAGAAGCCGTTCACCCGTCGCAAGCTCCTGTCGCGGCTGCTCGGCGCGGCCGCCGGCACGCTCGGCCTGGCCGCCCTGTTCCCGCTGCGGTCGCTCGGCCCCACTCCGGGCCGCACGTTGTTCCGCACCGCCTGGCGCAGGGGCTCCCGGCTCGTGGCCAGCGGCAGCGACCGGGCGGTGAAGGTCGATGACCTCGAGGTCGGCGGCGTGCTGACCGTGTTCCCCGAGAACCACGTCGGCGAGGAGGACTCGGCGGTCGTGTTGATCCGGGTCCGCACGAAGGACCTGCGCATGGACGGGGATCGGCGGTCCAAGGCGCCGCAGGGCCATGTGGCGTACTCCAAGATCTGCACCCATGTCGGCTGCCCGGTCGGCTTGTACCAGGAGTCCACCCAGACCCTCCTGTGCCCCTGCCACCAGAGCACGTTCGACGTGCTCGACGGGGCCAAGCCGGTGTTCGGCCCGGCCACCCGGCACCTGCCGCAGCTCCCCTTGGCCGTCGATGGCCACGGGTACCTGATCGCCACCGACGACTTCTCCGAGCCGATCGGACCGGGCTTCTGGAACCGGCAACGCCCATGACCGACGACACCATGGCCGACGACGTCGACCGCGAAGCGTTGGACGAGGATCCGCTCGGGCCGGTGGCCGGTCGTCAACGGCGGTTGCTGCGGTGGTTCGACGACCGGGTCGGCGGGGCGTCGTTCATGAACAAGGCTCTCGACCGGGTGTTCCCCGACCACTGGTCGTTCATGCTCGGCGAGATCGCCCTCTACTGCCTGGTGATCCTGATCGCCACCGGCACCTACCTCACGTTCTTCTTCGAAGCCTCGACCCGCGAGGTCACCTACCGCGGGTCATACGCTCCGCTGGCCGGGACGAAGATGTCCGCCGCCTACCGCTCGGCGCTCGACATCAGCTTCGAGCACCGCGCCGGGTTGGTCATGCGCCAGATCCACCATTGGGCCGCGCTGGTGTTCGTGGCGGCCATCGTCGTGCACCTGATGCGGGTGTTCTTCACCGGGGCGTTCCGCAAGCCGCGCGAGCTGAACTGGATCGTCGGGGTCACGCTGCTCGTCCTGTCCATCGCCAACGGCTTCTTCGGCTACTCGCTGCTCGACGACCTGCTATCGGGCACCGGCGTCCGGGTGGCCAACGCCATCATGTTGTCGATCCCGGTGATCGGCCCGGCGCTGGCCTTCGGGTTCTTCGGCGGCGAGTTCCCCTCGCCGGCGATCATCCCCCGCTTCTTCGTGCTGCACGTGCTGGTCCTGCCGGCGCTCATCGTGGCTCTGTTGGGCGGGCATCTGGCTCTGGTCTGGCGCCAGAAGCACACCGAGTTCAAAGCGCCCGGACGGGCCGAGGGGACGATCACCGGCTCCCGACTCTGGCCGGCGTACGCCCTCAAGTCGCTCGGCCTGTTCCTGATCACCGCGGCGGTCCTGGCCGGGCTCGGCGGCTTGGCCCAGATCAACGCCATCTGGGTCTACGGGCCGTTCCGCAGTGGCGTGGCCACGACCGCTGTCTCCTCGGCCTCCCAACCGGACTGGTACATGGGCTGGCTCGACGGCGCCCTTCGTCTGTTCCCGAACTGGGAGGTGCGGGCCTTCGGCTACACGATCGCCAACCCGTTCTTCCCGGGCGTTCTGCTGGCCAGCCTGACGTTCCTCGGCTTGTACGCCTGGCCGTTCATCGAGGCCCGGATCACCGGCGACCGAGCGGCCCACAACCTGCTCGACCGTCCCCAGGACGTTCCCAATCGCACGGCCTTCGGGTTCGCCGTGCTGACCTTCTACCTGATCCTGTTCATGGCCGCGGGCAACGACGTGCTGGCCAGCGCGCTGCAGGTGTCCCCGGAGACCATCACCTGGGTGTTCCGGGTGCTGGTGTTCGCCGCGCCCGTTGTGGTGTTCGTGGCCGCCCGCCGGGTGTGCCGGGAGCTGGGTCGACGTGGTGAGGTGCTCGACCGACGCGACCAACCGAAGGCCCACACCATCGTCCGCGATGCCGACGGCGGCTATGCGGTCGAGGAGGCGGTCAGCGATTAGCTGCGGGTCGACAACGCTGGCGAAGGACTGGCGGGAGAACCGGCCCACCCTGTTCTGAGTGTTCACCCCACCGGCCGCCGGCACGCACCGCACTCGGAACGGCGACACGTCACACTCGAGGCTCCACCTCTGATGACTACGGCCTGGTCGACGTTCGGCCGGCCAGTCCCACCATGCCTGCCAGCAGCAGCGCGACGCCGGGTACCGCCAGCCAGCCGTTGAGGGCCAGGCCGATCGCTGACTGGGCCGCTCCGAGGGCGATCACTGCCGGCCACCCGCTCGGGGCGGGGAACGTCCCCACCGAACCGGCTCCGTCGGCCATGGTGGCCTCAAGCCGATCCTCGGGTCTCACACCGACCTTGCGGGCCACCGTGGCCAGGTACACGCCGAGGAGCAGCGGGCCGACCACCAGCCCGGCCAGCAACAGGGAGCCCGCCACCTCGTAGCTCGTGAACCAGTAGAGAGCGGTGAACGGCGCGAGGAACAGGCCGAGCCCGGCCATGAGCCGCCACTCGAACTTCATCCCTCCCGCTCCTCGGCGGCGGCCGGCTCGCCGTGTCGCATGTCCCAGGTCGGCCGTTCGGACCGGATGGGCGGCAGGAAGTCGAAGTTGTGGGGGGGCGGCGGAGACGTCGTGGCCCACTCGAGGGTGTGCGCCTCCCATGGATCATCGCCGGCCGGTCTCCCCCGCCGCCAGGACAACCACACGTTCACCAGGAAGACGACGATGCCGACCGTGGTGAGGGCGTGGCCCAGGGACGAGACCAGGTTCATGGTGGACCACCCGTCGCTCGCCTTGTAGTCGGCGAACCGCCGGGGCATCCCTTCCAAGCCGAGGATGTGCTGGGGGAAGAACGTGACGTTCAACCCGATGAGCAGCGCCCAGAACTGGATCTTGCCCAACGTCTCGCTCAGCATCCGTCCGGTCATCTTCGGGAACCAGTAGAAGATGCCCGCGAACAGCGCCATGATCGCGCTGCCCGTGAGCACGTAGTGCATGTGGGCCACGATGAAGTAGGTGTCGTGGACGTCGAGGTCGAAGGCCGGCGAAGCCAACATCGGCCCGGTCACCCCACCGATCAGGAAGATCACCATGAACCCGATCGAGTACAGCATCGGTGTCCGCAGGCGGATGCGGCCGCCCCACATGGTGGCCAACCAGCTGAAGAACTTGACGCCGGTGGGCACCGCGATGAGGAACGTCATGCCGCTGAAGAACGGGGACAGCACGAGCCCGGTGGCGAACATGTGGTGGGCCCACGTGGTGACCGAGTAGGCGGTGATGGCCATGGTGGCCAGCACGAACGCCTTGTAACCGAACACGCGGCGGCCGGAGAACACCGCGATCACGTCGGTCACCACACCGAAGAACGGCAACACCACGATGTACACCTCGGGGTGGCCGAAGAACCAGAACAAGTGCTGCCACAGCAGCGGTACTCCCCCTCCGTTCGGCTCGAAGAAGTGGGTGCCGAGGCGGCGGTCGGCGAACAGCATGCACAGCGCGCCGGTGATCACCGGGAACGCGAACAGCACCAGCAGGTTCGTGGCGACCATGTTCCAGGTGAAGATCGGGATGCGCAACATGGTCATGCCGGGCGCGCGCAGGCCGAGCACCGTGGTGATGATGTTCACCGCCCCGAGGATCGAGGCCGCTCCGGTGAGCAGCAGGCCGAGTATCCAGAGGTCGGGGCCGGCCCCCGATGAGTAGATGGCGCTCGATAGCGGCGCGTACGCCGTCCACCCGAAGTCGGCGGCTCCGTGGGCAGTCAGGAACCCAGACAACATGACCAGGCCGCCGCCGAGGTACAGCCAGTAGGAGAGAGCGTTGAGCCGGGGGAAGGCCATGTCCGGGGCACCGACCTGCAAAGGGATGAAGTAGTTGGCCAGCCCCGCGGCGGCCGGAACGGCGAACAGGAACATCATCACCGTGCCGTGCATGGTGAACGCCTCGTTGTACCCGTGCTTGGACAAGAACTGGAGGCCGGGCTCGGCCAGCTCCAAGCGCATCAGCGAAGCCAGCACGCCGCCGACCAGGAAGAACACGAACGAGGTTGAGAGATAGAGGATGCCGATCTTCTTGTGGTCGGTGGTGGTGACCCAGTCGAACAACCCGCCACCTAGGCGCGGGCGGTCATCTGATCCGTCGACGCTCACGTGGGCGCCGATGCCCGTTCGAGTCGCAGGCTCGACGACGGTGGTGCGGGGTTCAACCGTCGTCATCCCGAGTCACCTCCGGTGCCGCGTCCCTTCTGCGACCACCGCTCGAACGCGGCTGGTTCCAGGATGCGCACCCGGAACCCCATCCGGGAGTGGTCGAGGCCGCAGAACTCGGCGCAGTTCCCCTTGAACGCGCCGGCGCGCGAGGGCTCGACCTCCAGGATCTGAGGTCGGCCGGGGATGGCGTCGCGCTTGAGCAAGAACGCCGGCACGTAGAACGAGTGGATCACGTCGGCCGCTCGCAGGCGTAAGCGAACGGTCCGGCCCAACGGGAGCACCAGTTCCGGTTCGTGGCCCGGCGCGCCGACGACGGTGAGGCCGGTGTCGGGGTAATGGAAGCGCCACTGCCACTGGAACCCGGTCACGTCGACGGTCAGCGGTCGGTCAGTTCGGTTGGCCGAAGAGATGCCGTCACCGACGCCCGCTCGCATGCTCAACGCGAACAGTGCGCCGGCCAACAACAACGGGAGGGCGGTGTAGGCGACCTCCAGGCGGACGTTGCCGGCCCGCTCCGACACTGGCCCGACGCCCGGCCGGTTCTCGCGATAGCGGACCAGCACGTAGGCCAGCGGAGCGATGACCAGTGCCAACACGCCTGCGGCGCACCAGAACAGCACGCGCCACAAGTCGAGCACGGCATGGCCGTGCCTGGTGGCCTCGTGGGGCAAGCCCAGCCGGGAGGAACACCCGGCCGCCACGCTGGCCACCAGAACGCCGGCCAAGAGGGAAGCCCGGCGCCGCGACATCGGCCTGCAGCCTAGGGAACCCGAGGCCGCCGGATGGGGCCGGAGGGGCCGGTTCAAGCCGAGAGCAGGCGCTCCCGAAACAGGTCCAGCACCTTGTGCAACGCATCCTGGGTGGGGTGGCCCGGCTCGTCGACCAGATCCTCGGTCAGCACCGCGTGGGCGGCTGACCTGATGCCGTGCGGGTTGCCCTTCGACGAGTCGATCTCCACGGCCACGAAGGCGTCCCCCAGCTCCGACCGCAGCCGGGCGAACCGCTCGGGCGGCACCGCCTTGTCGTTGGTGAAACGCAGACCCAGAACGCAGATGTCGTCGTCGACGCAACGTTGCTTGACCCGCGCCAGGTCAGTGTCGGAGATGCCGAGATCGGCCTTGCGCCGCCTGCCGATGGCGAACGGCAACGACGGCTGGGACAGCACGGGCGCCAAGACCGCGTCGTCCACCATCATGGCCAGGGCGAACCCGCCGGTGAAGCACATCCCCACCACCCCCACGCCCGGCCCGCCGCACGCCTCGTGCTCATGGCGGGCCAACGCCCGCAGCCAGACGGTGATCGGCGACGTGCGCCGTTCGGCCAGGGTGGTGAACTCGCGGGAGACGCAACCGGCGGCCAGCCCCTGCAGCACGTACGGCACGCTCGGAGACTTCCCCGGAGTGCCGAACAGCACAGGCACCACGGCCGTGCAGCCGAGGTCAGCCACGCGCCGGGCGAACCCGAGCACTCTCGGGGTGACTCCCGGCAGCTCCTCGATCACCACCACCGCGGGGCCCTCGCCTCGCCGGTACACGGTGCGGGTCTTGCCCTCAGCCGTGAACGTGTCCTGGGTGAACCCGTCCAGTGGATCAGCGTGGCCGGCGGTCGGCTCGGGATCGGTCATGGGCGGTGACGGTAGCGGCCTGCGCGGTCGTCGCTGCGCGGTCGTCGCTGCCGGTTCGGCCGACGAGAAGGCCTGGCTCTGGGTCAGGTGACCCGGCCGGCACCGTCCAGGTCACTCCAGTAGTACATGCTCGATATCTGCACGTAGGAGCCGGTGTGGGGTGAGTGGATGATCTGCCCACCGCCGATGTACAGCGCGACGTGATGAACGGGCGATCCGTAGAACAACAGGTCGCCGGGCTCCAGAGCCGACAGCGGGATCTTCCGGGCGCCGGCGTACATCGCGGCGGATGAATGAGGCAGGGATATGCCGCCGTGGGCCCAGGCCCACATCACCAGGCCCGAGCAGTCGAAGCCTGTCTCCGGCGACGCGCCGCCCCACGTGTAACGAACTCCGAGCACGCTCTTGGCTGCGGCGATGGCGGCTGCCGCACCTTGGCCGACCGGAGGCGCAGGCGCAGGCGCAGGCGCAGGATCGGTGGTCGTGGGAGGGGCGGCGACTTGTTCCGGCACGACGGTCGTGGTCGTAGTGGTGGTCGTCGCTGGCGCAGTCGTGGTGGTGGTCGTGCCACGCGCCCGTCCCGCGGTGGTGGAGGTGCCCGTGGTCGAGGTGGAAGACGACGTCGAGGTGGTGGAAGACGGCGTGGTGGTCGAGGAGGTCCTTCTGGTCGTGGTCGTCCTAGTCGTGGTGGAAGACGACGTGCCGGTCGAACGCGGCCTGGTGGTGAAACGCGGTGTCTTGGCGGCGGCAGGTGTAACCCTCGGCGCAGGCGGGGGCGCGGCCAGACGGGCCTTGGCCGCCGCCGCTCGCGCCGCCGCTTCGGCCCGAGCCTGTTGCGCTGCGGCCAGACGGGCCTTGGCCGCCGCCGCTCGCGCCGCCGCTTCGGCCCGAGCCTGTTGCGCTGCGGCCAGACGGGCCTTGGCCGCCGCCGCTCGCGCCGCGGCTTCGGCCCGAGCCTGTTCCTCTGCGGCCATCCTGGCCTGCTCTGCCGCCACGAGGGTCTTCAGCTCGCCCCGGACCCTGTCGTAGATCTGTTGCTGTTCGGACACCGAAGCGGCGGCGGCCTTGCGCTTGTCGTCCACCAGCGCCTGGGCCTGGTCGGCCTGCTTCTGGGCCCGCCGCAGATCGGCGATCTTGGCGTCGCCGTCGGATTTGGCGGCCCGCAGGGAGTCGACCAGGTCAGCCTTGTCACCGATCGCGGCAGAGGCGTACCCCTCGCGTGCACCAAGGTCTGATCCAGTGCTCTTCAAGACGAGATCGAGCGTGTCGTCGCCGCCGCCGGTGTACGCGCTGATGGCGTAGCGGGCCAACTCGCGGCGACGTCGGTCGATCTGACGGTTCGTCTCGGCGACTGCGTGCCGTGCCGCCGTCACCCGCTGGCGGACCTGGCCGAGCCGGATCTGGGCGTTGTTGTAGTCCTCGGCCAGGATCTCGGCCTGTTGCTGCAGGGTGTCGAGGCGGATCGCGATGCGGCGGGCCTGGGCCTTCTTGTCCCCCACCGCGTCGCCGGAGGCGGTCGGCGCCAAGAGCTGCGGGCAGAGCACGGCTGCTATGAGAAGTCCCAATGCCAGCGCGCGTCGACGGGGGCGGCGCGTCGGCTGGGGCATCCCGGCGGACGTTACACCGACTGATCGTCATTGTTACAACTACGCGACGATCGGCTTCGGATGCTGCTCTACCCCGCGCGGGTCTTCTCCAGACGGCTGGCCGGCCACCGCCATCTACCCTTCGCCTGGTGGAACCATCCATGACCGCACCCGGCCCGGTGCTGGTCGTGGATGACGAAGCGAACATCGCCGACGTGGTGTCTGCCGGCCTGCGTCTTGCCGGGTTCGAGGTGCTCACCGCATCGGGCGGAGGGGAGGCCCTGAGGCTGGCGTCGTCTCGCCAGATCGGGGCATTGGTGCTCGACGTGATGCTTCCCGATCTGGACGGGTTCGAGGTGTGCCAGCAGCTCCGGGCGCGACCACGGTGGAGACCGTGGTGCACCGGTTGCGCCGCAAGCTGGACAGCGGCGGCCATACGCTCCTGCAGACCCGGCGCGGGGTGGGCTACGGCCTTCTAGATCCCATAGATCCCACCGATCTCTGACATGTCGCTCCGCCGGCGGTTGACGCTGTTGAGCGCCGCCGTGCTCGAGCAATCAAAGTCACGCTTCCAGCAAACCCCTAAGACCGATGTCGGTCCACCACCGAGGGCGGCGTCGCAAGGCGCCGTCCCCAGCCATCAATGGGGGGAGATCGAGGGGGGAAGGTCCCCTTCCCCCCTCGAAAGCTATTCCCACTCGATGGTTCCGGGAGGCTTGGACGTGATGTCGTAGGCGACGCGGTTCACGCCGTCGACTTCATTGATGATGCGGCTGGACATGCGCTCGAGCAGGTCGTACGGGAGGCGGGCCCAATCGGCGGTCATGGCGTCCTCACTGGTCACGGCCCGGATCACGATCGGGTAGGCGTAGGTGCGTTCGTCGCCCATCACGCCGACGCTGCGGATGTCGGGCAGGACCGCGAACGCCTGCCAGATCTCGCGTTCGAGGCCGGCCGCCCTTACCTCCTCGCGGACGATGGCGTCGGCGTGCTGGAGGATCTCGACCTTCTCCGGTGTCACGTCCCCGACGATCCGCACCCCGAGCCCGGGCCCGGGGAATGGCTGGCGCCAGACGATCTCGTCGGGCAGGCCGAGCTCGGTGCCGACCTTGCGCACCTCGTCCTTGAACAACAGCCGGAGCGGCTCGACCAGCTCGAAGTCCATGTCCTCGGGGAGGCCGCCGACGTTGTGGTGGCTCTTGATCCGTGCTGCGTCACGGGTGCCGGACTCGATCACGTCGGGGTAGAGGGTGCCCTGCACGAGGAACCGGGCGTCCTCGATCCCGCCGGACACCTCCTCGAAGATGCGGATGAACAGCTCGCCGATCACCTTGCGTTTGTCCTCGGGATCAGCGATGCCGGCCAAGCCCTCGAAGTACCGGTCGGCGGCGTGGACGTGGATCAACTCGATACCCTGGTGGCGCTGGAACGTCTCCACGACCTGATCGCCCTCACCGCGCCGCATCAGCCCGGTGTCGACGAACACGCAGGTGAGCTGCGGTCCGACTGCCCGGTGCACGAGCGCGGCGGCCACCGCCGAGTCGACGCCGCCGGACAGAGCGCAGATCACGCGCCCGGTCCCGACCTGCTGGCGGATGGAGGCGACGGCCAGCTCGATCACCGAGCCCATGGTCCAGGTGGGCTCGCAGCCGCACACGTCGTACAAGAAGTGCTCGAGCATGGCTTGGCCGTGAGGCGTGTGCACGACCTCTGGGTGGAACTGCACGGCGTGCAGCCGGCGGGCCGCGTGCTCCATGGCGGCCACCGGCGAGTCGGGCGCGGTGGCGGTCACCCGGAAGCCGTCGGGTGGTGTGGTGATCGAGTCGAAGTGGCTCATCCACACCTGCTGGCGGACCGGTTGACCGCCGCCGAACAGCACGCCGGGTGCGGTCACCTCGAGGCTGGTTCGGCCGTACTCGCCACGACCGGTGCGGGCGACGACGCCACCGAGTTGCTGGGCCACGAGTTGGGCGCCGTAGCAGATGCCGAGCACGGGGATGCCGAGGTCGTACACCTCCCTGTCGATCACCGGCGCGCCTTGCACGTGCACAGAGGCCGGTCCACCGCTGAAGATCACCCCGGCGGGGTCACGAGCGGCCAGCTCTGCGGCGCTGATCGAGTGGGGAACGATCTCGCTGTAGACGTGGGCTTCCCTGACCCGGCGGGCGATGAGCTGCGCGTACTGGGCACCGAAGTCCACGACCAGGACCGGCCCCTCGGTCATCGCGTGCTCGGCGGGTCGAGAGCGGCCGGTGAGGTAGCGGGGGTGACCATGAGCTCGGCCTTCTGGAGCTCCTTGAGCGTCTCGTAGCCGCACATGGCCATCGTGCGGCGGAGGGCGCCCATGAGGTTGGTGCGGCCGTCGCTGGCATGAGCCGGGCCGAGCAGGACCTCGGCCATCGTCCCCGCCGCGGGGGCGGCCACCCGACTGCTCCTGGGGAGCGCAGCGTGACCGGTGGCGATGCCCCAGTGCCAGCCTCGGCCCGGCGCGTCGGAGGCGGCGGCCAAGGGAGCGCCGATCATCACCGCGTCCGCCCCGCAAACCATGGCTTTGGCGATGTCGCCACCGGTGACCATGCCGCCGTCGGCGATGACGTGGACGTACACGCCGGTCTCGTCGAGGTGACGCATGCGCGCCCCCCGCACATCGGCGATCGCGGTCGCCTGTGCGACGCCTACGCCCAACACGGTGCGAGTGGTCGATGCCCGGCCGGCTCCCACCCCGACCAGCACGCCCGCTGCGCCAGTGCGCATCAGGTGCAGGGCGGCCTGGTAGCTGGAGCAACCACCGACGATCACCGGGATGTCGAGCTGGCGAACGAACTTCTTCAGGTTGAGCGGCTCGGACTGGCTGGTGACGTGTTCGGCCGACACAACCGTGGCCTGGATGACCAGCAGGTCGAGCTCGGCGTCGAGGAGTTGCTGGGCGAACGAGGGGATGCGCTGGGGGGTCATCGACGCGCAGGACACCACCCCCCCGGCTCGCAGCTCCTTGATCCGGGTTCCGATCAGCTCCGGCTTGATCGGCTCGGCGTAGATCTCCTGGATGCGAGCCGTCGCTCGGGCGGCGGGCAGTTCGGCGATCTCGCCCAGCAGCGGCTCCGGATCGTCATAGCGAGTCCACAGGCCTTCGAGGTTGAGAACTCCGACCCCGCCCAGCTCCCCGATCCGGATCGCACTGGCCGGGCTGACCACCCCGTCCATGGCCGAGGCCATGAGCGGCAGCTCGAAGCGGAAGGCGTCGATCTCCCAGGACAGGTCCACGTCTTCGGGATCACGGGTCCGGCGGCTCGGCACGATGGCCACGTCGTCGAACCCGTAGGCCCGCCGCCCGGACTTCCCGATGCCGATCTCGACCTCAGCCACGACGATGGTGCTCCTCGGCTCACGCCTGGGAAACCGGAGAGTCTACTGACGGGTGGCGGAGGATCGACGGACGGGGCCTGCCTACCTGCTCGTTGCGGAACCTTTGGTTCGCAACCAAAACCTCAAGTGACCCAGTAGTTCGGTGACTCGGCGGTGATCGTCACGTCGTGGGGGTGGGACTCGCGCAGCCCGGCCGCGGTGATCCGCACGAACCGGGCCCGTTGCAGGTCGGCGATGTTCGCCGCCCCGCAGTAGCCCATGGCTTGCCGGAGCCCGCCCACCAGCTGGTACAGGATGCGCTTCACCGGCCCCTTGTAGGCCACCCGGCCCTCGATGCCTTCCGGCACCAGCTTGTCGACGTCTTGCACGTCGCCTTGGAAGTAGCGGTCCTTGGAGAACGAACGGGTCTTCATCGCTCCGAGGCTGCCCATGCCGCGATACTCCTTGAACCGCTCGCCTTGGTACAGCACGACGTCGCCCGGGCTCTCGTCCACCCCCGCCAGCAGGCTGCCCAGCATCACGACGTCGGCGCCGGCGGCGATGGCCTTGGCGATGTCACCCGAGAACTGGATGCCGCCGTCGGCGACGATCGTCGCGTCATATGCCGACGCCGCGGTGGCGCAGTCATGGATGGCCGTGAGCTGGGGCACGCCGACTCCGGCCACGACCCGGGTGGTGCAGATGGAGCCAGGGCCGACCCCGACCTTCACCGCCTTCGCACCCACGTCGAGCAGAGCCCGGGCGCCGTCGGCGGTGGCCACGTTGCCGGCGACGACGGGAAGGGCGAACTCGCCGACGATCTTGCGAACCACCTCGATCACTCCGGCCGAGTGACCGTGAGCCGTGTCCACCACTAGGACGTCGGCGCCGGCATCGGTCAACGCCCCCGCCCGCTCCAACGCGTCGGTGCCCGTTCCAACCGCAGCGGCCACCCGTAGACGCCCGCGCTCGTCCTTGGTGGCATCGGGGAACTGGATGCGCTTCTGGATGTCCTTGACGGTGATCAGGCCGGACAGCCGGCCGGCCGCATCGACGACCGGGAGCTTCTCGATGCGATGCCGGCCGAGGATGGCCCGAGCCTCTTCCAACGTCGTGCCCTGCGGGGCGGTGACCAGCCCCTCGCTCGTCATGACGTCGCCGATGCGTTGGGTCGTGTCGTCTTCGAATCGCAGGTCACGGTTGGTGAGGATGCCGACGAGGCGACCATCGGTGTGGATGATCGGCACACCAGAGATGTGGTAGCGCTCCATGATCTGGAGTGCGTCATCGACCAGATGGTCCGGCGTGAGGGTGACCGGGTCCACGATCATCCCCGACTCGGAGCGCTTCACCTTGTCCACTTCGGCGACTTGGTCTTCGAGCGACAAGTTGCGGTGGATCACACCGAGACCCCCGGCCCGGGCCATCGCGATGGCCAGCCGAGCTTCGGTGACGGTGTCCATCGCCGCCGAGACGATCGGGATGCTGAGCGGCAGGCCTGGGACCAGCCGGGTCGAGGTGCTCACCGCGTTCGGGAGCACGTCTGAGTCGGCAGGTACGAGGAGCACGTCATCGAACGTGAGGCCAGCGGTGGCGAACTTCTCCGGGTAGGAGAAATCGGACATCCCTGCCTCCTCGTTCATGGCCCCTTCAGGCCCTTCAAGATCTGCCGGGCAATGGTGGCGTTCATCTGGTACATCGCCGACCTGCGGGCATCGCGAGCCAGCTTGACCACGCTGCCGCCGGTGGCCTCCTCGATGCTGTCGAGGCTCTCGACGATCGCTGCTTTGGTGGCGTCGGTTGCTTTGTAACCAGCGGCGGTCATGGCCTTGACGAGCTCGCTCTGCGCGATCGGCTCGGGCGCCGAAGAAGCGATGATGCGCAGCGCCTCCTTGGTCAACTCGGCACCCTGCTCGATCGCCTCATGGGCGCTCAGCTGGCCCTCTTCCTGGCCGTCCACCGAAGCCAACCACCGGCGGACCTTCATCACCAGCTCACCGTGGGTCTCGGCTTCGAATGACAGGCTCGCCATCGGTGCACGATACCGCCGACGAACCGCGGCCGGGGAACATCAGTTCACCATCGGGTCGCCCGGATGGTTGGCGAACCAGGCCAGCGGGCCGCGCTGGCGTCGCAGCACCGTCGGCCACAGGTCCAGCGGCTCAGCCGACAGCACATCGTCGGCGGTGACATCGGCCAGCCACCAAGCTCCTTCCGCCAGTTCCGCCTCCAGTTGACCGGCCCCCCATCCCGCCGAACCGGCGAAGAGCCGCAGCCGAATCGGAGACCCGACGGCCGCGGCCGAGTCGTTCAGGTCGATGGTGCCGATGCCGTCGACCAGAGGCTGCCACGACGGCGGCTCTCGCCCGCCGGCGGGCGAACCGAGCCCGATGGCGGCGTTGGCGCCGACGGGCCCCCCGAGGAACATCAGCCGCGGCTCGGCCGCGGCGTGGGCCCACTCGGGAATGATCTCGGCCACCTCCGTGCCGCTCGGGCGGTTCAGCACCACCCCGAACGCGCCGACCTCACCATGGGCGAGCAGGAGGATCACCGTGCGCTCGAAGTTGGGATCGCCGATCAACGGGGTGGCCACCAACAGGCGCCCGACATGGCTCACCGCGGCCTCGGGCTCGCTCATTGGTGCAAGATCGATTCTTCAGGCGCGATCGGCTCGAGCTGTGTCGGCTGGGCACCAATGAGCGCTCGCCACTGCGTGGCGAGAACTGAGAGCGATCCGTGCTGATGATTCACTCGCCCCTCGGGCTCGCTCATTGGTGCAAGATCGATTCTTCAGGCGCGATCGGCTCGAGTTGTGTCGGCTGGGCACCAATGAGCGCTCGCCACTGCGTGGCGGGAACCGAAAGCGGTCCGTGCTGATGGTTCACTCGCCCCTCGGGCTCGCTCATCGATGTCCGAGCTGGCCGCGGCCGACGGTCCCGGTGGCGAAGCCGAGCAGTTGGCGCAACATGGCGGCGGTGGCTCCCCAGATCGTGTCGCCGATGATGTCGAAGAAGCAGATCGTCCGCCATAGCCCGAGGACGTCCCAGCGCTCCTCGTGGAAGACGCCGTCGCCCAGCAGCTCGGACAGCGGGACGTGGAGGACGGCCTCCACCTCAGCCGGCGCGGGTTCCAGCTCCGGCCGGGATGGGAGGCTGGCCACGAACGGCACGATCCAGGATCCGCTGGTGAACGTGGAGAGGTGATCGAGCTCGCCGATCACCTCCACGGTCGCGGGATCGAGCCGCACCTCTTCCCAGGCCTCGCGCCGGGCGGTGTCGCGCAGCTCCTCCCCCGGGTCCCGCCCACCGCCCGGAAAGCTGACCTCTCCTCGGTGAGCCCGCAGATGCCATGCCCGCCGAGTCAGCACCACGTGAGCCTCCTCACCAGCGTCATACAGCACCGCCAGAACCGCCGAGGCTCGACCCATCTGCGATTCGAAGGGGGACCGCCGGGCCGGCCCGGCGGCGGCCAGCGCGGAGCGCACGTCGTCCACTCGCGGCCGGAGATCGTCGGGGGTCAGGCCGGCCCACGGCGCTGGCGCGCCCGGCTCGATCTGGGCCGGGCGCGGGATCAGCTGCTTTCCCCCCCGGGCCGAAGCCGGGTCAGCGGCCAGCCGGCAACGGCTCCTCGTTCTGGGAGGCCAAGTGCTCGAGCAGTTCGCGCAGGCCACCGGTCTTCAGGTTGGCGATGACCCGGCCGGGAGGCGTCTCCCCGCGTTCCCACTCCATCCAGTGCGCCAGGAGCTTCGACGCGTCGGCGGGGGGTCGATCCATGCCGGCATCGTACCGAGCCCACCGCGCCGTCGGGATCCGCCGCCCGTGGCACGCTTGACCCGATGTCGCTGAGCGTCGGCCACCGCAACCCCATGATCGTGGGTGTCGCGGCGATCGCCATGCTCAGCGGGTGCGGGGTGGGCTCGTCTCACCAGCCGACGCCAGCCAACGGGCCACTCGGTCGGTCACACTCCAAGACCCGCACGTCGCCTTCCGGATCACCGTGCCGCAGTCAGTCGAGGTCGACAAGCTCCGACCCGGCACCGAGACGTCCCGTTTGACGTGCCGTTCGATCGTGGCGTCACTCGGGCCGGGCCGGGACAGGTTCGTGCAGCTCAAAGCGTTCAGCACCGGTTGCCGGGGACGGCAGACGCCCTTGTTGAACGGCCGGCACGGGACCTATGTCAGCTTCCACGACGTCGCCAATCATGGGTCGTCGGTGGACCACTTCGACACGAAGCTCGGGCCAGCCACCAGCTTCGAGCAGACCTACACGGAGTGCACGAACTCCTGTAAGGAGTTCAGCGAGCCCGTCATCCTCATCGAGCTCCGAGCACCGCGCAGCCCCGCCTACCCCACGTTGATGCTGATCTCCCAGAACGGGATCCTCTCCGGGCCCGAGCTAAGGGACTACGCGAAGACCGTGCGACCGGCGCCCTGATCACAAACGGCCGGCCCATGGGGCCGGCCGTTTGCCATCTCGAACCGCAACCTCTGGTTGCGGCTCGACTACATCATCCCGCCCATGCCACCCATGCCGCCCATGCCGCCGCCCGGCATGCCGCCGCCGCCGCCCGAGTCCTCCTCGGGCTTGTCGGCGATGATGGCCTCAGTGGTGAGCAGCAGGCCGGCGATCGAAGCCGCGTTCTGCAGCGCCGCTCGGGTGACCTTGGCCGGGTCGATGACCCCAGCCTTCATCAGGTCCTCGAACTCACCGGTGGCGGCGTTCAGGCCGATCGATCCGGTCTCTCGTTCGATCTGCTGGACGATCACCGCCCCCTCGTGACCGGCGTTGTCGGCGATGAGCCGGGCCGGAGCCTCGAGGGCCTTGGATACCGAGCGACCGCCGGTGGCCTCATCGCCCTTGAGCTTGCCGACCACCTTGTTCACCGCGGTACGGGCTCGCACCAGGGTCGTGCCTCCGCCGGGAACGACGCCTTCTTCGATGGCTGCCCTCGTGGCCGACAGCGCATCCTCGATCCGGTGCTTCTTCTCCTTGAGCTCCACCTCGGTGGCTGCGCCGACCTTGACGACGGCGACGCCGCCAGCCAACTTGGCCAACCGCTCCTGGAGCTTCTCGCGGTCCCAGTCCGAGTCGGTGTCATCGATCTCCCGCTTGATCTGGGCGATCCGGCCCTTCACCTCGTCCTCGGAACCGCCACCCTCGATGATCGTGGTGTCGTCCTTGGTGATGACGACCTTGCGGGCTTTGCCCAGCAGGTCGATCGTGGTGTTCTCCAGCTTGAGGCCGACCTCCTCGGAGATGACCTGGCCGCCGGTGAGGATGGCCATGTCGGCCAACATCGCCTTCCGACGCTCCCCGAAGCCCGGGGCCTTGACGGCCACCGAGTTGAACGTGCCGCGGATCTTGTTGACCACGAGGGTCGCAAGGGCTTCGCCCTCGACATCTTCGGACACGATAAGCAGTGGCTTGCCGCCCTGCATGACCTTCTCCAGCACCGGCAACAGGTCCTGGACGGAGCCGATCTTGCCGTTGTTGAACAGGATGAACGGCTCGTCGAGCACGGCTTCCTGACGCTCGGCGTCGGTGACGAAGTACGGCGACAGGTAACCCTTGTCGAACTGCATGCCTTCGGTGAACTCGAGCTCGATGCCGAACGTGTTCGACTCCTCGACGGTGACCACGCCGTCTTTGCCGACCTTGTCGATGGCGTCGGCCAGAACCTCGCCGATGGCCTTGTCGTTGTTGGCCGAGATGGTGGCGACCTGGGCGATCTCGCTGCGATCGTCTATCTCCTTGGCCTGGTCAGCGATGGACTCCACCGCGGCGGCGACGGCCTTGTCGATGCCTCGCTTCAGCTCCATCGGGTTCGCACCGGCGGCCACGTTCCGCAGGCCTTCCTTGACCAGGGCCTGGGCCAGCACGGTGGCAGTGGTGGTGCCGTCGCCGGCCACGTCGTTGGTCTTGGTGGCGACCTCTTTGACCAGCTGGGCCCCCATGTTCTCGTAGGGGTCGTCCAGCTCGATCTCCCGGGCGATGGACACACCGTCGTTGGTGATCGTGGGTGCGCCGAACTTCTTCTCCAGCACCACGTTGCGGCCGCGCGGGCCGAGGGTCACCTTGACCACGTCGGCCAGCTTGTTCACTCCGGCTTCGAGCCCGCGGCGGGCTTCGTCGTTGAACTTCAGGATCTTGGGCATGGACGCTCCTACTTGGTTACGACCGCGAGGACGTCGCGGGCGTTGAGGATGAGCACGTCGTCGCCCTCGGTGGTGATCTCGGTGCCGCCGTACTTCGAGTAGACGACGGTGTCGCCGACCTTGACGTCGACGGGGATGATGTCGCCGGTCTGGTCCGAGCGGCGGCCGGGACCGACGGCGAGGACCTCGCCCTGCTGGGGCTTCTCCTTGGCGGTATCGGGGATGACCAGACCGCTGGCGGTGGTCTCTTCGGCGTCGCCAGGCTTAACGACGATCCGATCCTCGAGTGGCTGCAAGTTCATCAGCGCCTCCGATGGCGATGGGTTTCCGTGCGAACGGCGACGCAACGCCGGCGTTAGCACTCTCATGTGGCGAGTGCCAACCCTAGGCCGCAAGGCCTGGCACTCGCAACCGCCGAGTGCCAATCGCACAAGGCGCTCAGGCGCTGCTTGGCAAGCGCAGGTTGGGCTCGGCCCCGCAGTCGAGCGGGCTAGGGCCGTCGGACCGCAAGCGCCACCAACCGGCGGTGGCCACCATGGCTGCGTTGTCGGTGCACATCGCCCTACTGGGCAGGTAGGCCCGCAGCCCGTCCTGCACGCAGGCGTCGAGGAACCGCTCGCGCAGCAGCGAGTTGGCCGCCACCCCTCCGCCGAGACACATGGCCTTGGCCCCGACCTGGCGGGCGGCGCCCTGGACCTTGGCCACCAACACGTCGACGACGGCCTCCTGGAACGAAGCGGCGACGTCGGCGGTGGACACGTCGGGATGGCGGCGGACGTGGTTCACGACCGCCGTCTTGACCCCGGAGAAGGAGAAGTCGAGGCCCTCGTCCCGCATCGCCCTCGGGAAAGCGATCGCGGTCGGGTCGCCCTCCATCGCCGTGCGGTCGATGGCCGGACCTCCTGGGTAACCCAGTCCGAGGAAGCGGGCCACCTTGTCGAACGCCTCCCCGGCGGCGTCGTCGATGGTCGACCCGAGCACCTGGTAGCGCCCGTGGCCTTCCATGCGGACGAGCAGCGTGTGGCCGCCGGACACGAGCAGCACGACGGCGGGGAGCTCGAGCGACGGGTCCTCGAGCAATGCGGCGTACAAGTGCGCCTCGAGGTGGTTCACGGCCACGAAGGGCACATCCCAGACGAGGGCCAGGGCCTTGGCCGTGCTGACCCCGACGAGCAGCGCGCCGACCAAGCCGGGCCCGTAGGTGGCGGCCACCGCGCCGATGTCGCCGTCTGACACCCCCGCCTCGACGACGGCTTGGGCGATGACCGGGGTGAGCAGCTCGACGTGGGCCCGGCTGGCGATCTCGGGGACGACGCCACCGAAGCGGGCGTGGCGATCCACTTGGCTCGATACCACTGACGACAGCACGGTGTGGGCGCCGACCACCACCGCGGCCGCCGTCTCGTCACAGGACGTCTCGATGCCGAGCACCCGGGTGTCGGGGCTCACCGCAGCGCCGTCTCCGCTCACGAGGCGCCGAACCCTTCGACGATCGTGGTGCCGCCGAGACCGGCTTCGATGGCGGTCAGCCGTCCGGCGTAGCCGGTGGTGGCGACGTCGTGGGCCCACATCACCAGGGCATCTTCGCGGTTGTCGACGTAGTAGCCACGCCGGATCCCTGCTGGAGCGAAGCCGAACTTGCGATAGAGCTGTTGCGCGGTCTGGTTCGACAGCCGCACCTCCAGGGTCAGCTGCTCGACACCGCGCGCCGCGCCCAGGCGTGCCAACTGCAACAGCACCCGGGAAGCCACGCCTCGGCGCTGCCACTCAGGATCGACGGCCAGTGTCGTGATGTGACCATCGACGCCAGCCAACATGAGGCCTCCGTAACCGACGACGTTCGCGCCGACGCGGGCAACGACGTACTCCCGGCTCTCCACCATGGCCAGCTCACCGTTGAACAGGCCCGGAGACCACGGGTGGGGGTACACCTGCGACTCGATCCGAAGCACCCCGCGCAGATGACGCCGACGCATCGGCGTCACCACCACCACCGGCCCCGCCGGCCGCCCGGCGTCAACGGGTTCGCGGTCCGGTGGCTGGTCGTCGAGCCGCGCCGCCATCACATCCCGTCCCTGGTCAACCAGTTGATCTCGGCATCGGGCCGGCGCAGGTACAGCGGTTCGATCTCCCACGGGTTGACCCACTCTTCGCGCAGGGCGCGGGCGTGAGCGAGCTGAACCAGAGAACGGGCCGAGGGATGGCTGAAGTCGCCGTCGGCCAGCTCCACATCAGGCACGGTGGCGAATCGGTCGGCGTAGCGGAGCGCGCCGTCGCCGACCAGCAACGTCTCCCGACCGCGGGCCAAGATCTCCGCCGCCAGATCGTCTGGGGTTGCCACCGCGGGCTCGGTCAGGCGCTGGACGCCTCCCGGCACCTGGCGGTAGAACGCGTAGAAGACCTCGCCCCGCCGGGCATCGATCACCGCGCCGATGAGCCGGTTGGTGAACCGGACAGGGAGCCCGAGCAGGTCCAGGCTCGACACGGCGATCATCGGCACCCGCAACGCCTGGGCTATTGCCTTACCGGAAGCAACCCCGACCCTCAGACCGGTGAACAGGCCAGGACCGTGGTCGACCGCAACACAACCGATGTCGGACAGCTCGACCCGGGCCTGGCGCACCACGAACTCGATCGACGGGGTCAGCGACTCGGCGTGACGCTTGGCCCGGGCCGAGTGGGTCGACGCCAGCACACCCTCGTGGCCTCCGATCGCGCAACCCACCTGGGCGGTCGCCGTCTCGAGCCCGAGGATCAGCACGAAGCATCCGGTTGGTACTGCTCGATGATCTCGGCCAGCGCCCGCCAGCGGGCGAACCACTTGGAGCCCACCGACGTGAGGGCCAACCGGCGTTCGTCTTCGTCCGGTGCGAACTCGAGCCGAACCTCCAGGTAGTCGGCGGGCAAGGCCGGCAGGATGGCGTCACCCCATTCCACGAGCATCACCGCCGGCTCGTCGAGCATCTCGGCCACGCCGAGGTCGGCCACCTCCTGCAGATGTTCGAGTCGGTAGGCGTCGAGGTGGTGCAGTGACAGGCGGCCGGTGTACTCGTGGACGATCGTGAACGTCGGGCTGGTGATCTGCTCGGTGACGCCGAGGCCGGCTCCGAACCCCTGGGCGAACGCGGTCTTCCCCGTTCCCATCTCGCCCACCAGCAGGATCAGATCACCCGCCACGGCCAGGTCGGCCAGAGCACAGGCCAACGCTCTGGTCTGCTCGACGCTTGTGGTTCGAGCCCGCAACGGCTGGTCGCTCACGGCGCCAACCACGCCGGCTCGACCAGCGCGAGCTTGGCCCGAACGAGATCAGCCCGCAGTTGGGCCATGGCCCCTGTACCGCCCCGAAGAACGTAAGAGGGGTGCACCGTCGGGATGAGCACCCCGCGGCGATACGGGTAGCTGTGGCCCCGCAACCTGGTGATCCCGAGGTTCGTCGCCAGGAGCAGCTTCGAGGCGAAGTTGCCGAGGGTGACCACCACAGTTGGCTCGATCAGGTCGAGTTGGCGTTCCAAGTACGGGCGACACGCGGCGATCTCCTCCGGCCGCGGATCCCGGTTACCCGGTGGCCTGCACTTGACCGCGTTGGTGACGTAGAAGTCGGCCCTGGTCAGGCCCATCTCCTCGAGGATGAGACGGTCGAGCAGGCGGCCGGACCGGCCGACGAACGGGAGGCCTTGGAGGTCCTCCTCAGCGCCGGGGCCTTCGCCCACGAACATCAGGTCGGCGTTCGGGTTGCCCATGCCGAACACGACCTGGGTCCGGCCGTCCGCCAGCGGGCACCTCGTGCAGCCCGAAGCTTCCTCGGCCAGCACCGAAAGGGCGGACATGTCGAGGATCGTAGTGACCTCCCTCCGGCCGATCAGCCGGAGCGGAGGGTCAACCGACCCGACGGATGGCCCGCTCGACGGCCGCGGCGGCGAGGACACGGACCAGCTCTGACGGGGCGTCCACCTCTCCGGTCGCCGCGGCGATCAAGGCCTCACCGTCCACCCGGGTGTGAGCGGGGACGATCGCTCGGCCCAGACCGTCGTGGCCGCTCTGGGCCACGAGGAGGCACTCGAGCTTGGTCAGCCGGGCGTTCGTGGCTATCACCCCGATCGTGGTGTTGCCGAAGGTCGGTCCGGCGACCGGCCATGCCACGTCGAGGGCCCGCTCGAGCCCGCGCCCGTCGCGGTCGATGTCGCCGAACGCGTTCACCGCGACGAGCGCGCTGACGACCAGCTCCTCACGGCGCACGGTGCTCGAGCCGATCCCGCCGGGCTGGACGTGGTCGGGCCCTCGCCACTTCCCGACAGTGGCACCCGTGCCGGCACCGACCATTCCGACCTCGACCGCTCCCCCGGCCGCCGCGGCGCACGCCTCGTAGCCCTGATCTGCGCCGGGTCGAACCGTGGGATCCCCGATACCGAGGTCGAACAGTGCCAGCGAAGGCACGATGGGCACGGGACCGGCTGGGGTGGGAAACCCGATCCCTCGCTCCTCGCACCACCGCATCACGCCGTCGGCCGCCGCCAGGCCGAACGCCGAGCCTCCCGTCAACACGACCGCGTCGATGCGATCCACCAGCCGCTCCGGAGCGAGCAGATCCAGCTCCCGGGTGGCCGGCGCTCCCCCGCGCACCTCAGCCGACCCGACCGCGCCGGCCGGGAACAGCACGACCGTGCACCCGGTCCGGGCCACGATGTCGGTCCAGTGGCCGACCCGGACTCCGGTGACGTCGGTGATCACGACGGCGACATCATCCGCCGCCGACGCGAGCCATGTCCGCCGCCGATTCCGACAGCCCCGCGACGAAGCCGTCGAGCAGATCGGCCAGCTCGTCGGGGCGCTCCTGCATGAGCTGGTGGCCGGCCCCCGGCAAGACGTGCAGCTCCGAGCCTTCGAGCAGCCCAGCGAGGTGGCGGGAGGAGCGGACCGGTGTGAGCACATCCCTGGTGCCGACGACCACCAAGCTCGGCGTACGGGTCCGGCGGAGCGCATCGCGGGCGTCGTGATCCAACAACCCGAGGCCGGAGGGAAGGAACGATTCCGGGGGGATGGAGGTGGTCATCTCGGCCACCTGAGCCAGCGCCTTGGGCGAGGGCCGACGACCGAACGCCACCCTCGCCAACCGGCCTCCGAGCGCGGTCGACTGCGGGATGTGGCCACCCGCTTCGAGCCTGGCCTGCGCCCGGTCGCCGACCCTTCGGGCCACGCCCGCCACCAGCGGCGGCACGACGGCGTGGGCGCGGGTGGCCACGAACACCACGCCATCCACCCGCTCGTCCAGCACATCGGATGATCGCCGCAGAACTGCATGATCGTCATGCCGCCATCGAGTGACCCACGAGCACGACCTCATGGAGGTCGAGCGCATCGAGCAGCGTCGCGACGTCGGTGGCCAACCGGAGCAACCCGAACCCGTCGCTCCCTGCTGTCGAACGTCCGTGCCCGCGTAGGTCCGGCGCGATGACGCGGTAGCGGCCGGCCAGCTGATGGAACTGCGGGGCCCACACGTCGGCCCGCAAGGTGATCCCGTGCAGCAGCACCAGCGGCCGGCCCTCACCCCGCTCGATCACGTGCAGCTCGCCGCCGTCGGGTGTCGCCACCGTGCGACGGGTCACGTCGGGTGGAAGGTCGAACAGCGCATCAGCCGGCGGCGCCGGGGCCGGACCCCGGTCGGCCCGGCGCCGCGATGCGCGGTAGCCGCCTAGCCCTGCCACCCCGATCGCCGCCGCGGTCGCCCCTATTGCGAGGGCCTTCTTCCGGTTCATGGTGGCCACCCCGTCAGGATCTGCTGTGGCGGGGGCCGGACGCGGGTTGGAACCGCCGCGGCACTCGGGGGCCGATACCACAGACGACCTCGTAGCCGATCGTGTCGAGCTTGGCCGCCCAGTCCTCGGCGGTGATGCGCTCCTCACCCTGCGAGCCGATCAACACGACCTCGTCGCCGGGCCGGACCGTCGTGTCCTCCCCACAGTCGACGAGGATCTGGTCCATGGTGACCGTGCCGGCCATCGGCCGACGGCGGCCACCGATCAGCACCTCCCCACCAACCGCGCCAAGACGACGGCGCACCCCGTCAGTGTAGCCGATCGGCACCGTGACGATGACGCTGTCCCGCTCACATCGGTAGGTCAGGCCGTAGGAGAGGCCTTCCCCGGCGGACACTGTCTTCACGAACGACACCCGGGCCGACAACGACAACGCAGGGCGTAGGTCCGCCGCGCCGGCCAGCGCCGGTGAAGGGGCGATGCCGTAGACGGCGATGCCGCACCGCACGAGGTCGAGACGGCCCGCAGGGTGGGCCAGCGCGGTGGCGGAGTTGGCGGCGTGGATCAGCGGCGGCCGCAGTCCGGCGGACTCGAGCTCGGCGATGACCTTGTCGAACCGAGCCAACTGCTCGCCGGTGAAGGGATCATCGGGCTCGTCGGCCACCGCGCAGTGGGTCCACACCGAGGCCAGCGCCAGAGCAGGTGACGCGTCGATCATCGCCGCCAAGGTGACGGCATCTGCGGGTGCCGCACCGACCCGGTGCATACCGGTGTCGACCTTCAAGTGGACCGGGACCGGCGGGCGCAACCCTTGACCGACGACCGCGGCGTCCAGAACGGCGATGGCCGGAGCGGAGTACACGGTGGGCTCCAGCCCATGAGCGACCAGCGCGTCGACGGCGTCCGCCGGGGCCTCGGAGAGCACCATGACCGGCCCGTCGATCCCCGCTTCGCGCAGCGCGATCCCTTCGCCCACCATCGCCACGCCGAGCGCGTCCGCTCCGGCGGCTCGCGCCGCTCGGCTCACCTCGACCGCGCCGTGGCCGTAACCATCAGCCTTGACCACCGCGCACAGCAACGCCGGGGAGGCGACCCGCTTCAGCTCGGCGACGTTGTCGGCGATGGCGCCCAGATCGATGTCCGCCCAGGCCGGGCGCTCGCCGTCAGCCAAGAAGGATCAAGCCTCGGTGACCGGCTCGGAGGCCGGTCGGGCACCGATGATCGCCCGGAGGATGTCCGCCCGGGCGATGATGCCGACCAGCGCTCCGTCCGGGTCGACGACGGGCAGCCGGGACACGTCGTGGTCATGCATGATCGTGGCCGCACGCTCGAGGGTGTCGTCGCGACCGATCAGGTGAGGATGGTCCTGCATCACGTCGCTCACCTTGGACCCCAGCGCCTTCTCGATGTCCTCGTCGAAGCGATGCTTGGAGCTCGGCAGCTCGAGGGTGGCTCCCAACAGCGAGATGACGGTGGGGAAGTGCAGTTGGCTCTCCTGCACGATCAGGTCGCTGGTGGACAGCAGGCCGACGACCTTGCCCTCTGCAACCACCGGGGCTCCGTCGATGGACCGGTCGACCATCGTCTGCATGGCGTCCTGCACCTTGTCGTCCGGTCCGAAGGCCAGGACATCGGCCGTCATCACCTCCGAGACCAACGTGTCGCGCGGCATTCATTCCTCCATCAGACCGGCCATCGCGGCCGGGAGGCGATCGATCAGATCGCCGGCCACAAGACCGCGTCGCCAGGCTAGAGCGCCCGCACGACCATGCAGGAAAGCGGCGGCGGCCGCCGCCTCGGGTCCAGGCAGGCCTTGGGCCAGGAGTGCGACCACGATGCCGGTGAGCACGTCACCCGTGCCGGCGGAGGCCAGCCGCGGGTCGCCGGCCACGGTGACCAGGGCCTCACCATCGGGCGCGGCGACGACGGTGGCCGGTCCCTTGAGCAGGACCACAGCGTTGGCCTGGCCAGCCAAGCCACTGGCCGCGGCGATCCGATCGGCCCCGGGGGGACCGCCGGTCAATCGGGCGAACTCCCCGTCGTGAGGGGTCAGCACGACCGGTCCGGCCGACTGCGCACGACGGCGCAGGATGTCGGCCACGTGGTTGCCGAGCGCGCTGAGCCCGTCGCCGTCGATGACAGTGGCCGCGTTGGTCTGGGCGGCCAACCGGCGGACAGCCTCGACGGTGCCGTCGGCCAGACCCAGGCCCGGGCCGACGGCGAGCGCCGCGAAACGGTCGGTGTCGGCGGCCACCTCTTCAGCCCAGTGGTCGGCCGGCAACGGCTGGCCGACGGCCTCGGTCGGCTTCATCGGGTCGTCCCCCACGCCGGGCGAGCTGAGCCTCACGTAGCCGGCGCCGGCCCGCTGGGCGGCGCGGGCGGCGAGGTGGGCCGCGCCGGTCATGCCCGGTGAGCCGGCGACGATCCAACAGGCAGCTCGCCACTTGTGGCTGGATCGAGGTCGTTCCGGCAGCCAGGCCGCTACGTCGCTCGCCTCCACGAGCTGGGCGTCGGCCCGACTGGTGTCCAGGCCGATGTCGGCCACCGCGACATCGCCGGCCAGGCCGGGCCCGTCGCCGAACAGCAGGCCGGGCTTGAGCGCGGCGAACGTGATGGTCCGGCTGGCGGTCAACGGCCGCCCGGAGGCCTCTCCGGTCAGGCCCGAAACACCCGATGGGATGTCGACGGCCAGCACCGGCGGCGCCGGGTCTGGGAGGAGCGGCGCGGCGAAAGACCCGCGGAAGCCGGTGCCGTAGGCCGCGTCGATCACCAGATCGCACGTCGGCAGGTACGCGGGCGCGTCGGCCGCGTCGATCATCACGATCCGCACGCCGCGCTGTTCCAGCCGGCGGGCTGCGGCTCGGCCGTCGTTGCCGTTGTTGCCCTTGCCGGCCAGGATCACCACCCGCCGGCCATAGGTCCCACCGAGCAAATCGAAGGCCGCCCGGGCGACCGCCGCCCCCGCCCGCTCGATCAACACCTCGGCTGGGTCCGCCGCCGCGGCGTCGATGGCCACCATCTGCTCCGGTGTGATGATCGGGATCACGGGTTCAGCCGGCGATGACGACGGCCCCGGCCGTCGACGAAGTGTGGCTGAGGCTCACCAGCCATCGGTTGGCTCCTGCCTTCTCGGCGATGGACGCGGCCCGGCCGGTGACCCGCAGCGACGGCGCACCTGATCCGTCGTCCCGCACGACTTCGACGTCGTGCCAATCGATGGCGCCCAAGCCCACGCCGAGCGCTTTCATCGTTGCCTCCTTAGCCGCGAACCGCACGGCGTAGCGCTCGACCGGATCCCGGGCCGCCTGGGCGTAGGCCTGCTCATCGGCCGTGAACAGCCGGTCGACCAGCGACGGCGTGCGGGCCAGCACCCGCCGGAACCTCCCGACCTCGACCAGGTCGACGCCGACCCCGATCATGTTCAACGGCGCTGGCCGACCGCGGCGGCGACGATCAACACCACCCCCATCACGAGCACGGCGATCAGCAGGATCACTGGATCGCTTCGTCGGCCCGCCACTGGTCGGCCAGCACGTTCACCGGCGTAGTCAGCAGCTCGATCACCGAGTGCTCAGCCAGCAGGTCGTCCCGGAAGGTCGGCTCAGTCTCGGTGACCGCGTCCTTCAGGGCGTCGTAACGGCTCCGGTAGGACTCGAGCACCGAGCGCATGGCGGCCGCCGGGAGCTGTTCCTTGAAGCGGGCGTGGAGGAGCGCCAAGCCGGTGCATTGGTTGCCCTTGACCTCAGGCACGATGACCAACGTCCGTCCGTCGCTACGGCCCACGGCCACGGTGACCTCGCGCTCGGTGGCCACGCGATGCTTGGTCCCCCGCAGCAGTGGGTTCTTCTCGGTCCGCAGGAGCAGGTCCCGAGCGATTCCACCCCGGTCGACGACGGTGATCGTGGCGCCCGCGTCCACTCCCCCGTCGATGCGGTAGCGGGTGTAGCCCACCACCTCCTCGATGGCCGGGTCCAGGCCGGCCAGCGTCCGCAGGGCGCGGTAGGCGATCCGGTCCCGGGCCGTGCCGGCGGCCAGCACGGCCTGCACGAGCGGCACCTGCAGCAGCCCTTCGTCGGAGCGGGATATGCCGACGGTCACGGTCTTCGCCTGGTGCTTGATGGCGTCGATCGGTCGGGTCAGCTCTTCGATGGCCGCGGTGAGCGCGGCGGTGAGATCCTCGATCAGACCGCCAGGCGTGCCGCTCCTGCCGTACTCGAGCTCATAGGCGTCAAGCGGCGCCACGCCGATGGCGAAGCGGAAGAGAGAAGCGAGCCGCACCGCGGTACTGGCTTCGAGGTGGCCGTCGTAGCCTCCGGTCCGCAAGCCGTCGAAGAACCGGCCGGCCAAGGGCTCGAACGTCGGAGACAGCTTGGCCAGCAGCTGCTCACCGTCGAGCACTCCGTCGGCGGACACCGCCTCCTCGATTGCTCCCCGGGCCTCACGCAACGGACGGGCCTGCGCATCGATGGCCAGGGCCGCTTCGTAGCCGAACAGGTGGCCGACGACGGTGGCCAGAACGAAGGACAGGTCGCGGTGGGTCGACGGAACGGTGAGCACCCGGAGGGCTGCGCTGAACCGCTCGTCGCCGTCGGTGGCGATGACGATGGGCTTGGCCTTGTGGGCCCGGTAGATCGCCACCTCCTTGGCCACGTCGTCCGCGTTGGAGCCCGACAGCCCCGTGGCACACACGACGATGAGCGGCTCGGAGGACAGGTCGATGTGCTTCTTGTCCTCGGTGGCATCGCAGGCGATGGCCTTGTAGCAGAGCTCGGACAGCTTGATGCGCAGTTCCTCGGCCGCGATGCGATCCGATCCCGACCCGACGATCGCCCAGTAGCGCTCCGACGGCGCCAGCTCCTGTGCCGCTTCGGCGTAAGCCGGCTGCCGGGCGATCGTCTCCTCCATGGCCGCCGGAAGCTCACGCAGCCCGGCCAGCAGCGACGACCGGTCCGCGCCGATCTCCTCGACCTCTTCGGCGATGGCCAAGGCCAGGAGGAAGCCGGCGGCGATCTGGGCGTAGAACGCCTTTGTGGATGCGACGCTCATCTCGACGTCGCGTCCGTCCGAGGTGTACAGGACCCCGTCGGACTTGTCGGTCAGGTCGCTGCCCCGGCGGTTGACGATCGACACGACCTTGGCGCCGCGGGCCCGAACGAGATCGACCGTGCGGTTCGTGTCGGTCGTCGTCCCGGACTGGCTGATGGCGATCACCAACGCGTCGCTCATGTCGACCCGCAACGAGAAGCCGGACAACTCGGTGGCGGGAAGCGATTCGACCCGCAGGGCAGTGCCCGCCGTGGCCGCGCTGAGAACGCGCGCCAAGCTCGTTCCAGCGACCGCGGCCGTGCCTTGGCCGATCACCAGCACTTGGCGGATCGTGCCAGTCCGCAGGGCCCCGCGCACGTCGTCGGGCAGGGCGGCCGGCTCGAGCTGGGTGACGAGCCGCCCGTCGCGCTCGGCGATGCGCCCCCTGAGCGTCTTGCGGACCGACGCCGGTGCTTCGCCGATCTCCTTGCGCAGGAAGTGGGTCGCGGTGCCTCGGTCGATGTCGCGGGTGGTGATCTCGGGCCTGACCAGCTCATCGGCGTGGACGGGGAGCTCGGTGCCGTCATAGGACAGCCGGAGGATGCCGTCGATCGTTCCGGCGCGACGACCGTCCAGCTCGACCACTTGGCCCCGACTGCCGGTGGGGTTGGCGCAATCGGCCGGGACGTCGCCTTCCATCCGCAGGTACCGGTCGGCCTCCTCGACCACCCCGTACGGCTCGCTGGCCACCAGGTAGAGGTCTTCGCTCAGGCCCACGTACAACGCCTGGCCGCTGCCCCGGAGGGCGAGGAGCAGGCGATCAGGGGTCGACGCGGCGTTGGCCGCCACGGCCACGGAGCCGTCGAAGCGGCTGACGGCGCGGCGGAACCCTTCGAGTGGCTGATCGCCGGCGGCCAACCGGCGAGACACGAGGGTCGGGATCACCTTGGTGTCGCCGGTTATCTCCGGCGCGATCCGCAACCCGTCGGCCACCTTGAGGTCAGCGAAGTTGTCGACGTCACCATTGAGAGCGGCGGTGACATACGGGATGTCCAGCCCGTCGATCTCGTCGGAGTTCATCGGGTGGGCGTTGGGCTGAGAGATGATGCCGACGCTGGCCCAGCGGGTGTGACCGAACACGAGCACTTCGGCGGACTCGGTGATCAGGGCCATGTGCAACAAGGGGTCGTCACGGATGGCGGCCCGCAGGACCCGGGTGTTGTCGCCAAGCTCGCCGATCTCTGCCGCCGCCTTGTACACGAAGCTGAGGTGACCCTCGGGGGTGACCCTCACCGCGCCCGTCCCGAACAGCGGGTCGCGGCGACCAGCCAGCAGGCTCGACACCGCCGGCGACCTCAGATCGAGTCCGTGGTCGCGCACCAGCAGGTTCAAACCCGCCGAGTCACGACCGCGGACCTCGAGCCGGTCGAGGGCCGACAGCGCGGCCTGGACGGACATGAACCCCTCGATGGCCGCCCGCGTTGGTTCCGGGCCCGCGAGGTCCGCCACTGCCCTGGCCATGGGAAGCCGGTCCCGCTGGAGGGCCCAAGCCGCGTCTCTCAGCCTCACGATCGCCCCGTTGTACGCCTCCCGCGCCGCAACTTCGTGGACGGCCGCTCCGGCGTCCAGCTCGCTCTCCACGGCGTCGATCGAGGTGGTGGTGGCGGCGCAGAGCTCGCCCACGGCGGCGGCCAACGATCGGTCGGCCAGCAGAGCTCGGAGCCCCGCAACTCCCCGCAGGAGCCGGTCGGCGCGCTCGAGGCCATCGGCGACCGCATGGAGGGCCGCGGCGGGCTCAGGTTGTTCGAACGCCGCGCCGAGCATCGACGGTGCCGACTCCAGCAGCGGAATGATCTCGCGTGCAGTCGGCAGCGGCCGATCGCTGCGACGGCGGAGCACCGCGATGATGCCGCACATGGAGGAGCAAGGGTACCGGTGCCAGCCCTCAGCCGGAGCAGGCTGCTTCCACCGCTTCGACCAGCCGCCCGGCCACCGCCCGGGCCTCGGCCTCGGTCGGCGCCTCCACCATCACCCGGACGAGCGGTTCGGTCCCGCTCGGACGCACCAGCACCCGGCCGTGGTCACCGAGCTCGTCCGCCGCGGCGGCGATCTGGGCCCCGATCCGATCGGCAACATCGGCTTGAGGCCGATGCACGGCCACGTTGACCAGCACCTGGGGCATCCGCTTCATCGCGACGGCGGCCAGATCGGCCAGCGGGCGCCCGGAGCGGCGCAGGAGGTCGAGCACCCAGAGCCCGGTCAGCACGCCGTCGCCGGTGGTCGACGCGTCGCGGAAGATGACGTGGCCGGACTGCTCGCCTCCCAGGTTGTAGCCGCCTGCCTCCATCGCCGCGAGGACCGAACGGTCCCCGACCGCCGTCTCGACGACGCGGATGCCACGGCCTTCCATGCTGATGCGCAACCCGAGGTTCGTCATCACGGTCACCACCACCGTGTCGTCGTGGAGCTCACCCCGTTCGTGCAGATCGATGGCACACATGGCGATGAGATGGTCGCCGTCCACCAGCGACCCAGAGCCGTCGACGGCCAGCACGCGGTCGGCGTCGCCGTCGAGCGCCAGCCCGGCATCGGCACCATGGGCTCGCACCGCCCCTTGCAGGTCCTCGGGCCACGTCGAGCCGCACCGTTCGTTGATGTTCGAACCGTCGGGCTCGCCGTGGATGACTTCCACTTCGGCTCCGAGCCGCCGGAGCACGCGCGGGGCAACCTCCCAAGCGGCGCCGTTCGCGCAGTCCACGACCACCCGCAGGCCCTCGAGGCGACGACCTCCGAGCACCCCGGCCAGGTGGTCTTCGTAACCGCTCACGGCGGCCCTATCGGCGACCACTGCGCCCACGGCGAGACCGCGAGGTCGGGCCTCGTTCGCCTGCCTGCCACCGATGATCAGGCGAGCCAGCTCGGCCTCGAGCCGCTGCTCGGTGGCGTCGTCAAGCTTGCGGCCGCCTGCCGCGAACAACTTGATGCCGTTGTCGGCGAACGGGTTGTGCGAGGCGGAGATCATGACCGCCGGGACGTGACCCTCCGCCGACGCGAACGCCACCCCCGGGGTCGGCAACACGCCGAGATCGACGACCGCGGCTCCCTCGGAAGCCAGCCCGCTGGCCACCGCGGCGGTCAGCATCGTTCCGGACCGACGGGTGTCGCGGCCGATGAACCATCGTTCGCCGCCCAGCACGGAGATCGCGGCGCGCCCCATGGCAACGGCAAGCTCCGGGGTGAGGTCGACGTTGGCCACGCCCCTCACGCCGTCGGTGCCGAACTTGAGGGTCATCGTCGATCGCCCGAGGCGGGAGATCCTCTCAGCGCTTGGAGTACTGCGGCGCCTTGCGGGCCTTCTTCAGGCCGTACTTCTTCGATTCCTTCTCCCGAGCGTCCCGGGTGAGGAAGCCGGCCTTCTTCAGCGATGCACGGACGTCCGGGTCGAGCTCCACGAGGGCACGAGCGATGCCGAGCCGCAACGCACCGGCCTGCCCGGTGGTGCCACCGCCGTCCAGGGTGGCGTCGACGTCGTACACCTCCTCGGTCTGGGTGACCCGAAGCGGCTCGGACAGGATCATCCGGTGCGTGTCGGAGGGGAAGTAGTCGACCACGTCGCGGCCGTTGACGGTGATCTTCCCCTCACCGTTGCGGATGCGGACCCTCGCCACCGCCCGCTTGCGGCGTCCGGTGGACTGGATGAGCGGCTTGGGCACGAGTGTTCTCCTATGCGCTTCGGCGGGCGTCGGCCAGCTCGAGCGACTGCGGGTTCTGAGCGGCATGGGGATGGACCGGTCCGGCGTAGATCTTGAGCTTCTTGAGCTGGGCGCGGCCGAGGCGGTTCTTCGGCAACATGCCTCGGACGCTCCGCCGCACAGCCTCCGCCGGCTTCTTGGCCAGCAGGTCGGCGTAGGTCTGCTCCTTGATGCCACCTGGGTAGCCGGAGTGGCGGAAGACCAGCTTCTTTTCCGCCTTGCCCGCCGTGAGGACCACCTTGTCGGCGTTCACGATGATCACGTGATCGCCGGTGTCGAGGTGCGACGCGTAGATCGGCTTGTGCTTGCCCCGCAGGACACGAGCGACCTCAGTCGCCATGCGTCCGAGGACCAGGCCCTCGGCATCGACCACGAACCAGGTCCGGTCGATCTCGCTGGCCTTCGGGGAGTAGGTGCGCACGCGCTTTCCTTGGTTCAGTTCTGGGCTCGATGGTGCTCGGGCGGCGCGGCACGCCTGCCTTCGGAGCAGCGGACCACGTTAGGGCCTTGCCCGGGGCGGCGGCAAATGGTCGGAGTACCGTCTTGGGCCGTGGATGGACGGGCTCGGCTGGTCACGGCGGCCGAGATCCTGGCCGCCCGGCAGAACGTTGCCGGAGTCATCCGAGTGACTCCGGTGGAACGCTCGGCCACCTTGTCGCAGCTGTGCCAGAGGGACGTGCTGCTCAAACAGGAGCACCGGCAGCGGACCGGCTCGTTCAAGATCCGCGGCGCCTACCACTTCGTGTCGAACCTTCCCGCTGAGGTCACCGGCATCGTCGCCGCATCAGCGGGCAACCACGCTCAAGGTGTCGCCCTTGCCGCGTCGCTCACCGGGCGGCGGTCGACCATCTTCATGCCCGCGGCTGCCGCCCTGCCCAAGATCGAGGCCACCCGCGCCTACGGAGCTGACGTCGTGCTCGGTCAGGAACTGGTCGACGAGTGCATCACGGACGCGAAGGCCTTCGCGCTGGCGACGGGCTCCCGATTCGTGCCGCCGTTCGACGACCGGCTGGTCATCGCCGGCCAGGGCACGCTGGGGCTCGAGCTGGCCGAGGAGGCACCCGATGCCGAGGTCGTGCTCGTCCCGGTCGGGGGCGGTGGTCTGCTGGCCGGGGTGGCGACTGCGCTGGCCGAGGCTCGGCCGCAGGTACGGGTGGTGGGCGTTGAGCCCGAGGGGGCAGCGGCGATGCAGGCCTCCCTCGTGGCCGGCCGTCCCGTGGCGCTCACTGACGTCCACACGATCGCCGACGGAATCGCGGTGAAGTCACCCTCGGTCCTCACGTTGGCCCATGCCCAGGCGTTCTGTGACGAGGTGACAACGGTGTCCGACGCGGAGATCGGCCGGGCGTTGGTGTTGCTGCTCGAGCGCTCGAAGATGGTGGTAGAGCCGGCCGGCGTGGTGGGACTGGCGGCGCTGATGGCCGGCAAGGTGGCCGGCGACGGGCCGGCGGTCGTGGTGCTGTCAGGCGGGAACGTGGACCCCCTGATGCTGATCCGTCTCATCGAGCACGGCCTCACCGCAGCGGGCCGGTACCTGCGCTTGCGCATCGTCGTACCGGACCGGCCGGGCGCGCTGGCCAGCATCACGTCGGTGGTGGCGGCCCTCGGCCTGAACGTGATCGAGGTGGCCCACCAGCGGCGAGGTTCGATGGTGGACGTCGACGAGGTCGAGGTGGTCTTCACCCTCGAGACACGCGATCCGGAGCACCGCTTGGAAGTGGTCTCGGTGCTCCGGCAAGCCGGCCACGTCGTCGACCTCCTCTGACCCCCATTGCCCGGTCAATAGCGGACGGCCAGCAACGTCAAGCCATGCGGCGGCGCCAGGTCCGACGCGAATCGGCGATCACCGGACCGGATGATCGCCGCCATCTCCCCCGGTTTGCGGCGTCCAGCTCCCATCGCCACCAACGTGCCGACCACGCTGCGCACCATCTGATGGCAGAACGACGACGCTTCGATGTCGAAGCGGAGCAGTCCATCCCCGTCATCGGTCCATCCGGCATCGGTGACCCGCCGGACGAGCGAGACGTCGCTGCCGTCGCCGGGCTTGGGCCGCCGGCAGAACGCCGAGAAGTCGTGCTCGCCGAGGAGCGCGTCGCAACCGAGCCACAAGGCGTAGAGGCTCAAGGGCTGCTCGACGTGCCAGGCGGTCGCCGCCAGGAACGGGTCCGGCACCGGACGGTTGAGCACCAGGTAGCGGTACCGACGACCGGTCGCGGAGAAACGGGCATCGAAGCCAGGGTCGGCCACAGAAGCGTCGGCCACCGCGATGGCTGGCCCGCACAACTTGTTGACGGCCCGCTGGAGGTAGGCAAGATCGAGGTCGTTGGCCGCGGCATCGAACGTCACGACCTGGGCCACCGCATGCACTCCGGCGTCGGTACGCCCTGCGCAGGTCAACGTGACCGGATGGCCGACCACGCGGCGGATGGCGTCGGACAGGGTGCCGGCCACCGTCTTCACGCCGACGTTGGCCGCGAAGCCGTGGAACCCACCGCCGTCGTAGGCGACGGTCAACCGCACCCGGACCGTCGGCCCACCAGGCCCGGCCGGCGGCGCGCCAAGGCCGAACAGCGTCACGGATCCGACGGTACCCACCGGCTGCCTTCACGCGAGGATCGTCCGATGGCTGACCGTTACACCCATGGGCACCACGACTCGGTCCTGCGCAGCCATCGATGGCGGACGGCGGAGAACTCGGCGGCGTACCTCCTCCCGTCGTTGGTTCCGGGTCAGGCCCTGCTCGACGTCGGATGCGGCCCCGGGACGATCACCCTGGACCTGGCTCGGCGGGTCGCCCCTGGTCAGGTGTCGGCCCTCGACCGGTCGGCGGAAGTGATCGCCGAAGCCGAGGCCGCTCGCTCGGCGGCCGCCGTCACCAACGTCGCTTTCTCAGCGGGTGATGTCTATGGCCTGGACCACGACGACGCCACCTTCGACGTCGTGCATGCCCACCAGGTGCTGCAGCACTTGTCGGATCCCAGCCGTGCGCTGAGTGAGATGCGCCGAGTGCTACGACCCGGCGGAACCGTTGCCGTGCGTGACAGTGACTACGGCGCGTTCGTGTGGTCGCCGGCTGATGCGCGTCTCGACCGCTGGCTCGATCTGTATCACCAGGTGACGGCCCGCAACGGCGCCGAGGCCGACGCCGGTCGTCATCTGCCGCGCTGGGTACGAGCCGCCGGTTTCGGCCGGATCGAAGCGACGAGCTCCACCTGGACCTTCGCCGAGCCGCAGAGCCGTTCGTGGTGGGGAGAGCTGTGGGCCGAGCGGGTCGAGCGATCGGCGTTCGCCGAGCAGGCCGTGTCGTTCCACTTGAGCGATCCCGGCGAGCTGGCCGAGATCGCGACGGCTTGGCGACAGTGGGCGAAAGATGAAGATGCGATGTTCATCGTCGTGCATGGCGAGGTGCTGGCCCGGCGCTGAGCGCCTGCTATCCGGCGCGGAGGAACGGCTCCAGGGCGGTGATGTAGTCGGTCAGGCGGGCTGCGATCTCGAACGGCAGGTCGAGGTCGCCGAGGTCCGGATCAGCCCAGGTCTCCGAGGCCCGTCGCCAGTGCGCAGCACGGCCGAGGAACGACCCGCACACTGGCTCGTCGCCGAGGATCGGGCGCCAGCGCTGCTCTGACGCCAGCAGGCGGTCCACGACCGCCTGGCTGTCCGCCTCCTTCGGGTGTTCGGCGTGGAAACCCACCTCCAGCGCGAGGACCTTGGCTTCAGGAACGGCGGCCGCTCCGATGACCTGGGCCTCGTAGTGATCACGAGGCGGCTCGGCCGGACCGAACCAGACCTTGATCCCGTACCGCCGGGCCCGCTGGCGGAGCCGGCCGAGCTCCTCCGGCACGAGGCCGGGCAGGATCCCTCCCGCCTCCTCGAACACTGACGGCTCCACGCAGGCTTCCCCGGTCAGGCGGCCGTGGCCTTGACGGCCAGCCCCTCTTCGATCTCCTCATGAGCGAGGAGCTCGCGGCCGACCTCCGCCGCGATGCGGTCGGTCCACGGCTCGTTCAGCGAGAAATGTCGCCGCGTGTAGCGGAGCGCGACGAGGCCCTTGCGAGGGTCGTCGGCCGCCTGCTCCAACAGCAGCGCGCCGGCGACCGTCTCGGCCAGCAGCGACGTGAGCCGCCCCGCCCCGGCCTCAGCCCGGTCGGGATCGAGCGTCGGCAGCTCATCGAGGGACGCGGCGAGGCGCTCCCTTCCCGACGTCACCGCCTCAGCCGCCTCGGCGATGAACGAAGGCCCACCGGCTACCGCTTGCAGGCACTCGTCGATTCGCGACAACACCGCTTCATGGGCGGCGTCGCGGCGGATGGCCCGCAACACGTCGAGGGCGCACACGTTCTCGCTGCCTTCCCAGATGGGATGACATTGGGCGTCGCGGAGCTGGCGGGTGAGCCCCCAGTCCTCGCAATACCCGTTGCCGCCGTGCAGCTCGACGGCGAACGATGACGCCTCCACACCGAGACGGCACAGGCGCACCTTCGCCGCGGGCACGAGGATGCGACGGAGCCGAAGGCCGTCACTGCGTCGGTTGGCAGCCGCGCATTCGAACCCGAGCGCGACCGCCGCTTCGAGCTCCACCATGACGTCCACGAGCTGCTCACGGGCCAGTGGCAGGTCCACGAGCAGTCGACCCTTGACCAAGCGGTGGTGGGCCCAGATCGCCGACTCTAGAAACGACCGGCGGGCGATGCCGAGGCCCATCATCGCGACCCCGAAACGGGAGCCGTTCACCATCTCCATCATGCGGTTCAGCCCACCGGCGTCGCTGACCGCAGCCGCCGCGTCCGATCCCTGCGGTCTCAGCGCGTAGCCGAGCGCCTCATGGAACTCGACTTCCCCGGTCGGCACGCTCTTGGTACCGAGCTTGGGCTTCAGCCGACGCATCGATATGCCGTTGCGGCTGCCGTCGTCGCGCTCACGGGGAACGAGGTACAGCCCCAGGCCGGCGGGACCGTCTGGCGCGCCCTCTGGGCGGGCCAGCATCACGATGGCCGCCCCATCGATGTTGGAGCAGAACCACTTCTCGCCGTCGATGAGCACCCGTCCGTCGCCGATGTCACGGGCGGTGCAGTGCACCGTCCGACCGAGATCGGACCCGCCGTCTCGCTCGGTCAGGAACATCGATCCGTCGGTCCCACCGTCGAGGTCAGAGGCCCGCAACCCTTCGAGCAGCCGGTCCCGTACGTCGGGTGGGGCGTAGGCGTCCACCAGGCCGGCCACGCCGCTGGTCATGCCCAGGCTGCAGACCATGCCCGTGTCGGCCTGAGAAAGCAGGTAGCTCGACGCGCCGAGCACCACTGCCGGCGTCGGCCGACCGCGCTGCCGTTCCTCGGCTGCGAACCCGGACACGTAGCCGGCCTCCCACAGGGCCGACTTCGAGTCGAGCGTCGCCGGGTGGTGGACGATCTCGTTCACCTCGTTGGCCCATCGATCCCAACGGACGAGCTGAGGTGGGGAGGCGTCGATGATGTCCGCGTTGCGGGCGATCGGTCCACCGACCAGCTCTCCGAAGCGGCGGAGCGTGCCGTCCGCCCACTCGAAGTCTTCGGCTGGACAGTCGGCCCGAACTCGAGCCTGCAGGTCCGGGTCGAGGTCGTACCAGTTCTGCCCGATCGCCGAATCAAGCGCGCCGTAGTCGATCATCCGATCCTCCATGGTGCAGTTGCCGCGGTCTCATGCTTCCACGATCTGGCCGACAGCAGCATCGGCAACCCTGTCGGCCGGGGTGTCGTCGAAAGGAGGCCGGCGGCAATCCCCGAGCGTGCAACCATGCGCCCCGTGCGCATTGCCCAACTCGGTCCCGGTGATGACCAGAAGGTCCTCGAAGCCAGCGGGCTCTTCGACGGGCCGGCAGATGCCGAAGCCACCCGACGGTTTCTCAGCGAGGGCAACCATCACCTGCTCGTGGCTTACGAGGACGATGCGCCGATCGGATTCGTCAGCGGTGTTGAGATGACCCATCCCGACAAGGGGCACGAGATGTTCCTCTACGAGCTCTCGGTCGACGAAGGGCACCGCCGCCAGGGCGTCGGAACCGCGTTGGTCAACACACTCTCAGACCTGGCGCGCGATGCGGGTTGCTATGGCATGTGGGTCCTCACCGACGACACCAACCATGAGGCGCTAGGGGCCTACGTCGCCGCCGGAGGGCGTCGAGAGTCCGAGAACGTCATGCTCGGCTGGCTCTACGGTGGCGATGCGTCGGCGGCCTAGGCCGCCGGTGGTTCTCGGAACCAGATGCATTTGGGGTCGGCCTGTTCGCCGGTGGGGTGTAGCCATCGAGGGTGGGGCAGGCCGAGCTCATGGGCTGCATCCGCGGGTGGATCACCGGGTGGGACCGGGGTCGGGCCGGCCCGGAGGCGGCGACCCTGATCGTTGGTGAACTCCAGACCATCCGCTTTGTCCGGAGCGCCGGTGATGCCGAGTTGTCCTTGGTGGTGCATCCGATGATGCGGCCCGCAGAGGCTCACCAGGTTGGTGGTGTCGGTGGGGCCACCGTCTTCCCAGTGGACGATGTGGTGGACCTCGGTCCAGCGCCGGTTGGCACAACCGGGGACCCGGCAGCCCCGGTCCCGGTCCTCGATCACGATCCGGGTCCGGGTGGGGCCGATCCGTTGGGTGCGACCGACGTTGACCGCCACCTCTCCGATCTCGGTGATCGGTTTGATCAGTCCGTCGCAGGTCAACAACCGTCGCAGCGACTGGGGCAGCGGCGGGCCGAGATGCACTCGACCATGCGAGCTTCCCACCGGGTCGGTCTGAAGATGCAACAAGGTGAGGTACCGCTCCGGTTGCGGTCGACCCGCGCCCTTGGCGGCCAGTGACGCATCGGCCATGGCCACCAAGGCATCGGCCCAGGTGACCTCGATCTCCGAGTCGGGGCCTTGGGCGTGGAACAGCTCGTCCCGCAACACCGTGAGGGCCTTCTCGCACAGCGCGCCCTGGTCGCCGGGCAGGTGAGCGGCCAGTCGTCACGCGCCGTCCTCACTGAACCCGAACGACACCGTCCGAGGCCCCACTGGTGGCAGATCACCGGCCTCCGCGGCCGAGGGCGGGTCCACGAACGAGTAGGACGACAAGGTGCGCTGCAACTGGGGGACGGTCATCTGCCGGGCCAGCTCGGCCACCTCGCCGTCGTTGCAGACCGGTGCGTGGCGCACCACCAGTTTCACCTGGTCCTCGGTCAGCTCGCCGGCCTGGAACGACTCTTTGGCCACCGACAGTTCCCGCAGACGTCCGGCCATGCCGACCAGCCAACGGGCCCGGGCCGGCGACACCCCGCAGTGCAGGATCACCCAGTGCTCGACTGACCTCATGCCCGGCCATTCCCACAACTTCCGGTCGACCACATCGGCGATCTGGTCGACCAGAGCAGCCGTGGTGGCATTGAGCACCCCACACAGCCGAGCAACCCGTTCCTCCGCCTCAGCCGTCTCGGACTCACGGTCATCGCTGAACATATGTTCGAGTATATCCAAGACCTGTGACAGCCAAACCTGTCCTTGTTGATCTCTCTGAGAGCCCGGGATTTTGCCCCGGAACCGCCCCTCAACCAGCTCGAAGCCGCTCGACGGTCTCGGCGATGCGCTTGGCGCGCGTGTCGGGCTGCTTCGCTTCGTCGATCCAGTTCAGGTACTGCTGGCGATGGCTGGGGGCCAGCCGATCCCACACGAGCGCAACTGTCTCGTCCCCCGCCAGGGCCGACGCCAGGTCGGCCGGGGGCATCATGGGAAGGACCTGACTACACCAGCTCGATCTTGGCCATCGGCGCGTTGTCGCCGTGGCGGGGACCGAGCTTGAGGATCCGCGTGTAGCCGCCGTTTCGGTCGGCGTAGCGGGGGCCGACCTCCTCGAACAGCTTCGCCGCGATCTCCTTGTCGTTCAGGTACGACACGACTTGCCGATGGCGGTGCAGGCCGCCCTTCTTAGCCTTGGTGATCACCTTCTCAGCGATCGGGCGCAGCGCCTTCGCCTTCGCCTCGGTGGTGACGATGCCCTCGGCCGCGATCAACGAGGCGACGAGGTTGGCCATCATCAGCCGCTGGTGCGCTGCGTCCCCGCCAAAACGGCGGCCCCGCTTGGGAGTGGCCGGCACGTCACTCGCTCCCGCGAAGGGCGAGACCGCGCTCGTTCAGCTTGTCCTTGACCTCGTCGAGAGACTTCTGGCCGAAGTTGGTGATGGCCAGCAGGTCGTCCTCGCTCTTGCGCAGCAACTCGCCGACGGTGTTCACCTGAGCCCGCTTGAGGCAGTTCCGGGGACGCTCCGAAAGGTCGAGATCCTCGATCGGCTGTTCGAGGTCGGGCGAGCCGCTGGGGAGCATGCTCGTCTCACCCAGCTCGAGGCCTTGAGGCTCCTCGCTCATGTCCGCCACGAGTTGCACGAGCTTGGTCAGCGTGTCTCCGGCGGAGGCCAAGGCGTCACGGGGGGTGATCGAGCCGTCGGTCTCGATGTCGAGGATCAGCGCGTCGTAGTTGGTGTCCATCTCCACGCGCGTCGGCTCGACGAGGAACGTGACCCGTCGCACCGGTGAGAAGATGGCGTCGACCGGGATCACACCGATCGTGTTGGTGGCCCGTTCGCGGTCGGCTGAGACGTAGCCACGTCCTCGCTCCACGGTGACGTCGATGGCCAACCGACCCTTGGCGTTGAGCGTGGCGATGTGCAGGCCTTGGTTGAGGATCTCGATGTCCGACGTGGTCTGGATGTCCGCCGCGGTGACCTCGGCGGGCCCGCGAGCGTCGATCCGCAGCGTGACGGGCTCGTCGGCCTCGCAGGTGAGCACCAGGTCCTTGAGGTTGAGGATGATGTCGGTGACGTCTTCGGTCGCGCCGCCGATCGTGTCGAACTCGTGGAGCGCATCGTCGAAGCGGACTTGGGTGACCGCCGCGCCGGGGATGGACGAGAGCAGTGTGCGACGAAGCGAGTTGCCGAGCGTGTGGCCGAAGCCCGGCTCGAGCGGGCTGACGGCGAAACGCTGCCGGTTGGCTTCTTCGTCGCCTACCGGCTCGACCGTCGGTCGCTGAATGACCAGCATGGGATTGCCTTCCTCGGAAAGTGTGAGCGGGTTTACTTGGAGTAGAGCTCGACGATGAGCTGCTCGCGCACCGGCACGTCGATGTGCTCGCGCAGCGGCATGTCTCGAACGGTGGCCTGGAAGCCAGAATCAGAGCCCTCCAGCCAAGGCGGGCTCTGGCGATCGAGAGTGTCGAGGTTGTGACGGATGACGATCATGGAACGGGCCTTGTCGCCCAGTTCCACGACGTCTCCCTTGCGGACCTGGTAGCTCGGGATCGTGACCCGGCGGCCGTTGACCTTGACGTGGCCGTGGCGCACGAACTGGCGGGACTGGGCCCGACTCGAACCCCAGCCGGCGCGGAACACCACGTTGTCCAGCCGTTGCTCGAGCATCCGCAGCAGGTTCTCGCCGGTGACGCCCGACTGGCGGCTGGCCTCGACGTAGAGGTTGCGGAACTGGCCCTCCATCAGGCCGTAGATGCGACGGCACTTCTGCTTCTCGCGGAGCTGGATCAAGTACTCGGAGCCTTGCCGCTGGCGGGCCCGTCCGTGATCGCCGGGCGGGTAAGGCCGACGTTCGATCGGGCACTTCATCGTGTCGCACTTGGCACCCTTGAGGTAGAGCTTCATCCGCTCGCGCCGGCAGAGACGGCAGACCGGTCCGGTGTAACGAGCCATGCTTCGGGTGCTCCTGCTCAGACCCGGCGCCGCTTGGGGGGGCGGCAGCCGTTGTGGGGTACGGGGGTGACGTCTTTGATGCCGGTGACCTCGATGCCGGTGCTCTGCAGCGAGCGGATCGCCGTCTCGCGGCCCGAGCCCGGTCCTTTGACCACGACATCGACCTTGCGGACACCATGCTCCATGGCTCGCCGGGCGCACTGCTCGGCTGCCATCTGGGCGGCGTACGGCGTCGACTTGCGCGACCCTTTGAAGCCGACGTTGCCCGCCGAAGCCCAGGCCAGGATGTTTCCTTCCTGGTCGGAGATGGCCACGATCGTGTTGTTGAACGAGCTCTTGATGTGGGCGACGCCGTAGGTCACGTTCTTGCGCTCACGCTTGCGAGGTCGGCGGCCACCAGGCTTTGGTTTGGCCATTACTTCTTGACCTTCTTCTTGCCGGCGACGGTCTTCTTCGGGCCCTTGCGGGTGCGGGCGTTGGTGTGGGTCCGCTGGCCGTGTACCGGCAGCCCCTTGCGGTGGCGGAGCCCCTGGTAGCAGCCGATCTCCATCTTGCGCTTGATGTCCTGCTGCACATCGCGCTTCAGATCGCCCTCGACCTTGAGCTGCTGGTCGATGTGGCTGCGGATCTTGTTGACCTCCTCATCGGTGAGATCACGGACGCGGGTGCTGGCGTCGATGCCTGTCGCTTCGCAGACCTTCTCGGCGCTCGAGCGCCCGACCCCGAAGATGTAGGTGAGTGAGATCACCAGGCGCTTCTCACGCGGGATGTCCACACCGGCGATACGTGCCATTCGTTCAGCCCTGCCTCTGCTTGTGCCGGGGATTGGAGCAGATGACCTGGACGCGGCCGTGGCGGCGGATCACCTTGCACTTCTCACAGATTCTCTTGACGCTGGGACGGACCTTCATCAATGCCTCAATGTGCGGATGGTCGACGCGGGTCGGCGGGAACGCAATGGAACCGGACCCGTGCTACTTGTACCGGTAGGTGATGCGGCCTCGGGAGAGGTCATAGGGGGTGAGCTCGACTTGCACCTTGTCGCCAGGGAGGATGCGGATGTAGTGCATGCGCATCTTCCCGGAGATGTGGGCCAGGACCTTGTGCCCGTTTTCGAGCTCGACCCGGAACATGGCGTTCGGGAGCGGCTCAGTGACGGTCCCCTCGAGAACGATCGCATCTTCTTTGGGCTTGGGCAGCGGAGAGCTCCTGGAAAGAACGTGCTGGTTGCAGCTCTGCTCAGCATGCGCGCCAGGCGCGCGACCGGTGACAGGGCCGAAGGGTGATGCTATCGCGACACCCCAAGGCGGCCAAACCCGACGCCGGCTAACCCGGTGGTGCCAGCACCCTAGCCAGATGGCTGCTCCCACCCTTGGCCCAGCCGGGCCTCACACCGTACCGTGCAGCTCAGAATGAAGACCTTGGGCGGGCCGTCGTCTGCCGCAATCGCTTGGGCGCGGGCCGATCTGCGGCGGCGCTGGCGGTCCATCCTGGTGCTCGGCCTGCTGGCTGGGCTCACCGCCGGTCTGGCCCTGGCCTCGATCGCCGGGGCGCGCCGCACGGCCAGCGCGTTCCCCCGCTTGCGCGCTCGGACGCTGGCCGCCGACGCTGCGGTGTTCCCCGGCCAGGTCGGCGTCAACCAGGCTGATTGGAGCCGCCTCCAGGCCAAGAGCTACGTGACCAACCTGGCGAGATGGGATCTCTCCTTCGGGACCCTGGGGGGAGAGCCCGGTGCGGTCCTCTTCATCCCCGTCGACGGACATTGGCTGGGCGACGTCGACCGGCCGGTCATCGTGAAGGGTCGGATGTTCCGTCGAACGGCCTCCGACGAGGTCGTAGTGGACGAAGTCGCCCATCGTGAGCATGGGGTCGATGTTGGCGACGTGCTCCCCTACCGACCCTTCGGGCCAGACCAGGACGATACGAGCGGCAAGCCGCCGACCGGCCCGAGCATGAAGCTTCGAGTAGTCGGGGTGACCCGTGATGTCAACGAGTTCCTGTTCAACCCGGAGGGCTCCATCTTCGTCTCACCAGGCGTGTTGACTCGCTACGGCTCCCAGATGGAGCTGGTCCAGAACGGCCACGTCCGGTTGCGCCACGGTGCGAAAGACATCCCTGCCCTGCAACGCGACGCCGACCGGCTCGTGCACGCCGGTACCCCAATCCTCGACTTCCATGGCGTCGCCCGCCGCATCACCACGTCGTTCACGATCGAACGCACCGCGCTGCTCCTGCTCGGCACAGCCGTCGCCGCCGCCGGCCTGGTGTTCATCGGCCAAGCCCTCAGCCGCTCCCTGACGTTCATCGACGAGGATTCGGCGGCTCTCCACGCCATGGGCTTCACCCGCCGGGAGTTGGCCTTGGCCGCTGCGCTTCCCCACGTCGTGGTGGCCGCCGTCGCGGTCCTGGTCGCGCTCACCACCGCCGTGCTCGCGTCCCCGCGCTTCCCCATCGGGCTCGCCGGCCGGGTCGACCCCGACAAGGGCTTCCGCGCGGACTGGCGCGTGCTGGCTCCTGGGTTGATCCTCACTGCGCTGGTGCTCGTAGGAGGCACTTGGTTGGTGAGCTGGACCCGCGCCACGAGCCACGGCTCAGGCGCTGTCGGTAGTCGAAGGTCGCGGTTGGCAGGGGCCATCAGGCGGCATGCGCCCCTGCCCATCGGGCTGGGCACGGCGATGGCCATCGAGCCCGGACAGGGCCACCAGCGGGTGCCGGTGCGCCCGGCCCTGGCCGGCGCGGTGGTCGGCGTGCTCGGTCTGGTGGGCACGTTCACCATCGACCACGGTTTGCGCGATGCGCTCCGACACCATGACCGGGCGGGGGTGACATGGGACGCCACCGTCGAACCCCGCTCGGGAGATCAGCAGCCGACCCAGATCGCCGGTCGGCTCTTGCGCCGGATCGAGCGGGTGCCAGGCGTCGGTGCTGCGACGGAGCTCCGCCGTCGGCTGAGCCAGGTTGGCGGTGCCGGAGTGGCGTTGTTCTCCATCCGGCCAACCGCGGGTGATCTCCGTTTGATGACACTGTCCGGTCGAGCTCCCAGAGGTCGCGACGAAGCGGCGATCGGCCCTTCCACCGCCCGACAGATCCACGCCAAGGTCGGCGACGTCGTCACCGTCGGCGAGCGCCATCGGCGGATGCGGCTGGTCGGCACGGCGCTGTTCCCGACCGATGTGCACTCCAGCTTCGATGAGGGGCTCTGGGTGAACCCCGAAGCCTTCAACTCGGCCTCCCGCGACAACGGCCCGAAGCAAGAAGACCGATACGTCTCTGTGCGCTGGCGGTCCGGTGTCGACAAGGGCCGGGCCCTCAAGCGGCTGCAAGCCGACATCGGCCCGGTGGCCGAAGCGGTCGCTCCTGCCCAGGTCCCAGTCGAGCTGACGAACCTGCGCAACGTGCACACCGTTCCGATCGTGCTTGCCGTGTTCCTCGCATCGTTGGCCATCTCCACGCTCACCCACACGCTCGTCGCCTCGGTCAGACGCCGGCGCAACGAGCTCGCCATCCTGCGGGCCCTCGGCTTCACCCGCCGGATGACCCGGACGATCATCAGCACCCAGAGCACCGTGGTCGGCGTGGTCGGTCTCGTCATCGGCTTGCCGCTCGGCTTCGTGGTCGGGCGCATCGGCTGGATCTGGGTGGCCGCGAAGGTCCCCCTACGGTTCGTCTCGCCGATCACGCTGGCGCTGGCGCTGATCGTCGTCCCGTCGGTGATCGTGCTGGCCAACCTCCTCGCCGCGCTGCCCGGCCGGCGAGCCGCCCACCTACGCCCAGCCGAGGCCCTCCGCACCGAGTGATCGTTCCGAGACTGCTCGGCAACTCGGCCGACCGAGCTCGCTCAGGGCAGGGTCAAGATCTCGGGACCGTCATCGGTCACCGCGACTGTGTGCTCGACGTGGGCTGACCAGCGACCATCGGAGGTGACCACGCTCCAGTCATCATCGAGCACGAGGGTCTCCGCACCGCCGAGGTTGAGCATCGGCTCGACGGCGAAGACGTTGCCCGTATGGATGCGTACACCCGTGCCAGGAGTGCCCCAGTTGGCGACGCTCGGCTGTTCGTGCATGGCTTGGCCGATGGCATGGCCGGTGTACTCGCGCACCACCGAGTAGCCGCCAGCTTCGGCCACCTGATGCACCGCGTGGCCGACGTCGCCCAGCCGCCGGCCGTCCACCAGCTGGGCGATGCCCGCGTCCAGGGCGGCATCGGCCGCCTCGATCAGCGCGGCGAGCTCCGGGCCTACCCGGCCCACCGGCGCAGTGAAGGCGGCGTCCCCGTGCCAGCCGTCCACGATCGCCCCGCAGTCGATCGACACGATGTCTCCCTCGTGCAACACGACGTCATCCGAAGGGATGCCGTGGACGATGACCTCGTTGGGCGAAGCGCAGATCACCGCGGGGTAGCCGTGGTAGCCGAGGAAGTTGGACTGGGCGCTTCTTCGGTCGAGCACGTCCCCACCGATCCGATCCAGCGCAGCCGTGGTCACCCCTGGCCGGATCGCTTGGCGAATGCGGTCGTGCATCTCGGCCACCACCCGGCCGGCACGGCGCATCGCCAGGATCTGCGAGCGCGAGCGGACGGCCGCGGTGCGGGCGAACAGCATCAGCCCTTCACCGCCGCGTGGCCAGACGATCGCTGATGCTCTCGACCAAGCGGTCGGTGACCTCGTCGGTCTCACCGATCCCGTCGACCGGCAGCAGAAGGCCCTTTGCTTCGTAGAACGGCACCAGGGGCAGGGTCTCGGAGGCATACAGGGCCAGACGCTCGAGCACCGCTTCCTCGGTGTCGTCTGGTCGCTGGACGACGTGGCCGCCGCACACGTCGCACGTCCAATCGTGGGTGGGCGGGGAATCGGTCGAGTAGTTGGTGCCACAAGTCGCGCACACGCGGCGCTTCGTGATCCGACCGATCACGACGTCTTCGGAGACGTCGAGGTTGATCACCACGTCGAGCGGCCGGTCGGCGGTGATGACGTCCAGCTTCTCGCCTTGGGGGACCGTTCGCGGGAAGCCGTCGAGGATGTACCCGCGAGATGCGTCGGCCTCGTCGAGACGCTCGGCTACCACCCCGATCATCACGTCGTCGGAAACGAGGCCGCCGGCATCCATGATCTCTTTCACCTTCAACCCGAACGGGGAGCCAAAGGCCGCGGCGGCGCGCAACATGTCCCCAGTGGAGATGTGGGGCTCACCGAAGTGGGCGGCCAGCCGGACGCACTGGGTTCCCTTGCCCGCGCCTTGGCGGCCAAACATCACCAGGCGAGCCCCATCGGTCACGTTGTCGGCCACAACAGCTACTTGAGGAAGCCCTCGTAGTTGCGCATCATGAGTTGGCTGTCGATCTGTTTCATCGTCTCGAGGGCCACGCCCACCGCGATGAGGATCGAGATGCCGAAGAAGCCGAGCTGGCCGGCAGCGGTGCCCGAGAGCGTTTGGCCAAGGACGTAGGCCGGGACCAAGGCCACGGCGGCGATGAACAGCGCACCGGGCAGGGTGATGCGGTTGAGGATCTTGCCCAGGTAGCGCTCGGTCTGGTACCCGGGGCGGATCCCCGGGATGAAACCGCCCTGCTTGCGGATCTGGTCGGCTTGACGATGCGGGTCGAACTGGATGGCGTTGTAGAAGTAGGCGAACCCGATGATGAGCAGGCCATACGTCACGAGGTACAGCGGGCTGGTGCCCCGCTGGAAGTTGTTGTTGATGAAGTTCTGCACGTGGAAGGCCCAGTTGCCGCCGTTGCCGGACGCCGCCCGCTTGGACGGCAGCACCTGAGAGAGGATCAACGGCAGGTACAGGACCGAGCTGGCGAAGATGATCGGGATCACGCCGGCGCCGTTCACCTTGAGGGGGATGTAGGTGGAGGAGCCGCCGTACATCTTCCGACCCACCACGCGCTTGGCGAACTGCACCGGGATGCGACGCTGCCCCTGCTCGACGAACACGATCGCCACCATGATCCCGGTGAACATGATGGCGACCGCGATCATCGCCGCGGTGCCCGATTCGGCTTTCACTGCGGCGAAGTTGGCCGGCAATCGGCTCACCACCGAAGCGAAGATCAGCAGCGACATCCCGTTGCCGATGCCCCGCTGGGTGATGGTCTCACCCATCCACATCAACAGCGAGAAGCCAGCGGTGAGCGTGAGCACCACGAGCACGAACCGGTTGACGGTGTAGTGGTCACCGAACAGGTCGAGCCCGGTGGTGTTGCCCCGGTTGCCGAACCCGCCGCCGCCGGTGTGGAACAGGTAGGTGAGCCCAGTGGACTGGAGGAGGGCGATGCCGATGCTGACATAGCGGGTCCATTGGGTGATCTTGCGCTGCCCTACAGCGCCCTGGTCCTGCCACTGCTCGAGCTTGGGGATCACCACGGCGAGGATCTGCATGATGATCGACGAGGTGATGTACGGCATGATCCCGAGCGCGAACACCGCGAACTGGGTGATGGCACCTCCCGAGAACACTTGCAGGAAGCTGAGGACGCCGCCCTGATCGGCCCGGTGCTGCAGATCCTTCAGCGCGCCGAGATCGATGCCCGGCACGGGCAGATGGGACCCGAACCGGTACAGGGCGATCATCATGAGCGTGAAGAAGATCTTGTTCCGGAGATCCGGGATCTTGAACATGTTCCGCAGGCTGGCGAGCACCGGGGCTCCTGGGTTGGGCCGACGATCTGAGACCGGTCAGCGGTTGGTGAACTGGTTGCCCTTGGCGGGCGGACGTCGGTCCCCCCATGGGAGAGGCAGGACTTCCACGGTACCGCCCGCTGCGGTTATGGCCGCCTCGGCCGACTTGGAGAAGCCGTGGGCGTGAACGGTGATCGCTCGGGAGACCTCGCCCCCACCGAGCACCTTGACCAGAGCCCCCTTGCCGATGAGTCCTCGGGTGTGGAGATCGGCCGGGGTGATCGAGTCGAGACCGGTCCGGTCGAGGGTGTCGAGGTTGACCGCTTGGTACTCCACCCGGAACGGGTTGGTGAAGCCCTTGAGCTTCGGGATGCGCATGTGCAGCGGCATCTGTCCACCTTCGAAGGTGGCGGGAACGGTGCCGCGCGCCTTCTGGCCCTTCATGCCGCGACCTGCGGTCTTGCCGCCTTTGCCGCCGATGCCCCGGCCGACCCGCCTGGAACGGCGGTTGGACCCGGGTGGGGGGAGGAGCTCGTGTGGCTTCATGTCAGTCCTGCTCTTCGACGTTGACTAGGTGAGGGACCCGGGCGATCATCCCGCGAATCTCGGGACGGTCAGGCAGCGCGTTGGACTTGCCGATCCGGCCCAGTCCGAGGGCGCGGAGCGTTCCGCGCTGCTTGGGCTTGGAGCCGATGGCCGACCGGGTCTGGGTGACGAGGAGCGTGGTGGCCATCAGCGGACCTCCTCGACGTGGTGCGGGCCGCGTTGGGTCTCCTGGTATGCGGTGAGCAGTCCCTTGGGCACGAACTCCTCGACCGACAGCCCGCGGAGCTTCGCCACCTCGTCGGGGCGCTTCAACGCCCGCAGTCCGGCGATCGTGGCGCGAGCGACGTTGATGTGGTTCGCCGAACCAAGCGACTTGCACAAGACGTCGTGGATGCCGGCCTCTTCGAGGATGGCCCGAGCCGCTCCGCCGGCGATGACGCCGGTGCCGGGCGCCGCCGGCTTGAGCATCACCCGACCGGCACCGGTCTCGCCGATCACCGGATGGGTGATGGTCGATCCAGCCAGCGCGACCGGGAACAGGTTCTTGCGAGCTTCTTCGGTGCCCTTCTGGATGGCCAGGGGTACCTCCTTGGCCTTGCCGTAGCCGAGGCCCACTCGACCGGCGCCGTCACCGATGACCACGAGCGCGGTGAACGAGAAGCGACGGCCACCCTTCACGACCTTGGCCACCCGGTTGATCTTGATCACACGCGAGTCACGCAGTTGTGCATCGTTGCTTGCCATTTCAAGTCTCCCTAGCTGACGAACTGAGCACGGCCGACGAAGTTCCGCGCGTGGACTGGCGGGGGGTGTGGGGGGCAGAGGCTCCTGCCGGAGCCCCCCACCGTCGGGCGATCCGGCTTCGCCGGTCGCTCGACTGGAAAGAGCGCGCCGGCCGGCAGGCCGGCGTCGAACAACTCGCCGAGGAACCTCCGGTTCCGAGTGCGAAACCCATTAGAAGTTGAGTCCTTCTTTCCGCGCCGCTTCGGCGAGTGCCGCGACGCGACCGTGGTACATGAAACCGCCGCGATCGAACACCACCGTGTCGACTCCAGCCGCCTTGGCCCGTTCCGCGAGGAGCTGACCGACCTTCTCCGCGGCTGCGACGTTCCCACCGGCGGCGCGGAGCTCGGCCTCGACGGTGGACGCGGCGGCCAGCGTCCGGCCGGAACGATCGTCGATCACCTGGGCGCCGATGTGCTTGTTCGACCGAAAGACGGCAAGACGGGGTCGAAGCGCTGTACCGCGCACCTTCTTGCGGACGCGGCGATGGCGGCGGAGCCGGGCCTCCCGTTTCTGCTTGGCACTGTCACTCATTGCGGATCCTCACTTGCCGGTCTTGCCGGCCTTGCGGGCCACGTGCTCGCCTGCGTAGCGGACGCCCTTGCCCTTGTAGGGCTCGGGCTTGCGGAGCTTGCGGATGTTCGCCGCCACTTGGCCGACCAGCTCCTTGTCCGAGCCCTTGACCGAGATGCGGTTGGGCGCGGGTACCTCGAACGTGATGCCCTCGGGCGCCTGGACCTTGACCGGGTGGCTGAAGCCGAGTGCCAGGTCGACGGCGTTCGGGCCGGAGGCGGTGGCGCGGTAGCCGACGCCCACGATCTCGAGCTCTTTGGTGAAGCCGGCCGTCACGCCGACAACCATGTTGTTCACCAGCGAACGAACGAGGCCGTGCATGGCTCGGCTCTCGCGTTCGTCGTCGGGGCGCTCGACCAGCAACACGCCGTCATCCTCTCGGATCGTGATGGAGCCGGGGATCTCGCGGTTGAGCGCGCCGTTCGGCCCCTTCACCTCGACCTGACGGCCGTTGATCTTGACCTCCACGCCGCTGGGCACGGGTACGGGGCTCTTACCGATTCGGGACATGTCGCTCCTACCAGACGAAGCACAGGATCTCGCCGCCCACGTTGCGCTTGCGCGCTTCGCGGTCGGTCATGAGCCCCTGGCTGGTCGAGACCACGGCGACGCCGAGGCCACCGAGAACCCTCGGCACTTCCTTGGCCGCCGAGTACACCCGCAAACCTGGCTTGGACACGCGGCGGAGCCCCGAGATCGTGCGGGCCCGCTCGGGCGAGTACTTCATGGTCACGGTCAACGTCGAGCCGGGTTGGCTGGCGTTGTCCACGATGTCGAAGCCCTCGATGTAGCCCTCCTTGGTGAGGATGGCGGCGAGGGCCTCCTTCTGCTTGGAAGATGGCATGCGAACCTCGTCGTGCATCGCCACGTTGGCGTTGCGGATGCGGGTCAACATGTCGGCGATCGGGTCGGTCATCATCGGCTCATCCCTTTCACCAGCTGGCCTTGGTCACGCCGGGGATCTCGCCCGCGTGGATCATCTCGCGGAGGCACACCCGACACAGGCGGAACTTGCGGTACACCGAGTGCGGTCGACCGCAGCGCTCGCACCGGGTGTAGGCACGGACCTTGAACTTGGGCTTGCGCTGCTGTTTCTGGATGAGCGCCTTCTTGGCCATCAGCGGGAAACCTCTTCGCGCTTGAACGGGAAGCCGAAGGCGCTGAGCAACGCCCTGCCTTCCTCATCGGTGGTGGCGGTCGTGACGAGGGTGACATCCATGCCACGGGTCGTGTCGACCTTGTCGTAGTCGATCTCGGGGAAGATCAGCTGCTCGGTGAGACCGAACGTGTAGTTGCCGTGCCCGTCGAAGCTGTTGGCCGGAAGGCCGCGGAAGTCCCGGATGCGCGGGATGGCGAGGCTGATCAGGCGGTCGAAGAACTCCCACATCCGGTTGCCCCGCAACGTGACCTTCGCGCCGATGGCGTTGCCCTCACGCAGCTTGAACCCCGCGATGGACTTCTTGGCCCGGGTGACCAGCGGCTTCTGGCCGGTGATGACGGCGAGGTCGGCCACCGCATGCTCGAGCAACGAGGCTTGGCCCACTGCGGCGCCGACGCCCATGTTCACGACGATCTTGTCCAGCGTCGGCACCTGCATCACGTTGCCCAGCTCGAGCTGGTCCTGCAGCGCAGCGCGGATCTCGTCGTTGTACAGACGCTTGAGGCGGGGCACCGCCGGTGTGGCGGTCTCGGTGTTCGTGGTGTCAGTCATGTCAGCTCTGCTCCTGTGCGCCGGCATACGCGAACCTTGGTGCCGTCTGGTTGCAGCTTGTATCCGACCCGGGTTGGCTTGCCGTCCTTCGGGCTGATGACCGCGACGTTGGCGACCGGGATCGGCATGTCGATGTCGAGGATGCCACCGGTGTCGGTGGCAGAACGGGCTTTGCGATGACGTCGAGCGGTGTTCACGCCTTCGACCACGACCTTGCCCTCGCGGGGCAGAACCCGCATCACGAGCCCTTCGGTGCCGCGGTCCTTGCCGGTGAGGACCTTCACCCGGTCCCCTCGCCTGATCTTCAATCCGGCCATCTACAACACCTCCGGGGCGAGGGAGACGATGCGCATGAAGCGCTTGTCGCGCAGCTCCCGGCCGACCGGGCCGAAGATGCGGGTTCCTCGCGGTTGTTGCTGGTCGTTGATGAGCACGGCCGCGTTCTCGTCGAAGCGGATGTAGGAGCCGTCGGTGCGACGCTTCTCCTTCTTCACCCGGACGACGACGCACTTGACGACATCGCCGCGTTTGACCGCCGCGCCGGGAATGGCGTCTTTGACGGTGGCCACGAAGATGTCGCCGATCGACGCGTAGCGGCGCTTGGAGCCACCCAGCACCTTGATGCACAACACCTCTTTGGCGCCGCTGTTGTCGGCCACCCTGAGCCGGCTCTCCTGCTGGATCATGAGGGGTCCTCCTCGCCGGCGGCGCCAAAGAAGCGACTCGGCTGCGCC